>Ga0224523_1000537_pt1 | contig 19263 bp, 18 predicted proteins | sample CFST50metaG_FD_182732 | JGI IMG/M metagenome (GOLD analysis project Ga0224523, IMG submission 182732) | Peat soil microbial communities from Stordalen Mire, Sweden - C.F.S.T50 | ecosystem: Environmental > Terrestrial > Soil > Wetlands > Peat | place: Sweden: Norrbotten County, Stordalen Mire...
CAATGGAACTTATACCCTTGTTGGTGGTGGCGACTCTGTTGCAGCCATCAATAAATACAATCTTGCCGATAAGGTAAGTTATGTATCAACCGGTGGTGGCGCCATGCTCGAGTATATCGAGGGTCGCGAACTCCCAGGGGTTGCTGCCATCGAAGCATAAACTTTCTTCCCACGATAGTTTACTTAAAATGAATACTTTACAGAGGGATAATCTTTTATAAATGGTTATCCCTCTGTTTTTATGTAAAATACAGAATTATATTTCATTCTGTTTCAATAGAATATGTTTATAAAATAAATTTTTAACATTTATTTACGAAATATTCGTAATTACCTCTTGACTTTATCTACGAATATGTCGTAATATTGCGATAAAATTGTAAACAATGAAAAAATTGACCGCACAGGAAGAGGAAGCGATGTTAATCATCTGGAAAACAGGAGAGGGTTGTGTGAAAGATTATCTTGACAATTATCCTGAACCCCGCCCTCCTTATACCACACTGGCTTCTGTAGTGAAGAATATCGAGAAAAAGAATTTTATAACCTCCCGCAAGATTGGAAATGTCTATCTCTATCAGCCCAAAATCACACAGGAAGAGTATCAGCAGACGATGATGTCTGGAGTGGTGAAAGATTATTTCCGAGATTCCTACAAAGAACTGGTTACTTTTTTTGCTCAGGAGCAAAAGATTTCATCGGAAGAGTTAAAGGATATTATCAGATTGATTGAAACCAAAGCCAATACATTCAAGTCATGAACCCACTTTTCATTTATTTATTAAAAGCATCCGCGACAGTTTTCATCCTTTGGGCTTTTTATACATTGTGTCTTCGCAGGATGACTTTCCACAGATTGAACCGTTATTTCTTTCTGGGAGGTATTTTGATCTCCTTATTATGGCCGGCTTTGCCGCTCACAGAATGGTTTAGCCGGGCGCCCCAGGTCAATCAGGTCGTTGTATATATTCCGGTCTCAGCGTTCATGTTGCAGTTTAAACCCGAGACACCCGTCTTTGGATATGAAATGGCTTTCAAAATTGCCTATTTCGCCGGAATGTTGTTTATGTTGGTGAGATTATCCATTCAGATCTTTTCACTGAGGGCTATCTTTAAAAAATCGGAAGTACAGATGATCAATGGTGTAAAAGTCAGGATCGTCAATGAAAAAATCAACCCCTTTTCTTTCTTTGGCTATATCTTTCTGAACCCTGAAAATCACTCCCCTGCTGAACTTTCTGCAATCATCCTGCATGAAAAAATCCATGAAACCCGTACACATTCTATCGATATATTGTTGTCTGAACTCTTCAAAATCCTGCTTTGGTTCAATCCTTTCAGTTGGTTATTTTGCCGGGCAGTAAAGGAAAATATTGAGTTCGAGGTAGACCGGGTACTGCTTCATCAGGGCATCGATTGCAAAGAATATCAATACAGCCTGCTGAAACTCTCGTCTGTTAAAAACCAAATTGTTATAACCAATCATTTCAACTTATCTAATCTAAAAACCAGAATCATCATGATGAACAAAAATCAATCTTCAAAGTATGGCCTCGCTGCTTATACGCTTATTATTCCGTTAATCTTTTTGTGCATGGTTTTCAGCTATGCTTTTGCACAGGATAAACCTATTGCCGACACCGTTAAAGTGTTTACATCAACTTTTCAACCGGATAAGGCTCCTGATAAAGCTTTAATCATTCTTGACGGAAAAGTCATTGATAAAGCCAAAATGGATGCTATCAATCCAGAGGACATTTATTCCGTTAATGTGCTCAAAGGTAAAGATGCTACCAATATTTATGGGAGAAAAGGAAAAGACGGCGTCATCCTGATTACTTCTAAAAAACCGGGTACAGAAAAGAAAATCACCTTAGCTTACTACAGTAAAGATACTTTAGGAATGAAAAATGGTTCAAAGCCTACAATTATTTTAGATGGTAAAGAGGTGAGTGAGGATGTAATGAAGGAATTGAATCCGAATCAAATCATATCCATTAATATCACAAAAAATGATTTTACTGCCCGCGAATTAGGTGATAAAGATGGCAAAAGTGTAATAAGAATTATTACGAAAAAAAATAACGCTATTGGCTCAAGTGAAGGATCTAATGTCTCTTATTCAACCAGTTCATCAAGTTCTGGGGATGGTAAGGCTACTACAATCATTGTTACTTCTAAGGGTACGGGTGATGAAAAAGATGGAAACACAATTACTGTCAGCAGTTCTGCTGATGGCAATAAGAATGTCGTTCAGAAACGATATATAATAAGCGGAGCAAATGCTGATGATAAGAAACAATTTTTCATAACCACAGATACCGAAACAAAAAACGGAACAACAGCTACTAATTCTTCCATAAAACTTTCACCTGATGACGCTTACATACTTATAGACGGCAAGGAAGGTAAACTGAGTGATGTTAAACCTGAAAATATCGAAAAGATTGAAGTACTCAAAGGTGAATCTGCAAAAGCAAAATATGGTGATAAGGGAGCTAAAGGTGTCATTTTAATTACCTTAAAGAAATAAAACCATAAACTGAACGTATTTGTTGTTTTATTTTTGTGTTTGAAGTTTGACAAAAACAAGAAAAGCTGCCCTTTCGGAGCAGCTTTTTCATTTTAAAGCGTGATGTTAATACCTGTTTCCCGGTAGAGGTTCCCTGGGTGCAGCAGCTCCGGGTTCAAAAGGAGGCTGATTAGGTTTGGGACAGGTTGATCGTAAACCGTCAATGTGTTCGAATAGTGTGTCGTCAATAGGGTTCCACATGGGATCCAACACAAAATCGATACCTTCACGGCGAGCTAGTTTAGATGCAGACACGAAGTCAGCATCACCTGAAATAAGGACAATCTGTTGCACCTGCTTTTTAAAAGCCAGTGCAGCAACATCAAGACCAATCTTAATATCTAAACCCTTTTGATGAAGTTCATAAAAAACGTCATTTTCCGTTACGTCATTAATTGACATTCTGCCGTTAAGCAGCTCTTTGGTAACGGTAGGTTTGATAAGCCAGCTTCCTGTGTCGCGCAATGATCCCATTCTCAGGGCTACTTTGCGTTTCTTCTTTAACTCCTCAAATAATTCCAGACGGAATTTTGCCTGATCGGTAGCTTCAAAATTAATCACCTGACCTGTGATAGGGTGATGTACCCGTTTGGATATTGGGTAACAGTCATAGTAAAAAATTCTGAAAAGGAAGTTGTCGTTGCCTACATGTTTTAAGGCAACAGTGTAAAGATTCTTCGCCACTTCTGCGGCGGTGTGGTCTTTCGAGTTCGGAAACACTTTATAGTATCTCTTCAGGAAAAAGCCACCATCGATAAGGACAGCAACTGAAATCGGCAGACTCATAGTAGTTAACAATTTTGGTGTGTATTTAAAACAATTGCTCTTGGGTCGGCATCCTCGCTATAATTTCGAAAAAATACGAATTAAGAATGCGGAAACCAAGAGCGCTTTGTTTTTTGTATTTAACAAAAATAAGTGTTCGTGCAAGTAAATGCAAATATTTTTCAGTTTATTTTTTAAGACTGTCAAATATCTGTATTACAATTGTTTAATACATATAATATACTCCGAAGTAGCTAGTTTATGAAGATCAAACAAGTGATACAGGTTGAATTTTCTCCCCCATTGTATCTGAATAATACGATTTTACCTTCGTACGTAAATTATATTGAGATGACATCACCTCGCCATAAGCCCCTGCGGAATGAATAGCAACCAAATCACCCCTTTGTGACAGCGGGAGATTGATATCTGTCCCAAAACAGTCAGAAGACTCGCAGATAGGCCCGACAACATCGTACTCCTGCTCCATGGGGGCCGTTGTTCTGGAAATATTTTGGATTTGATGATGGGCCTGATATAATGCCGGGCGGATGAGTTCAGTCATTCCGGCATCCAGTATCATAAAATGTTTATCAGAACTCTTTTTGGTATATAATACTTTCGAAATAAGTACTCCACAATTGGCAACCAATGAACGGCCCAGCTCAAAATGAACAGCCTGCCCTGGTCTTAGAATCAACATCTTATGAAAGATTTCAAAATATTCAGCCAATGGGGGAACAGGATTTGAAAAAGGATCTTCATAATCAACACCAAGGCCACCACCAACATTTAGAAATTGAGGTGTAAAACCATTTTCTGAAAAATAAGTGGCTTGAATATGGTTAAGAACAGTACATAATTCTCTGAAGACATCCAGATCTGTTATCTGACTGCCAACATGAACATGTAACCCGACAAATGTAAGCGCAGGCAATCTTTTTAACTCAGCAATCACTTCAGGCAAATCACTTTCAAGGATACCGAATTTACTGATATTTAAACCTGTTGTAATATAATGGTGGGTATGTGCATCCACATTAGGATTGATTCTCAGCGCTATCCTGGCGGTCTTACCCATCGAAAGCGCTATATCATTGATGATCTGTAATTCCTGCAAAGACTCGCTGTTGAAACAGAAGATATCGTTTTCTAAGGCGATCCTTATCTCTTCATCACTCTTTCCTACTCCTGCCAATACCACTGACGATGGGTCGAATCCGGCTGTTATTGCAGATAATACCTCGTTGCCACTCACACAATCAGCTCCAAATCCAAAATTATGTATCTCAGAAAGTATTCTTTCGTTGGCATTAGCCTTAAGGGCATAATGTACCGAAAACCCATACTTTGCAGCTTCTGTTTTAGCAAGAGATAGTGTTTTACGAAGAAGATCTATATCATAAAAGTAGAAGGGTGTTTTCTTTCTTTTAAGATTCCTTGTTTCAAGTCCTTGCATTTTAGTCAAAAATATGGTTGTTTAAAGATTTTAATACAGCAATCTTATCAGCTGTTGGAACCAACAATGAAATATTATTCTGACTCCCTCCAAATGACACCATTCTTACAGCATAGCCATTCAAACCTGCTGTGATTTTGCTCAATACTTTAGAAGAACCACCGGCCCCGTTTCCGACTACGGCAACAATGCTCATATTGTCTTCAACCATTACAGTGCCCAATGTGTTCAGTTCATCGATAAGTTCTTTAAGATGATTCGTATGATCTATGGTCAATGTGACTGCAACTTCAGAAGTTGTGATCATGTCTATGGATGTGCGGTGTTTCTCAAAAACCTCAAATACTCTTCTTAAGAAACCAAAGGCCAGTAACATGCGTCCCGAAATAATATTGATAGCGATGATACCATCTTTAGCTGCTATTGCCTTAACTTTATCCGGTTCAGAACTGGCGGATATAAGTGTTCCGAATGCAGCAGGGTCAAATGTGTTTTTCAACCGAACAGGTATCCCAGCCTCACGGGCCGGCAAAACACTAGCCGGATGTAATATTTTAGCTCCAAAATATGCAAGCTCGGCTGCTTCATCAAAAGACAGATAATCAACAGGATAGGTGTTTTCTACCACCCTGGGATCATTATTGTGCATTCCATCGATATCGGTCCAGATCTGCACTTCCTCTGCCTTTATGGCCTGTCCTACCAGTGTGGCCGAATAATCACTACCTCCACGTTTCAGATTATCAATTTCGCCTTGCACGTTGCGGCATATATATCCCTGTGTAACGATGAGATGTTTGTCAGATGCCTGTTCGAGCAAAGGATTTAATAAATTTCCGATCTTCTCTATGTCAGGTTCACCATCTTCATCGATGCGCATGTACTCGAGTGCAGAAATCAAAGTAGCATTTGCCCCTGTTTCCAGAAGATAAAAATGAAACAATGTTGTTGACATTATTTCACCCTGGGCCAGAATGATCTTTTCATTTTTCTCATTAAACTCAGCCCCTTCCTGTGCCAGCAGTAATTCCAAAATACCATCTATAAAAAGAGTGGCCTGGGCACGATAGTTATCGGTTGATAACAGATTGTCAATGATACCGTAATATTCATCGTGAAGCAGATTTATTATTTCAAGCGCTTCATCATGTTTTTGAGTATAAAAAAAGCCGGTCAGTCTGACCAGCTTATTGGTTGTTCCGCCAACAGCTGACAAGACTATTATTTTCTGCTTTTCATCCCCTATGATATTGGCTACCTGCTTCATGCGATCAGCATTGCCTACAGATGTACCACCGAATTTATAAATGATCATTTTATGTTTTTTTGATTGAAAAACAGGGGTACAAATTGCACCCCTGTTTAATTACTGTAATCTTTTGGCAAAAAGAACCTATTAAAAGGCACGACAAAATTAAATAGATTATTGCTTCAAAAGAAATTATTTGTAATTTTACACTATTCTTAACACCATGTTAAAATTCTAACATGCTTACAATCGGAAAAATAGTCGAGGATGAGCTGAAAAAATATCCTTTTTTGGAAGAAGCCCTCGCAGAAGAATTAGTTAACTTATCTGCATTTGCCCGTAAGTTAAAACCCGTAGTCGAAAAAAGACTCGGCCGGCCTGTCAATGAAGGAGCTATTATCATGGCTGTCAAACGCATGCCCCTTCCTTTGCATCTACCCGTCAACCACATACTGAGAAAGTTTCTTTCCAATATGGGAGAGATGACGGTACGTTCGGACATAACCGATTTTACTTTCGCTAATTCACCTACCCTCACGGCATGTCAGGGCAGGTTGCTTGAGGCGCTCAACAAATATAAAGATGCGGTATTCAGCTTCTCGAAAGGTGTCAATGAGACTACTATCGTGATTAGCTCTTCATTGGATCCTATTGTCACGGAGATGTTCGAGACCGAGAATCTGATATTGAAACAAACCAATCTTTCGACCATTACCCTGAAGCTGCACATGCAGAATTCACGCGTTATAGGGCTCTACTATCACATATTCAAACAGCTAGCCTGGGAAGGAATTAATATCGTAGAGGTGATATCGACAACCAATGAATTTACAATCATTGTTGGTGAAGATTTTGTGGATAAAGCCTTCTCGATCCTCAAGCGACTGAAAGCACCCGGAATGGAATAATTGATTTTTAGGGCTTTAATAATTTCAAACCTTAAAGATCCTATTCAGATTTTTTCTTCTTATCTTTCAATCCTTCATATCTTTTTTCCAGTTGTGGCAAGATAAAGGGTGCAACCGCTGAAACAGGGTTCCACAGCACACTATGTTCACGGCTTTGGACAGAAATCAAAGACCGGTTAAAATCAACAAGATTGATCAGATAGATAAACAAACTCAATATCAGTGCTGTCTTTAGTCCTGCTACGAGTCCACCGAACAAATGATTGAGCGGTCCCATCGCCAGCGTTTCGACAACTTTTTCCATTATCTGCCCCAGTAACTTTATTCCCAATACTACAAGGGCAAAGGTGATGAGCAACGAAGCCAGCCATGCCGACCTGCCGGTCCAGTGAAAGATATCGGCCAGGAAGTCCGCCGTGAAACCTGAAAAGTTGATAGCCACATAAATACCAAGAATAAGCCCTAACAAAGAGGTGATTTCATAGACAAAACCACGACTAAAGCCTTTGATGATAGCCCAAACCAATGGAATACCGATCAGTATATCCAGAATATTCATCTTTATTTACGCAGTTTTCGTGTTAGTTCAGTTGCAAATACAAAATCATTCAGCTCCTTGTTATCGGTTGTCATGATGGTGTTTTTATCCCCTTCCCACCAGAGCTTCCCTTTGTTTATGAAAGCAATGTTATCACCTATCTCAATCACCGAATTCATGTCATGGGTATTGATTACTGTAGTCATATTGTATTCATGTGTAATCTCATTGATCAGGTTATCGATCAGGTTAGCTGTGATGGGGTCGAGACCTGAATTGGGTTCATCACAGAAGAGATACTTTGGCTTTAGCGAAATGGCTCTTGCAATGGCTACCCTTTTTTTCATCCCTCCACTGATTTCTGATGGATATAGGTTATTCGCGTTGAGAATATTAACTCTTGAAAGACAAAAATTTGCCCTGTCTCTTTTTTCCTCCAGGCTTTGATCTGTAAACATAGAAAGCGGAAATATCACGTTCTGTTCCACGGTCATAGAATCAAACAAGGCACCTCCTTGAAACAGCATACCCAGTTCCTGACGGATATGTTTCATTTCATCCATCGACATCTTTGAGAAGTTACGACCATCGAAATAGATTTTACCCTTGTCGACTTCATATAAACCGATCAGGCATTTCATCAGAACGGTCTTCCCTGAACCACTTTGACCAATAATAAGATTGGTTTTCCCCTTCTCAAACTTAACCGAGACGTCGTCGAGAACCAGGTGCTCTCCGAAACTTTTGGAAACGTTTTTAGCTTCGATCATGCCAGAAGAAGATTAGTTAGAATCAGATTAAAAATAATGATACTCACGCTACTGACGACCACGGCCCTGGTGCTTGATTCACCAACTTCGAGTGCTCCTCCCTTGGTATAATAACCGAAATATCCTGAAACCGAAGTGATGATAAATGCAAAAACCACTGTCTTGATCAAAGCATACGTGATGTCGTAAAACTGGTAAAAAGCCTGTAAGCCGTAAATATAGTCGTATGTGCTGATTAATCCTGAGGCAAGACCCGAAAGCCATCCTCCAATCATGGCAAGAACCATGCTCATCAATATCAGGAAAGGAAAAAAGACAACAGCCGCAACGATTTTTGGAAAGATAAGATATGTTGCCGGGTTGATTCCCATAATCTCGAGAGCGTCAATCTGCTCAGTAACCCTCATGGTGCCTATTTCTCCGGCTATTTGTGAGCCCACTTTACCGGCCAGAATAAGACTCATAATGGTAGGAGAAAACTCCAGTATGATAGATTTACGCGTGGCAAAACCAATCGTGTATATTGGAACCAATGGACTATCTATATTAAAAGCCATTTGGATAGTAAGAACGGCACCCACGAAAACAGATAAAAAAGCCACTATCCCGATAGATCCCAGGCCTAGTTTATCTATCTCAAATATTATCTGTTTCAGATAGATAGATTTCTTCTCAGGTTGCTTGAAGACCTGTGTCATGAGAAGAAAATAACGGCCAAGGTGTTGGATAATTAGCATGCTTAAAATATTTGTGTAAAATTAATCAATAAATCGGCAGTTTTAGTAATCAATTTGACTCTTTCAAATGTTCTATTAAATCAATGTAAGAGAAAACGATAAGTTTTATACTTTTGACTATTCTCAATAAACAAACACTAATATGCGTAAGCGCTTCATTTCATTTGTTTTATTATCACTGACAGCACTATTTCTTTCATCGTGTATGATACTTCCTTTTGGAAACCGTGACGGATATCATCCGCAACATCATAATAAAAAGAGAACCAGGGACTGTGGGTGTGAGGTAATAACAAAACTTCCGAAAACATTTTACATTGCATGAGTAAACTGCCGGCTTCCTTAAAGGGTCGAATACCGGATCCCGCGATGGCTTATGTGAATAATAAACTGGCCGAACACAATGTAAGGTTGCTTATTACACGCAATCGGAAATCAAAATCAGGCGACTATAGAGCGCCTTTTAAACATCTGGGACACCGGATATCGATAAACGGTACCTTAAATTGTTATGCCTTTCTGATTGTTTTTCTTCACGAAGTAGCTCATCTTGAGGTCTGGAATAAACATCATAATAAGGTATTGCCACATGGCAAAGAGTGGCGCAATACCTTCACCAGGCTAGCCCAACCTATAATGAACGAAGAGGTCTTCCCAAAGGAGATTTTAGCTGAACTGATCCCTTTCTTTGAACGCCCCCCGGCCTCGAGTTCAGGTGCACATCCGCTGACCCGTGTCTTGCGCCGTTATGACAATAACCCAAAAGAAATTATCACCCTCGAAGAAATCCCATCAGGAGCGCAGTTTAAACTTTCTGATGGTCGTATCTTTGTCAAAGAATTGAAAAAAAGAACCCGGTTTAAATGTTTCTGTCTGAATAATAAACGCTATTATCTGGTTTCGCCCGTCGTCGAAGTCTTTGCCTGTTAATATTTTGTATGAACAATAAATAATAATGGAATAATTGAATGCATCATGTTTAAAAATATTAATTTAGAGCCTTCAAAGACTCTTTTTCTGATAGTCATGATCATAATCAAATATAAATTACAAGTTTAATTTTTATAAAATGAAACCAACAACAATCAATCCCGACAACTATAGTATTCTCATGGCCGGTGGCATAGGGGCTCGTTTTTGGCCCATGAGCCGCACAAACCGTCCAAAACAATTTATAGATGTAATGGGATCAGGTGAAACACTTATTCAACAAACCTATCGTCGGTTGAGTAAAGTTTGTAAGTCGGAAAACATTTTTATTGTGACCAATGAACTCTATCGTGATCTCATCAAAGAACAGATACCTGGAATAACCGAACGCCAAATACTTTGTGAACCTTCACGCCGCAACACTGCTCCTTGTATCGCCTATGCAGCTTACAAAATACATGCTGAAAATCCAAATGCAAACATCGTGGTCTCTCCTGCTGACCATGTTATCCTTCAGGAAGAAGAATTCACAGAAGTCTTATTGAGTGCACTGGAAGCCACTTCAAAAAACAATTGGTTGCTCACACTTGGGATTACACCAAGTCGTCCCGACACCGGTTACGGTTATATTCAGTTCTCTGACGATGACAAAACAGGTTTTAAAAACATCAGTAAAGTAAAAACTTTTACCGAAAAACCACAAATTGAAATGGCCATGCAGTTTCTTGCCTCTGGCGACTTCCTATGGAACTCAGGTATTTTTATCTGGTCGCTTGCGAGTCTGATGACAGCCATGAAACAACAGTTGCCCGACATCGATGCCATATTTGCCGAGGGAACCGAGTTTTATTTCACCGATAAAGAAGACGAATTCATCCACAAGGCTTATGCTGAAGTCAGGAATATATCCATCGACTACGGGCTCATGGAAAAAGCAAACAATGTATATGTCATGGCAGCCGACTTTGGTTGGTCAGATCTTGGCACCTGGGGCTCATTGTACGATTCACGCAACAAAGACATGAACGGTAATGCCGTCATGGGAAACAGCGTAATGACTTACGACACACGCAACTGCATTGTCAACATGCCCAAAAACAAAATTGTTGTCGTTCAAGGTCTGGAAGACTATATCATCGTTGAAGACAACAACATGCTTTTGATCATCAAAAAACAGGATGAGCAGCTTATCCGCAATATTGTTGAAGATATCAAAGAAAAAAAAGGCGACAAATATATCTAAAAGCAAATACACAACCCAAAACACACACATCAAATGAGAAAACTCTTCATTTTATTAATCGCCATTACTTTCGTCACCGGAGTCCGGGCAGACGAAGGGATGTGGTTACCCTTACTCATCAATCGACTCAACTATGTCGATATGCAGAAGGCAGGTCTAAAATTGACAGCTGAAGAAATTTACAGCGTCAATCATTCCAGTCTCAAAGATGCCATCGTTCAGTTTGGCGGCGGATGTACAGCAGAGATCGTATCCAACCAGGGTCTCGTTTTCACCAACCACCATTGCGGTTATGGCTCTATCCAGTCGCACAGTACCGTCGATCACGATTATCTCACCAATGGCTTCTGGGCTTTCAACAAACAGGAAGAACTCCCCTGTCCCGGCTTGACCGTTCGTTTCCTGATCCGCATGGAAGACGTTACAAAAGAAGTATTAGCTAAGGTCAACAAACAAATGTCTGAAAAAGCCCGTGCCGAAGCCATCATGGCTGTCAGCGCAACCCTACAGGAAAAGGCTGTTGCAGGCACAGGTTATGAGGCACGCGTTTCTTCTTTCTATGCAGGCAACGAGTTCTATCTCTTTGTCTACGAAACTTATCGTGATGTCCGTCTTGTTGGAACTCCTCCCGAGTCTATCGGTAAGTTTGGAGCCGATACCGATAATTGGATGTGGCCCCGTCATACCGGCGACTTCAGCATCTTCCGTGTCTATGCAGGCACCGATGGCAAACCTGCCGACTATGCCAAGACCAACGTCCCCCTCAAACCAAAACATTACCTCCCTGTATCTATCAAGGGCGTTGAACAAAACGACTTCGCCATGATCATGGGTTATCCCGGACGTACCATGCGTTACCAGACCTCTTTTGCCGTTAAGATGGGTATCGACAAGACCGATCCTGCCATCGTGAAGATCCGCGACAAGAAACTGGCTATCATGCGCGAATACATGGATGCCAATGCAGCTGTCCGCATTCAGTATTCTTCCAAATTTGCCAGCATTGCCAACTACTGGAAATATTATATCGGCCAGATCCGTGCACTGAAACGGATGAAAGTAGCCGAAAAGAAAGAACAGATCGAAGCTGATTTCACAAAATGGGTTAATAGCGATCCCGCGCATAAAGCCGAATATGGTGATGTGATGAGCGATTATGCTACAGCATATAAGGTCCTCGACCAGTATACCATTGCCCAGACCTATGCCGGTGAAGCCCTCCGTGGCGCTGAAGTTCTCAGTCTGACCCGTGGTTTTGAATCCATCCTGGCTTCGCTGAAACCCAAGACCGCAACGGAACAACCCGCCAACGACATGGCCGCTATGATGCGTGGTGGTGGTCGTGGTGGCATGGGAGGAGGCCGTATGACTCCCGAACGTGTTGACGAGTTCTTCAAGAACTACTGCCAACCATTAGATCAGAAAATGCTTGGAGCCATGCTCGATATGTTCTATAAAGACGTTCCTGCCGATCAGCATTTCCCTTTAATCGATGAGTTGTATAAACAATATAAGGGTGACTTCGCCAAATATGCAGCCGATGCCTTTGCAAAATCCAATTTCGTTACTCCCGAGAAGGTGAAAGCCCTACTGGCTAAACCTACCATCAAGGGAATTGAAAAAGATCCAATCTATATCCTTGCTCAGGCCATCAACGCATACAGCAATGATATTGCCACCAAAGCTTCTGCAGGCTCAGAGACCCTCACCCGTGCCAACCGTCTCTTTATGGCTGGCTTGCGCGAGATGAGTCCCGATAAAGTCCTGGCCCCCGATGCCAATTCAACCATGCGTCTGACTTATGGTCATGTCTTGGATTACTATCCTGCCGATGCCGTACATTATAATTTCTACACCACGCTCAAGGGTGTGATGGAAAAAGAAGATCCCAAAAACTTCGAATTTGTCGTGCCGGCGAAGCTTAAAGATCTTTACACCGCCAAGGATTATGGTCCTTATGCAAACAGCAAGGGCGAGATGTGTGTTGCCTTTTTAGCCAACACTGATATCACTGGGGGTAACAGCGGAAGCCCGGTCATCAATGCCAAAGGTGAACTGATCGGTTTAGCCTTCGACGGCAACTGGGAAGCCATGAGTGGCGATATCGCTTTCGAACCCGATATGCAACGTACTATTGCTGTCGACGTTCGCTATGTATTGTTTATCATCGACAAATATGCAGGCGCTAAAAACCTCATCAACGAGTTGACGATTACCCAATAAAGACCCGTTATCATACTTTCTTAAAAAGCCGTTTCCGAAAGGGACGGCTTTTTTTATTGTTTCTCCACTTAGCCGGGAAGAATTTGTAACCTGCCCCAACGATGCAAAACAAAAATTTAGCTACGACAAACAAAACCGGGCAAAAAATATCCTCGCGTTTCTAAAAAAACCTTCTAATATCATCCGAAAACCCGAATTAATCCTCGAAATATCCAGCCCATAAAAGGCAGGGATGAAAATAAGATATTTACCCGGTAATTAGGGGATAACTTAGGGGTGTAGCGTACCTGTTCCGTACCTGTAGCGTACATATAGCGTACCTGTAGCGTATATAGGGTACGGAACAGGTACGCTATATGTACGCTACTTGTACGCTACAGGGACTAATTATCTACCAGTTGTCTCTAAATGGCTTATAAGTGATCCGGGAGTGATGTCGGGAGGATGTTTCAATAGAATGAACACGAGAATTATTAGGATACGCTAAGAAATGCGAGGGGAGCGGTGTTGGGAGGGACACGTAACCCATGCTTTTGGAAATATAGGGATTTGGAAACCCTGATTAATATTGGATAATTTGTTATCTTTATACCGACAGTATCTTCAAAAAAAGATGGTGAACACTATTATAACAACTGTTATATTTGCTGTTTCGATGAACAAAACACATTGATTATTTTTGTAATTATTACAAATAGTTTAAAAATGAAAAAACTACTTTTTCTAATCTGTATCGTTGGTATAACGATAGGATTTTCAGAATGCAAAAAAGACTCCAACTCATACCCTGGTAGTGGTGTAAAAGTTGGAGATATCGTTCAATACAAATTATCTGCTACCAGTACCGATACTGTGTATTTCACTATATCAGCATATGTTGCAGGCGGAGCTCAGGTTAGTCTAACCAATTATAAATTTTCAACAGCAGCTACTATTGAATCTTTTACAGCAACTGCTAATAACCAATCTTTAGGATTTACAATTAATTCAGATGATCCAGTCCCCCGGGTAAATCTTACGGTTCTTGTGAATGGCGTTGTGGTAATGTCTGATTTTCTTGAAGGCGGAAAGAATGGTGTGGTACTGGAGAAACTATAAATAAAACACCAAAAAGGGAAGATGTCCAAAAAGTCGTTACCGGTCGTTGAGCGAAGCCGAAACGACATTGATAATCAGTTATTGGTCACTTCGACTTCGCTCAGTGACAGTGCTTTTTGGACATCTTCCTTTTTGATATATTACTGAAAATTAGACGTAGATTTTAGGTATGGCTTCACCTCTCAGAACCATGAGTCCGTTCATTGCCAATGCACGCATTTCGTCTTCGCCGGGATAAACATAAACCGGCGCTATTTTATACACCCGTTGGATCACCATATTGACGAACCACTTGGAATGAGCGATGCCACCGGTAATCAGAATTCCGTCGACTTCTCCGTTGAGAACAGGCGACATGCTTCCAATCTGTTTGGCAACATGATAAGCCATTGCTTCAAAGATCAGCTTGTAATGTGCGTCGCCACCAGCTGCCTTTTGTTCAACATCATACGCATTATTGGTGCCCAGATGGGCGATTAAACCACCTCCACCAAGAATCATTTTTGATACCTCTTTTAAAGTGTACTTGCCGCTAAAACAGAGCCTTGCAAGATCACCCACAGGAAGCGTACCACTGCGCTCGGGAGAGAAGGGACCGTCGCCGTCGAGGGCATTGTTGACATCAATGACCTGCCCTTTTAAATGAGCCCCGACGGAGATGCCTCCGCCAAGATGAACAACAATCAGGTTCATCTCTTCGTAATTGCGCATGATGCTCTTGGCGTGTTCGCGGGCTATTGCTTTCTGGTTCAGCGCGTGAAAGATGGATACCTTCTTCAGCAAAGGGTGTCCGGTGACACGGGCATAATCACATAGCTCATCAACAGTAACGGGATCTGCAATAAATGCTCTGGCATTGGGAAGGGTCTTGGCGATATCGTTGGCTATCAGGCCACCAAGATTGCTGGCATGTTCACCAACTGGGCTGTTAAACAGATCGCGCATCAGGGCTTCGTTCACTTCATAAACGCCGGAAGGAATTGCTTTAACAACCCCTCCACGTCCTACGACAGCTTTCAGATTATTAAGATTTATACCGGCTTCTTTGAGTTCCTGATATATGATCTCTTTGCGAAAGGCATATTGATCGGTGATCTTATCAAAACCAGACAGCTCTTCATTGGAGTGACGGATGGTCTTGACAAAAACCGGATTGGTATTGATGTAAACCGCAATCTTTGTTGACGTGGATCCGGGGTTGATCGTTAAAATGTGAAAATCTTCCATCTGCTCCTTTTAATGTTTTGAAACTAAAGCACTCAATGCGATGGAATACATTTTAGTTAAAGTGGTGTCGCCCCTTGATGAGAGTATGGCCGGTACCCTTGCGCCGGCAACGAAAGCGCCCAGTTCGGCCTTACATAGTTTCGTGCTGGTCTTATAGAAGATATTTCCAGTCTCAATGTTGGGAAACAGAAAACAATCTGCATCGCCTGCTACCGGACCGGTAATACCCTTGATTTGGGCCGATTCTTTATCAACAGCCACATCAAAAGAGAGAGGTCCGTCGATCAGTGCATCTTTAAATTGTCCACGATCACCCATTTTGGCGATGATAGCAGCATCGATACAGGCAGGCATAGCTGCCAGAATCAACTCGGTTGCCGTAATCACAGCCAGTTTCGGTATAGTGATATCCAAAGCATGAGCGGTATCGATCAGATAATTGGCTATCGCTATTTTCTGTTTCAGATCGGGTAATGGGATGACAGCCACGTCGCCACAAATGATCAGTTTGTGATAAAAAGGATTTTCGATAACCGTGACATGGCTTAAGATAGCACCCGGATCCATCAAACCGGTCTCCTTGTTCAGGATAGCCCGCATGTATTTATCGGTACTCAGCATCCCTTTCATGATCAGATTTCCTTCACCCTTGTTGATCAGCTCAACAGCTTTAGTCGCAGCTTTAGTGTCAACGGTCTGATGGATGATGGTAAACTTCCCTGCATCGATGCCTTCAGCCTTGCAGATCGTTTCGATTACAGCAGTATCGCCGACAAGGGTTGCTTCGACAATACCCAGGTCGATGGCCTTACTTACTGCTTCAATAGTGTGTTGGTCATTAGCATAAGCCGCAATCAGACGTTTGCGGGGACGAGACTTTACAGCCTCGACTATTTGATCGAGTTTAGTGATTGACATTTATTTGTCCTCCAAAAATTGATTAGATGATATATATAGGATGAAAATTATTTTCATTAATTTGCTGTATTACAGGGGTGCAAAATTAGTTAAAAATAACAAGGCAGCAATCATTCATCAATTTACCCGACTCAAAACAGATTGATCACTGGCAATAAAAATCAATCATCTTTTGAATACTTCTTTTACAGACATCACAAAATTCATCGACTTTAAAAGAGTCCATAAGACAGTCATAGGCAGGACGATAAACTCCTTTTGTCACATACCCCCCTCCTTCGAAAACACCAATCCTGAGCGGATTTGAAGGATCAGGGGCTGTAGGAATCGCCGTACCCTTTGGAAGCATATCTTTCCATTTGCGTCCAAAGTCAACCAAAGTGGTCAGATTGGGTTCCCATGGTTCCACATCTTTGGGATAAAATTCATTATAAGATGTTGACGAATCATAGTACTCATCTGCCAGTCCGGCAAAGCCATGACCAAATTCGTGGATAAAGATTTTGGCAGCAGCTTCGTTGCTGTTCACCGAAACGCAATAGTCGTTATAGATGCCGCCCCCGCCATACTTTGTTGAGTTTGCAATGATGTATATCTGATCATAAGGGGCGTTGGCAGCCATATCACGGATACTCTTGTTGTCGGTGGACATCAGATAGCGCTCGCTGTCGAAAGTGTAAAAATTAGCATTCAGCAGGGTCTGTTTCCAGATATGTCGCTTTGGAATATCGACTCCTGACTCTGCTGAAGGAGCCAGTACACAACGAATATTGAATTTTGTTTTATTCTTAGTATAGGGATCAAAAGAAAACAGTCCAGCTACAAACTTCTTGCAATCTGCTTTAAACTTATCCATCTCCTGTGCAGTATAACCTTCAGGAAGTATGACAATATCAACACAATTCTTGGGATCACCACTGATGTAAGCATCGTAAACAGGGAACTGGAGTTTGCGCTCAGGCGAGATAAAATAACTCTTCACATCTACGACATACTCAAATTTCTTATCGTAACCGCCCTTATGATTACGCGTGTAAAACTCAACACGAACATCTTTCTTTGGAAAAGGCATCACGACAGTTTCACTGAAACTGCGGCTGGTTTTTTTTGCCTCTTCTGTTGCCTGCCACTCATCAAACAGCGTGCAATACCCATGAGAATAAAGCAATGTGTTCGTGGCAACATCAAATACTTTGAACATATAAATACCATACGACATGTTATCGATCATATTTACATGAGTTCCACCCCAGAAAGGTTCTGCTTTTAATTCATCGATAAAATATTCATCTGTTGTTGCATTACCGGCATGGGTATAATCAATTCGCAGCGTACGGTTCTCAAAATACTGATCAAAATCGGCTGCAAACATTTGTACAGATGACAAAATGAGCACAATGGCTAATAACTTTTTCATTTTATTACAGATTGAATTTAGATAGCTAATTTAAGAAGTTAAATGATTCATTTTAACTCTTTTTTAAGAGAAAGGAAAATATTGTACTTTTGTAGTGCATTTGAAGTCAGAAAATGCTTTTTTTGTAACAGAATTCAAACTATTATGTTTTTTCTCAGGCTCATTTCTGCCTTAAGCAGCTGTAGATTCATACATATCAAGAAGCGCGACAGTTTCATGACCCCTGCGGGCATGCAGTAATTATATTGCCCCTGTTTACTCTTTAACCTTAATTTTAGTTGTTTGTATTGAATTTTCAATGGTTCTTTCGTACAATTTATTTTTCTGTTCATTAATAACATTATTATCATGGAATTGCCTTTTTCTGAATCATATAAAACAAAAATGGTGGAACCTATCCGCCGCAGTACACGCGAAGAACGTGAAATCTGGATCAAAGAAGCAAAATATAACCTTTTTAACCTGAGCAGCGACAAAGTATTTATCGACCTGTTAACCGATTCCGGCACGGGCGCTATGAGCGACCGTCAATGGAGTGCAATGATGGTTGGGGACGAAAGTTATGCAGGTGCTTCATCCTATTACAAATTAAAAAACAGTATCCGTGACATTTTAGGCTTTGAATATTTCCTGCCTACCCACCAGGGTCGCGCTGCAGAAAATGTGCTTTTCTCCGTCCTGGTAAAAGAGGGAGATGTCGTGCCGGGTAACTCACATTTCGACACAACCAAAGGACACATCGAATTCCGGAAAGCCATGGCTCTGGATTGTACCATTGATGAAGCCAATGACACACAACTCGAAATTCCTTTCAAAGGAAATATCGACCCCGTTAAACTTGAAAACGCTTTAAAGCTTTATGGTGAAAGGATAAAATTTATCATCATTACCATAACCAATAATACTGCAGGAGGACAACCTGTTTCGATGCAGAATCTGAAAGAAGTCAGGCATCTGGCGGATAAATACCATAAGCTGGTTGTGTTTGACTCGGCCCGTTTTGCTGAGAATGCATATTTTATCAAACAACGGGAAACAGGCTATGCCGATAAGAGCATCAAAGAAATTGTTGCAGAGATGTTTACCTGTGCAGACGTTATGACCATGAGCGCCAAGAAAGATGCCATCGTAAACATGGGTGGTTTCATCGCCATGCGGTCTAAAGAACTCTATCAACAGGCCAGTGTGTATAACATTATGTTCGAAGGT
>Ga0224523_1000538_pt1 | contig 19261 bp, 17 predicted proteins | sample CFST50metaG_FD_182732 | JGI IMG/M metagenome (GOLD analysis project Ga0224523, IMG submission 182732) | Peat soil microbial communities from Stordalen Mire, Sweden - C.F.S.T50 | ecosystem: Environmental > Terrestrial > Soil > Wetlands > Peat | place: Sweden: Norrbotten County, Stordalen Mire...
GCTCGCACAAAATATTTTCAGGTCCAACGATAAATATTTTTTTTCTAAAAAGTCATCTATTTCGCTATACTCTTACAATGGAAAAGAAAAGGATGATGAGTGGAATGGTACTATCGGCGGTGCCTTGGACTTTGGCGCAAGGATTTACGATAGTAGGCTTGGGAGATGGTTATCAATAGATCCATATTCTAAAAAATATCCACCCTTGTCATCATATACTTTTTGTGCTGGAAATCCCATTATTTTTAGAGACGCTGATGGTAATTATATAGTTGGCACTGATGGACTACCAGTTACCTATAGCGAAGTAAATGGACAAATTGTATGGTCTTCGAATGCATCTGCTGACGTTCAAAGATTGGGAAATACGATGTTAAAATATCCTACGGGTATTGAAGTATTTAAACAAATGCAACAAGCGAATTATGCAATTAGTATTAAAATAAGTCCCGATAAAAAATCAGATATGGTTGGAAATACAGATGCACATAAACTCTGGAATAAAACTACTAATAAAGTTGCAAAAGTGAAAAGTATGGATATTGTCATATATGAAGGTAATTTTATTGAAATGAAAGAGAAAATTGCAAAAGGAGCCAATTATAGTGGCACACAGCAAGATATTTTATATAAAGAATCTATTGAAAGTACGGGATCTCTTGATATTGCTTTAGCCGCGGTTTTGGTTCATGAAGGTATTCATGCAACAGATATTACAAATATTCAACAAAAGGCTGAAAATACGATGTTGGGAACGAAACACGATGTGGAAGCTAGTCCTGAAGAAAAAGAAACCAAATTTCTTTTAGAATCTCAGCCCATGACCAAAATTGAGAGTAAAACAGTAAAAGAAATACCAATACCAGAAAGTAATAAAGATATTAATCATTAACTAATTTGTACTTGCATATGTCGAAATATTTAATAATTTTTAGTTTCCTAATCTTATCTTTCTTTCATTCTTTTTCACAAATGAGTTGCTTGAATGATTCGATAAATGACTCTTTGATAAAGTACCTTATTTCAATTAAAGAAATAGATACTATATTTAGTAAAGACTTTAATTATTATAAAGATGCAATATATGTTGTTCCTATTGTTGAATTTATTGACAAAGATAATCTTAAACACGTTGGAGTATATAGGTTTGGTCAAGATTCTTTTCATGGAAAAGAGTATATTCTAATTCTAGATACTCAAATGGAAATTTTAACTGGTAAAATAGAAGAAGACATTAACAAATTAATTACTTTTTTCGAGGGAAGAACAAGATATTTCAATGTTGAAAATGTTCTTTTTTGTTTCAAAAAAGTATTAGTTATTACAAATGAAAATAAAAAGTAAAAAAAATATGTCTTTGATGGTGTTCTCGCCAACAAGAAAAAAGTATTCAATTTTATTTTCCAGGAATTTTAATTGAAAATATTTCTGTAAATATTTTAAAATGTCTCTTCAAAATTGTATATTATTATCAGAAAATTATTTTTCAAAAAACATCAATATTTCGCTATACTCTTACAATGGAAAAGAAAAGGATGATGAATGGAACGGCACTATTGGCGGGGCTTTGGATTTTGGCGCAAGGATTTATGATAGTAGAATTGGGAGATGGATGAGCCTGGACCCTGTAAGTAACAACTTCCCAAGTAACAGCCCTTATATGGCTTTTAACAGTAACCCTATTTATTATCTAGATCCTAATGGTTTAGTTGCATCAGCTACAATTACAGCGGAACCAACGGATAACAACACACCAGGTACAATTACTGTAAAGGCGAATTATATTTTTTATGGAACAGCAGTCACAACGGAAGAAGCTACTAGTATTGCACAAAAAATGCAAGATGAATGGAATGCTGCAAACGGGACTGTTGAAATAGGTGGTAAAACCTATAATGTAGTTTTTGAAGTTACAGGAAAACCTTTTAAACAAACAACAGAAAACGTGAGCACCTATGAATCTGATGTGAAAGCAGAAATTGATAAAAGCAATAATGATTTAAATAGTATTGATAATTATACCAGAATCGAAGATTCCAGAACTACAAGCCCTAAATCAAGTAGTAGAAGTTTTTTTATCAGAAGTGAAGTTGCAGGAGATAATGAAAAGGAACAGACAGCTCCTCATGAATTTGGTCATAATTTAGGTCTTGATGATATTAATAAACATACGCTATTATTTGGCGAAACAAGTTCGCCTATGATGATGGCCAGAAATTCCTCATTAGTTATACCTAAAGGTGGCGTAAATTCCAAAGGAGAACAAATACCCATAACTAAAATACTTGTCCCTAGTCAGAGAAAAGTTACTCAGCAAACTGACATGGTAAATCTTCAATCAAACCTTAGTAATGCTTTCAATGGAGTTTTAATTCAGGGTACTACTGTTAGGATAGGCACGCGTGATAACAAAACCGGCAATGAATACTATAAAAAAAGTGGTGAATTTAAAAAATAACATGATAAGTATGAGAGGAAGTTTTATTAAAAAAAACAGAATTCTTTTGATCATTTTCGGATTTTGTAATATAATTAATTTCGCTTATTCTGATACTATCCCGATTTGGATTGTAAAACATAATGATTCTATTATTATCCAAAGCAACCTTTCGGAATTTTATAGATCAACCACATACAAAACATATAGCTCATTCACAAAAGAAGAAATAAATAACCTGTTAAAAGATACCACAATTTGGCATTTTGAAGATAGTAATATAGTTTTTAATCTAAATTTTCTGCAAGATACTTCGACAGAATATTACAAACATTGCCGAAAAGATGATTTGATTAATGATTCTATTAATAAAAATTCAAGACCAATTTATAAATTGGATGACATTACCTATGTAATTCAAAAGAATAATAAAAAAGGCGTGATTAAAATATTTTTTTATAAAAATGAAGATGTTGGAGATGACAATAAGGTTTTATATTTAGATTCAACAACAAGAGAGATTGAGCTTCAAAACGACACAGGACTAGTTTTATACAAAAGAAAATACCGTTATAAGGCTGGTGAATATTCTAAACGTTGTATAAAAATAAAAATAGCAAAGCTAATTCCATTTCAGAGAAAAATGAACATTTCAAGTTTTATCATTTTTTATTCGGAAAATTGTAATAACTGTATAAACGATAAAATAGTTTTGGGAAGAATTATTCTTGAATAACATGAAGTTAGTTCAATAATTTCTCAGCTAATTAATAGAACATTGCATTACTTGCAATAGATATTGACATCATCAATCAAATATATGCCAACATGCTGCTCGTGTAGCTTAAAATTACTGCATCCAAAAATTATGGTGTCTGCTGGTGGACATTTTTGAAACGGACACCAGGATTTATGTGGCACTAAGATAAAGGCTCTGGTGGCCACCGGTTTCAAAAATATACAATAGAGAGTTGCTTTTGCAGATAATTGAAAGTGCAAAATTTTGCCACCATTTTAAAACAATATTATTACTTTTAAGCCGAGCTATCGCATAAAACGATACAACAGAAATAAAAAACAAAATGGCAGAAAAGAAAAATAGTCTGGTGCTCCCTGATGAAATAATCAAAGATAAGATTTTCCTGATCCGAGGACAGAAAGTAATGCTGGATAAAGACCTTGCGGAATTATATAATGTAGAAACAAAAGTGCTTAAACAGGCTGTAAAGCGTAACGCTGATATTTTTCCCGAACATTTTATGTTCGAGTTGACCGAAAAAGAGTTTCTTAACTTGAGGTCACAGATTGTGACCTCAAGTTGGGGAGGTCAAAGATACTTACCTTTTGTGTTCACTGAACACGGTGTATTACAACTTGCCAATGTGTTAAGGAGCCCAAGAGCAAGGAAGATGGGTATTAGGATCATTGAGGTTTTTGTGAAGATGCGCGAAATGCTAAATACTCATAAAGAAATATTGCAAAAGTTAGAAGAAATAGAAAGAAAGTATTCTGATCATGATGATAAAATAATGTTGATTTTTGAATATCTTAAACAGTTTGAAGAAGCCAAACAACAGCAATTTGAGCAATCAAACCGAAAGCAAATAGGATTCAAGAAGTCTGGTGAAAAATAAAATCTCAAGATATATTTCGTGTTCTTCCCAACCTGGAAAAAAACAATAGTTCTTTGAAATAATGCAATCGTTCCACAATCGTTCCAAAACTTTTTGGAACGCTAGGATGCTTGCCATTATTGCGTTTTACACCAATTGTTCCACTGTTCCAAAAATTAATTTATTGCAATATTTTCTGTAAATATTTTGAAATGCAACAAGAATATTTTATATTAAGTAGTAATGTTTTTTCAAAAAACAGTAATGTTTCGGTATACTCTTACAACGGGCAAGAGTTGGATGATGAGATAGCAAACATTACTGGAGCAAATACTACAGCAACTTTTTGGGAGTATGATTCAAGGCTGGGAAGAAGATGGAATTTAGATCCTGTATTAAAAGAATGGGAAAGTCCATATGCTTGTTTTTCAAATAATCCAATATTATATTTGGATCCGAATGGCTCAGACACAACGACTGGATCATATAGTAAATTAACAGGTAGTAATAATTTGTTAGTTTTTATCGCAGCTGAAGCTACTAGCAAGACTCAATTTGAGAAGCAATCTGGCAATTGGGATTATGTGGTTGCTAAGTCACTTCCTGAAGCACAAAGAATGCTTGATGAGAAATACAATGGTAAAACGGGCTTCATTGATAACCTAATTGTAAAGACACATGGCCAACCAGGTGCAATGGTTGCAGATAACGTACCGATTGTCGATCCTACGGATCTTACTCCTGAAGCTCAAGCATTGCAATACTTTAAGGGTTTATTATCCAATGATGCAATAGTATTTACTACTGGTTGTAATCTTGCAATGAATTCTGGAGCCGAAAAATTTGCGACCTTTTGGACTGATAATTCAAATAGATTCTTTCTATCAAATGTAGCTACAACTGATAGTCAGTACCAATATGATGAAAACAATGATCACCAGAAAGGTGCTGACGAAGGATATGTTTTTAATTTCAATCATCTGTTAATTAGACCTGTTAAAAGTAGCGGGCTTTATTACGGTGGTATTAACGTTTATTATTCTTCTTATGGCGAAGTTAAACTTGCACCAAGTTCTTATAATATTATGGTCTCTTCACTTTCTATTGATTCTTCAATACATTTGATTCCCATAAAAGTGGCTGCTGATAAAAATAATAACATGAAAGTGAAGACAAAATAGAATTCGCTATATGAAAACTTATAAATTAATCATGGTTTTAATTTTGATAATTAGTTTTTTTTTACTAATTCAATGTTCAAACCAGCAAACGGATAATAATAATAATATCATAAACTGCAGTAACTCTATGGAGATAGGCTGTTACATGACAGACTCTGTTATAAATAAAACAAAAGATATTTTAAGTATTGCAAATGAAATTAAGAGAATCAATAAAGAGACATACTTCCCATTAGGTAGTATTTTTTTTACAAGTCCTAGTGAAGTAATATTAAAATTATTTACTTATTGTAAAACTTCTAAATTTCTAAAATCAAAAATCAATTCATTAATATTTAATTTATCTTATGATGGTTACAAAATGTTTTGCCTTGTGTATAGTGAAGATGAATTATTAATGATTGATTTAGATACTGAAACCCTGATATATTATAATATAAAAGAATCAAAGTTTCAAGCATATTGTAAATATAATTGGGATAAAACATATACAAATAAATTCTGTGCTATATTTATTCTCAATAAGAATCTTTTTCCAGAATTTGGGATAAAGGTAAGTCTTGAAAATAAAAATGATTTAATAATTGAAAAGTATGACATTAAGAAAGCGAATTCAGATTTTTATGGTGAAAGATATGTCAGCTCGAGTTTATTTATCTATGGTAAAATTAATTTTCCAATTTTAGAATTTGAGAAATTTAAACTTGAGAAAACTAATCAAATTGTAATATTCAGAAACGGGGGAATGTTTTACGATTACCCTCTTTGGTCAGATGCTGGGACATATTATCCTTTTCCAGTATATGCGAAGAAATAAAAATCGTATATAATATTTAGTCTTTTTTGGTGTTCTCACCAACATAAAAATAATTGTAATTTGTTTTTATCTTCTAAATTTTAATTGAAAATATTTCTGTAAATAATTTTGAAATGCAGTCGCAAAATTTTATATTATTATCAGAAAATTATTTTTCAAAAAACTTCAATATTTCGCTATACTCTTTCAACGGACAGGAGAAGGATGATGAAGTCTATGGAAGTACAGGAACCATACAAGATTATGGGTTTAGAATGTATGATTCAAGAATTTGTAGATTTATTAGTGTTGATCCTATAGCATGCAAATACCCTGAACTAACACCTTATCAATTTGCCAGCAATACTCCTCTTTGGGGTATCGATCTAGATGGATTGGAAGTTAAGGTTTATACTGAAACAATTGGATTTGGACATACCTTTTTGTCAGTCGGAAAAGGAAAAGATATTGTTGTTTATACATATGGTAGATATTTAGGTGGGGAAGGTTTTTTTGGTTTATATGGGCGAGGTGTCTTAGTTAAGCTAACTGGAAAGGATGCGAAGAAATATATTAAGGATGAAGTTAAGGGAGTTAAAGCAAAAAGCTATGAAATAAAAGATGCTAAAGAGGATGAAGTTAAAGCGGTTGCTGATAAAGTTTTCGGCATGGGTAGAAAATTAACTACTGACGAAGCGACAAAGGAGTATAAAATGGCTAATGAAGGATATGGAACTGCTGAGGATGCAAGGGTTGTGGATTCTTACGATGCTTTTAATAATAACTGTACTACAAAAGTAATTGATGCTTTAAAGGTTGGAGGTTCATCTTTAAGTTATAAGCTTCCAGTATTTTTAAATGTACCTGGTGGATCTATTCAACTAGAAAAAATATATTCTCCTAGTCAATTACAAGATTATTTAACTGAGCAAGCGTCTAATAATAAATCGAAAGTTGAGGACGTTACAAAATCAGCCAGTAATGAGGTAGACACTGTTAAATAACAAGCGATTTTATTAAAATGAATAATATGAAAAAAAAGAAAATAAGAAATATCTCTTTTGTAATTATGTTTGCCTTTTCTTTATATATGCTATATTTAAGTATTAGTTTATACATAAGTACCGAAATAGATATTAAGTATTGCGTGAGTATAAAAACGGCCGAACTTGCAATTTTTTGTTCAAAATGGTTTATTGGTTATATTATTTTTATAGTTTTCTTTTTTTTATTGGTATTTAATTTCAATGTTAAAAACAAAAAATAAAAAAATATTTATATTAATTGTAAAGGCCAAAGTACCTAACCACCCTGTAATGATTTAATCTGTCCAAATAATATTAAACTTTACAAGATCGTTTTATAAATTCAAATTGTCAAATGAGAAATGTGAGAAATCAATACATTTAGCCATTTTAGTATTATTAAACAATTCGAATAAATGTATTTTTAATTTATTTAAAACGAAGTAAGATGGTTAAATTAAATCATTACAGGGTGGTTAGGTACTTTGGCCTTTACACTAATGCAACTAAATGGCAGGATATATATAATAAAAACTGTGTGTAATTTTGTGTGTAGTGTAAAAAATAAGAGACTTAATTAATTAAAATTAAGCCTCTTAGATAACCATTCTGGCGGAGAAGGGGGGATTCGAACCCCCGGTACCCTTTCGAGTACGGCAGTTTAGCAAACTGCTAGTTTCAGCCACTCACTCACCTCTCCAGACTGAATTAGGAGTGCAAATGTAGAAAAAGCATTTTGAATGACAAATTTTTTCTTCAGATTTTCTATAATGCAGACTGTTATATTTATTTTTCACCATGTTACTGGAATTATTTAGCTTTGAAAAAACAATCAGTTTATGTGTAATAAATTATTTTGTAATATTTTATTTGTCGTTTTATTTTCTGCTATATTGATAATTCCTGCCTGTAAATGCAATAAAGACAATGGATATGGCAAGACTGCGAATAATGATGATTCCCTTTCTTTTATAAAGATCAGTGATGCGGATACATTTTACAGCGATTGGTCAAAAGAAAATACTCTGGTGACGCATAGCTTCAGCGAGCCTGATATGCTGCATCCCACTAATGGCGTATCGGCCGATAGGATGATGATTTTTAGTCTTATTCACAGATTTGTAATTGCTACTGATATCCGCAACCTATCTGTCCGTGCTGATCTCGTAAAATCGCTCCCGGAAATTTCGAAAGATGAACTTACTTACACGTACGAACTGAAAGCTGGTATTAAATGGGATGACGGCTCAGCGCTGACTGCGGATGATATCATTTTTACCCTGAAAGCCAATAAGTGTCCCTTAACGGATAATCCTTCATTCAGGGTGTTCCTAGCGAATGTAAAGGATGTTGTAAAAGTTTCGGGAAGTGCTTCTGAATTTCAGATCATTATGAAGAAGCCCTATATTAATAATATCAGCTTCCTCACGGACTTTCCCATAATTGAAAGAAAACTTTTTGATAAGGATAACGTTCTGTCAAATTATTCATTTTCTCAGTTTGATGAGGAGAGTTTTTCCAAACAAAAGCATTCTGATCTCGATGAATGGGCCACTGAATTCAACAGTTCCGGTAATGGGCGCGATCCCGGGAAAATTTCTGGTCTTGGTCCGTATAAGGTTGAATCATGGGAATCACGACAGTCGTTGGTTCTTGTAAAAAAGAAAAATATTTCTAAAAGTGCTGTTGACACAACAATGTTTGCAAATGCGTTTCCTGATAAAATAATTTTCAAAATAAATACGGACCAGAATTCTTTGGCTCTGGAATTTAAATCACAAACCTACGACCTCTCGAATTTCTTTACTACAAAGACTTTGCTTGAACTTCAGAAAAATAAAGATTTTAACAGAAACTATAATTCGGCCTTCATTCCAAACTTTAATTATTCCTACATGGCACTTAATATAAGGCCCGACGGAATAAAGCATAAGGATTTTTTCACAGATAAGAAAGTTCGGAAGGCCTGTGCTTACCTTACTCCGGTTGAAGAAATAATTACCATGATGGATAAAGGAAAATCAAAAAGAATGATAAGTCCTGTATCGCCTCTGAAAAAAGATTTTAATGCTTCACTGATTCCGATTCCTCTGAACATTAACAGAGCAAAGGAATTGCTTGATTCTGCCGGATGGAAGGATACTGATGGTGACAAGATCAGGGATAAGATGATCAACGGAGAAAAAGTACAATTCGAGTTCACTCTTAAATATGCCAATGCAGTTCCCGACTGGAAGGATATTGCTTTACTGATTCAGGAATCATTTTATAAAGCCGGATTAAAAGTAATTCTTACACCTTTGGATTTCAGCGTTATTATTGATGATGCGCAATCCCATAACTTTGACGCATTGCTTGGCGTGTGGGGAGGTAGTTCGGCACCAGAGGATTTTACCCAGCTCTGGCATACATCATCATGGATCAGCAATGGCTCTAACTATACAGGTTTTGGAAATTCTGTCTCTGATGCTTTGATCGATTCAATAAAGTATATGGTAGATGATGCAAAAAGAGCACCGCTTGTTAAGCGGTTTCAGAAAATGGTATACGATGATCAGCCTTACGTTTTTCTTAAAACTAGTATGCTGAAAATTGCAGTACATAAGCGATTCGGAAATGCAGACATGTATTACGAAAGACCTGGACTTCTTCTCAATAATCTCAAGTTACTTTATAATACAAATGGAGTGGTAATGCTTAATCTCTCTGCTCCTTAATTTTATTGAAATATCTAAAATGGCTTATTAAATGCAATCACTTATATTTGGGAAATGCTGAAATATATTTTCATAAGAATAATCTATTTTATACCTACATTGATTGCAATTGCATTGCTCGCTTTTATAATTAGTGTAAATGCTCCCGGTGATCCTGTTCAGCGCATGACGGAGGCATCGCAGTCAGGGGCAGTGTTAAGTGAGAAATCGGTAAACCAGGTTGAACAGCAGAAATACTGGACAAGCAGGCTGGGCCTTGATCTTCCTGTTTTCTATCTGAGTATTCACAGTCTATCTGTACCTGATACTCTTTATAAAATTTATAATAAGAACGAACTTGAAACATTGTCGCGTCTTATAGATAAATATGGCAACTGGAGCTGTATTAGTAAATATTATATTGATCAACTAAAACTTGATGATCGACTTAAGAATATAGAATACGATTCATCATATTCTAATCATGCCGATGTTGCTGAAATATATGATGCTGTTAATTTATCAGCGTCCGAGTTAGCCATGTTGCGCTCAGCATGGGATGATACGATTATCCGTTTCAGGATACATAAACTCAAAACTATATTCTCTGAATATTCTTTCCTTGAAAATAATATAACAGCGTTGGACATCATTGAGAATGACTATAAAAGTTTGAAGAATAACTGTACTTCATGGGAAAATTATGTTCCTGTTATTTCATTTTACGGAGATAACCAGTTTCACCGATGGCTTTTTGGTGATGGCAACTGGCTCACCGGCGAAAGTTCAACATTCTCAAAAGGCATACTGCGCGGAGATTTCGGGACTTCCTATACAACAAGGGAACCTGTCGGGAGAATCATTGCTTCTCGAATTGGATGGTCACTGTTCTTTTCATTGTTCTCAATACTATTGGCTTATTTTGTAAGCATACCTGTCGGAATTCGCTCAGCGGTGAAAAAAAATAAAACCTTCGATATTATTTCTTCAGTGATAGTATATCTTTTATTTTCCTTACCGGTATTTTGGCTTGGAACACTTTTGTTAATGACATTTTCAAACCCCGATGTTCTTTGGATTTTTCCAGCGTCAGGAGTCAGTCCTGTTACTGGCTTTCCAGCAGATACAGGTTTCTTTCAGAAAATTGGAATTATGATTCCATATCTTGTGCTGCCTTTGATTTGCTACAGCTATAGTTCGTTCGCTTTCCTATCTAGAACATTACGATCTTCTATGCTTGAAGTGCTGCCGATGGATTTTATAAGAACAGCCAGGGCCAAGGGATTGCCTGAAAATAAAGTTATTTATAATCATGCATTCCGGAATTCATTGCTGCCTTTGATAACTGTATTTGCAAATGTGTTTCCCCTGGCGATAGGAGGTTCTGTGATTATTGAAACAATTTTTTCAATTCCCGGAATGGGTTATGAAGCGTATACTGCTGTTTCAAATCAGAATTACCCGATGATAGTCGCAATCTTCATGATAACAGGCATCTTCACGCTCACAGGATATTTGATATCTGATATTTTATATGCATGGGCCGATCCCAGAATAAAATTTGATTTGAAAAAATGAAGCGGCACAAGAAAAATAGAAAGCGCTCAGCCAAAGCATCCTGGATGTTCAGGCTTGCAAAAGCCTTGCTGTTATTTTTTGTGGCAGTTGCGTTGCTTGCACCCATCATCGCAAATGAACGTCCGCTATACATGATGTATAAGGGTCATGCTTTTTTTCCCGCATTCAGTTTTAAAACAGATTATATTATTAAAGATGAATCGAAAGGTATAACTGAAACATTGCAGCTTGATATCACAGACTGGAAACAGTTGGATGCTGAAACAGTAATATTTCCGCCTGTTCCATACTCCGCCGGTAAAAAAGATTTATTGAATGCCGATTATTTATCGCCAGATGCTGAAGAATTATTTCAGAATAATAAAAATGAAATTGTTGAAATGCCCTTGAAATACAGGCATTGGCTGGGAACTAATAAAAGGGGAGAGGATGTGCTTGCCGGATTAATTTATGGTACAAGGATTTCATTATTGGTAGGCATAATTTCGATGATGCTCGCAAGCCTGATTGGATTGCTGCTTGGCAGTGTTGCCGGTTATTTTGGCGATTACAGACTGAAAACCACTTTAGGCCGTTTGCTCGTTTTTCTTTTTGGAATTGTGATTGCATGGTTCTATGCATTTCATCTGCGATCTTTTATATTGCAGGATGCACTTGCTTCTTCGGGATGGAAATTTTTAACAGAAATATTTTTAAGTCTGCTTATTGCTGTTGTGATTTGTTTTGTTTTTTCAATACTTGGAAAGTTTGCTGGAAAAATTCCGTTCCTGAGTAAACAGCTATTTATAAAAGCTGATTCCACCATATCACGGTTCATTGAAGTATTTATTTCTTTGCCAAGGCTGATCATTATTATTTCCATTGCTGCAATTGCAAGGCCTTCAATTATAAATTTAATTTTAATAATCGGTTTTACATCATGGACCGGCATTGCCCGATTGATAAGGGCTGAAATGCTTCGTGTTCGTGAACTGGATTACATCGCAGCCTGCCGTGCCATGGGTTTTAGGGAATTCAGAACGATGATGAGGCATGCACTGCCTAATACGTTGGCTCCGGCAATCGTAGCAATTGCTTTTGGAGTTTCTGCCGCAATCCTTGTAGAAAGCGGATTATCTTTTTTAAATATCGGAGTTCCTCCGGATATTGTTACATGGGGTACCATGCTTGCTGAAGGCAGGGAATATTTTAACGCTTGGTGGTTGGTGTTATTCCCCGGACTTGCAATATTCCTATTAGTAATAACCTTTAACTTTCTGGGCGATAGTTTACGCGATCATCTTGATAAACGTACTCAATAAGGAGTTTCTCAAAATGCAAAATGAAAAATATTTTCTATCTGCTTTTTAATATTTTCTATTTGCTATAATCTGCTTAATAATTGTTTAATAAATCAGGTAGTTATTAAAATACTTCCTGATTTTATCGGCATTGGTTGCTGCAAAATCCTGGTATTGCCCGTTAAGCGAGTAATGATACATTGATACCAGTACATAGCAATCAAGATAACCTTCCTTCAGCATTTTCTTGGCGAAGTCAAAGTCACTGCTGGTGGTTTTTTCAAGCATATATTCCCAGCAATATGCTTCCATGTAATCCTGGGTGGTGAGCTTGTTCTGTTTAATAATAACGCCTTTGTCATTGCAGTATTCAGCAATTTTCTCTTTTGCTTCCCTGTAAAATTTCCAAGGTTCATCAGTAATTTCTGATTGGTCAACATCCATCTGGTTTATTGAATAATATCTTGCAAACCAATGCCTGTCGAATGTTTTATTCAATTTTCCGCAAATATCATCAAGCCTTGTAAACATGCTCAGGTCAGGGTGTACAATGATTGCTTCAATGCATGCGTCATATGCAAGATCAAAATTTTCCATATCAAAATATGCATCCACAAGAAATTTTCGGGCTTCCAGGAGATCAGGTCTCATTGAGATTGCTTTCTTAAAATATGAAACCGATTTGCTGGGTTGCTTATCAGCATAATATGCATCTCCCAGGTACAATGTTGCTTTAAAATAGTTACTGTCTATGTAAAGTGCTTCCTGGTAAAGTTGGCGGGCTTTTTTATAATCTTCATTGCCAAACGCTTCATCAGCTTCATCAAATTTATCCTTGGCATCTTTACTGACTGCTGTATCACTTGCTTCATCTATAAGATATCTTCTTAAATACAATGATGCTTTGTTTACTTTACAACACTTAAGTGTGGCTCGGGAACAGGTATTCAATAAATCAATAAGGTACTGATTTGAATGGCCTTCATTTTTTAATTTTAGATCTGCGGTATTGCCTTTTTTTGCTGCATCCTGAACTTGTTTCATTATTGCCTCATACTCTTTATTATATTCTAAAGCATAGCGGCGGTAATAATATTCCACCATCAGGTTCCACAATGCATCCTCTGTAAGGTGATTGGTGAGCACAGGTAGCAGGGTTTTTATGGCTTTATCATATTTTTTTGCATCATAATAAGCCCCTGACTTTTTTACAGCGCTCGTTTCTTTTGAAGTGTAATTCTGAGCACCTGCAGTGCCGATAAAAAAGCAAAGCATAAGTATAAGCAGTGCTTTCACATAATTTTGTTTTGCCATGTTGAATATGATTTTATTAGTTTTCACTTTCGTAAAATTCATCAGGAATTTCTTCTTTGTATACTAAATTATGCAAAGCTTTGTGAACATTTACAAGCCGGCTGCCCCAGTGCCTCTCAAATAATGTGCGGCATTCTGCAACGGCATTTTCTTTTGCTGCGTGCGTACCTTTCTGGTAGAGCATCAGGAAATCTTTCATGTCCTGGTAAATGTCAGACAGATTGTCTGAAATATTTGCCATCACTGGCGTATGCTCACCTGATTCATTGAAACCTAATGTAAAATAAATATCGTCTTTGTCAAAAACTTTATTCAGTGCCTTATAAATTAAATCCCAGTGCTCTTCGCTCACATACCTTTCAGTAATTTCGAAATCGCTGTTTTCGCTTGAAGGTAGCAGGGAACCTTTCAAATAAATAAGCGGGCATATTTTTAACATGTAATGTATAATATCTTCTTTTGTATAATTCTCGGCTTTCTCCACAAACAGGCAAAACTCATTTGCAACTGTGAGAAATTCAACAACATTTTTTGAATAAACAATGTCTTTATCTTTCTTCTCGTCCATTATCCGTTTTGTTATAAGTTTTATCAACCAGGTCTCAATAAAGCAAATATAATTTTTTTATTTTGAATCCAAATTGTTTTTATGAGTTTTATTTCATCGCGAAGATTAATTATATTTGAATAAAATTACAAAGGATGACTCATTTGGAATTGAAGCAAAACCTGGTTGAAGAATGCAAAAGGATGCAGCAAAAAGTTATTGACAACCTTCGCCTGGAAATGGACGAAGCCCAGCTAAGTGCCAATGAATACGGACCACCCAAGGATCGATATGATTCATACCGTATGCAGATGCTTCGGAAAAAGGACATGTTCGGGCAGCAGCTTGATAAAGCGCAGAATGAATTGTATGCACTTGAAAAAATTAATTTTAAAAAAGAAATTAATGCTGCAGAATACGGATCGGTTATTATTACCGATGATCAGAAATACTTCATCTCTATTGGCCTTGGGAAAATAATTTTTAATAAGGAAATGTATTTTGCTGTTTCTGCAATGGTCCCTATTGCTAAAGCGATGGCAGGTGCCAAAAAGGATGATATTGTTGAATTCAATGGCAGGAAAATGAAAATATTAGAAGTTTTCTGAACCAAATGTTAATTTCTTCTCATTAAAAGTTTATAGCATCTTCGTACAAAATTTTATTTTTGTCAAATGCAGGAAACAATTTTAATTTTAGATTTCGGTTCTCAGTATACGCAGCTTATTGCGCGCCGTGTAAGGGAACTGAATGTTTATTGTGAGATTCACCCCTTTAATTCATTTCCTCCGATAAGCAAAAATATAAAAGGGGTTATTTTATCAGGAAGTCCTTATTCCGTGAGGGATGCCGGTTCACCTTATCCTGACCTGAAAGATATAAAAGGCAAAATACCTGTCCTGGCTGTATGTTATGGTGCACAGTTCCTGGCTCAGAATTTTGGCGGTGAAGTTCTTCCTTCTAAAATCAGGGAATACGGCCGTGCGAACCTTTCCGAAATTGATTCTGGTAATGTATTGATGAAAGACCTCACTATAGGCTCACAGGTATGGATGTCGCATGGCGATACCATTGCAAGAGAACCAGCCGGTGCAAAAATCATCGCTGCTACAAAAGATGTTAAAGTTGCTGGATTTCAGATCATGAATGAAAATACCTTTGGAATTCAGTTCCATCCTGAAGTGTACCATTCTTCTGAAGGAATGATATTGCTGAAAAATTTTGTGGTTAATGTTTGCAACTGTAGTCAGTCATGGACTCCCGATTCTTTTATTGAATCTACAATTGCCGGTTTGAAATCAAAAATAGGCAATGATAAAGTAGTACTGGGGTTGTCAGGTGGTGTTGATTCTTCAGTTGCTGCAGTGCTCCTGCACAAAGCCATTGGCACAAATCTCTATTGCATTTTCGTCGACAACGGACTGTTACGGAAAAATGAATTTGAAAATGTTTTGCATTCATATAAAGATTTAGGATTAAATGTAACTGGTGTTGATGCCCGCACTCAATTTTACAAATCACTTACCGGAATCTCCGATCCGGAAGGTAAACGCAAAGCCATCGGAAAAACATTTATTGAAGTGTTCGACCAGGAAGCACACAGGGTGCAGGATGTGAAATGGCTTGCACAGGGCACTATATATCCCGATGTTATTGAATCCATCTCTGTCAAAGGCCCTTCAGCCACTATAAAATCGCATCATAATGTCGGCGGTCTGCCTGATTTTATGAAACTTAAGGTCGTGGAACCTTTGAATACACTGTTTAAAGACGAAGTAAGAAGGGTAGGGAAGGCACTTGGCATAACTGATAATATTCTTAAACGTCATCCCTTTCCCGGGCCTGGCCTGGGCATCAGGATACTTGGTGAAATTACCGAAGAAAAAATTACGATTTTGCAGAATGCAGATGATATCTATGTTAAGGGATTGATAAATTCCGGGCTCTATGATAAAGTCTGGCAGGCTGCTGCAATACTTCTTCCTGTGCGGTCTGTAGGTGTTATGGGCGATGAGCGTACATACGAATATGTGTTGGCATTGCGCGCTGTTACGTCAACAGATGGCATGACTGCCGACTGGGTGCATCTGCCTTATGAATTTCTTTCTGAAATTTCGAACCAGATCATCAACAAAGTAAAAGGCATTAACCGGGTGGTTTATGATATAAGTTCTAAACCTCCCGCCACTATTGAATGGGAATAAATCACAAGATTGATTTTTATTGATCTTTATGAAATAACAGTTTGTTTTTGCTAAACAATTTTTAAAGGAGGTAATCATGCCGGTTATTACAATTGAAGGACCAGTTCTTTCATTCGAGAAAAAAGAAAAACTTGCAAAGGAAATCACACAACTTGCAAGCGATATTATGAATATTCCAAAAGATGCGTATGTGGTTTTTATAAAAGAAAATCCTTACGAGAACATGGCACAGGGCGGAATACTAATTTCTGATAAACTAAAAAATCATTAATTCTGACTTGTAGCTTGTAGCTTATAGCTTGCAGCTTGTGACTTACGACCTACAACTTGTAATCTTTCAGCAATTTATTCTCTAATCATGATTTTTGTATATTTGCATTCCTTTTAACAAAACGATGAAATCAAAATTTTTCTTTTTAATAATTTCTTTTTTCTTTTTTGCTGTTGCTGCATTTTCTCAGGATGTAAAGATCTCTACTGTCATTGAAAAAATTGATGGTAAGGAATATTATATTCACACAGTGCAGAAAAAAGAATCTGTCTGGAAAATCGCAAAAGCATACAATGTCTCCTCCGAAGATATTATTGCCATGAATCCCGGTTCCGATAAAAAAATTAAGCCCGGCCAGAAATTAAAAATTCTTGTTAAAACAGCTGAAGTAAAAAAAACAGCCGAAACTTTTGATCATACTATCGAGAAAGGTGAAAGCCTTTATACCATTGCAAAAAAATATTCGGTTACCATCGATGATATTTACAAAGCAAATCCTGGTTTAACCGAAAAAATAAAACCCGGACAAATAATTAAAATTCCGGGTAATCAGAAAAATGGCAATCTGCTTACGAAGAAGGACTCGTCCATTGTAAAAACCGATTCTGTGTATGATTGCAGCAAGCCAAAGCTTCTCGATTCCTATAATATTGCTTTGATGATTCCATTTTACCTGGGAAGTATTTACCAGGTGAACCCCGATGATCCTGATATCAGGGACAAAGATGCTAACGATTATTTATCGCTTACATATATCCAGTATTACGAAGGCCTGCTCATGGCAATTGATTCGCTTAAGAGCAAAGGCTTTTCAGCAAAGGTGTATGTATATGATGTTGATGCCGACACTGCTGCCACTCAGAAGATTCTTGAAAAACCTGAAATGACTAAAATGCATCTCATCATTGGGCCCTTCTTCGACAATAGTTTTAATGTGGTTGCCCGATTTGCGCTTAAGAACCATATTAAACTGGTCGATCCTCTGTCTTCAGGTAATGATATGCTGAATAATGACCCTTATGTATTTAAAGCTACGCCTTCGGTCGATATGCAGTTAAAGCAGTTGGCTGCTTTTATTGTGGGGCGCTATCCAAAATCCCCCGTTATTATTGTGCATAACGATAAGGAAAACGAGAAAGCATATGTATCCGTTTTCGAAAAAGCCCTGAATAATGAGCAGCAAAATGCAGGTTTGGCCGATAGCAGTTTTAAAGAAATTATATACAGCCAGGATGGCTTTAGCGGCATCACAAAGTATTTCAGCGGTACCGATACAAATATCATAGTAACCCTTAGTAACGGTGAAATTTTTGTTACCAATTATGTAAGCAATTTCAATAATATTTACGATAAATACAAAATGATTGTCTTCGGTCTGCCCAGCTGGAAGAACTTCGACAACATCGAAACGGAATATATGCAGAACATCAATCTTCACATTTTCTCAACTAGTTTCATCGATTATCTTGATCCTGCCGTGCAGAATTTTACACTTAAATTCCGCGATCTTTATAAGACTGAGCCCGAAAAATATGCCTTCCAGGGTTTTGATGTGGGAATGGTTTTCTTTTCTGCGCTCAAAAATTACGGTGTTAACTTTGATAAATGCATTGATAATATTGGTGGTAAATATCTGCAAAGCACTTATACATTTATTAAAGCAGGCCCAAAGGACGGCTTCGAAAATTCCTTTCTGAATATATATCGTTACGAAGACTACAGGTTTATCGATGTTCGCGACTTTCCAAAAATCAAAGAGAAGGAAAAAGAGAAAAGGAAATAAACAATAATGCCCGGTTCAATTACCGGGTTTTTTTATAATGAAATTTTATTTATTTCTTTACCGATAACAGTTTACCGATCACTGTTAACCCCACTGGCGCTTGTCTCTTGACGAGCGACCCCTTAAATTTATTTTTTTCTTTACTGATTACCGATTACCGATCACTGTTAATCCCACTGGCACTTGTCTCCAGATGAGTGATTCCGTAGATTTATTTTTTTCTTTACTGTTTACCGATTACAGATTACCAATCACTGTTAACCCCACTGGCGCTCGTCTCCAGATGAGTGATTCCGTGGATTTATTTTTTTCTTTACTGTTTACCGATAACAGTTTACCGATCACTGTTAACCCCACTGGCGCTTGTCTCTTGACGAGCGACCCCTTAAATTTATTTTTTTCTTTACTGATTACCGATTACCGATCACTGTTAACCCCACTGGCGCTCGTCTCCAGATGAGTGATTCCGTGGATTTATTTTTTTCTTTACTGTTTACCGATAACAGTTTACCGATCACTGTTAACCCCACTGGCAC
>Ga0224523_1000539_pt1 | contig 19199 bp, 20 predicted proteins | sample CFST50metaG_FD_182732 | JGI IMG/M metagenome (GOLD analysis project Ga0224523, IMG submission 182732) | Peat soil microbial communities from Stordalen Mire, Sweden - C.F.S.T50 | ecosystem: Environmental > Terrestrial > Soil > Wetlands > Peat | place: Sweden: Norrbotten County, Stordalen Mire...
GCGACGGCTTGAATCAAGTTGTGACGAACTTGTGAGGGTTAGAGATAGTTCTCTCCCTTTTTTAATTTTAGCGTAAAAGCTTCGGGAACTGTACGCTCATTTGGACAGCACCCGGATGCGAGATGGGTCTGCGGTTACAAGCAGTGAATCATTATCTTGGTAACTACGCATAACGAGTGATTAATGAACCACCAATGACGCCGCAAGAAAAGTTGAGCTCACGACTGCTCATATACCCATCCGTATTCCCGGCTCTGATGTATTTGCACTTGTATCCGTTTGATAATCCGTCGCAACTGCTGACGCGCACTGTTGGGTAACCAGGGGTCGTGCACGCGGTCTCGCAGATATTGATACGCTTCCCAACTGGTCGAACACCCCCTCAAAAGTTTTTCGGCGGCCATATCGGCTAGATCGTTCTTGTAGTCCGCGATTTCAAGGATGAGCTCATCGACCTCGGCGCGATCGTTGTTCACGGTGCAAGATGAGTGGTCCATCTGTGTAATTGTTAGCTAAAAGTAGAGCGAAAGTATGGCAAAATTTAGCGGGCACGAAGTGCATTGATGCTGCTGTAGAAGATTGCAGCGGGGCCCGTCACCGCGTCCGTTTTACCGCGACTACGAAGCCGTAGATACTACGATAAAAGCGTTGATGTGTGGTACAGCCAAGCTAAATCATGATAATCAAAAAACAAAAGAAGACTCTATTTACCTGATTCGTAGGCTAACAATGCTTCTTCTCTCTGCATCTTGGTACTAAATATCAATACTCTATTTGTTGATGTTATTGCGCTAAGAGAGTCGGTTTTTAGAGGAGGTATTGTCAAAAGTTCAGAATCATCAACCACCAGTGTAAACATGTTATCTAAGTCTATTATATCCTTTAAATTGGCACGGGACCGCTTATGTAACTCTGTTTCAGTTTCATGATGAAGATGATGCTCTAAAATCTGGCTTTTTTCAATTATGTGGATTTTCACATTACTTTTTTTGGATAAGTGTTCCAATCTTTTTTTTGTATCTTGACCATCGACGATTAACAAGTCTATTTTAATGTTCTTTTTGGCGGCCTTTTCTATGTACTCTAGGTATTTTCCTGATGTTTGACAGTATACACTCTCTTGAGCGTTACTTAGCATGTCTTTGATTTTAAATTCAAAGCTCTTGGCGCCGAAAATAAACCATAAAGGAGAAGAAGCTTCGGTGATTATCTCCTGCTCTTTAAGGATCTGGAATTCTTTTAGAGCTTCCTTCTTGGCATCTTCGTGTTTTTTTATTATTAGTTCCAGCGCAACTCTTGGCTCTATCGCCTGATAGGTAGCCGGTCTCGGACTTGTTAACACGATCAAACCACTTTCTTCAAGTTTCCTCAAGCCATCGTATACCCTCGGCTTAGATACATCTAGAAAATCGAGCAAGTCCCTTACTTCTGCGCTTTGCAATACTACCAGCGCTGCGTATATTTTCGCCTCTGACTCGAGCAACCCAAGCTCTGTTAAGGATACTAATAGTTGACTGGGTAATCGTCTCATCATTGTCCCCCTTGATTATTAGTTGTCAAATTATTATTTACTAAGCCGTTATTTATATATACTTCTTACGCCCCCATGCTAATCGTTGTTAAATCATTGACAACTTCAATAGCAAAATGATTGCAGGCAAAGATAGCATGGAAACTAAAAATCTTGGCTTATATTCGGCCGACGCGGCTCCGTGCACAGCCACGAGAGTAAAAACTAACGGAGGTTTATAGTGTCGGATATCATCAACGTCGAAAACCTCATCAAAGTGTATCCTGGGGGTACACGGGCTGTCGATGGGATCTCGTTCAGTGTGAGCGAAGGCGAGTTCTTTGGGTTCCTCGGCCCGAACGGTGCGGGAAAGAGCACGACAATCCAGGTTCTCACGACACTGCTAAAGAAAACCTCTGGTTCTGCGACCGTTGCTGGCTACGATGTTGAAACGGATGCACGAGAGATACGCAAAGTAATCGGCGTTCAACGCCAGGAAACTATTCTGGATGGGGACCTGACGGGTCGCGAGAACCTCACGCTTCAGGGGCACCTCCAGCGGTTGCACGGTAACGCCCTCAAGAAACGCGTGGACGAACTGCTCACACTCGTTGAGCTCTCTGACGTCGCTGACAAGAGGGCAGCACACTACTCCGGAGGAATGAAAAAGCGGCTCGACCTCGCATCGACGCTTGTGCACAAACCACGCGTGCTCTTTCTCGACGAGCCGACCTCGGGGCTCGATCCGCAATCGCGCGCAGCTATCTGGGAGCACCTCGAGACGCTCAACCAAGATGAGGGTGTTACGATTTTTTTGACAACCCAGCAGATGGAAGAAGCCGATAGGCTCTGTCACCGACTCTCAATAATCGATCACGGAGAGATCGTGGTGAGCGGTTCTCCTGTTGAGCTGAAACATCAACTCGGCGGTGACACCATCACGCTGTCACTCGCCAACGGGGACTCAGACGGCGCGAAAGACAGGTCAAAGCGGATTGTCAGCGGCGTTCAAGGCGTCACAAAAGTCCTCGATATCGAAACGGGACTGGCGGCATACGCTAAGAACGCGAGCGCGCTCGTTCCCGATATCGTACGACTATTTGATGAGAACGGGATTCGCTTGACGTCAATCAGCGTCGCGTCTGCCTCGCTGGATGACGTCTTTTTGCAGCACACAGGAAGACGGATACGATCAGAAGAATTGTCGAAAGTAGATACGTGGAAAAGACACGTGTGAGGCGATAGAAGATGGATCATGACTTTCTCTTTGACGTGTGGCACCTCTTCGTCAGGGCATTGAAAAAGACCATACGGACTCCTATCGTCATCATTAGCGCGCTCGCCCTACCAGTGCTGTTTCTGGTTCTCTTCACGCAAATTTTTACGCAGTTTGGAAACCTCCCGGGATTCCCTGCTGGTGGCTATGTCCAATTCGCAGTGGCTGGCGTCATTGTTATGAACCCATTGATGGATTCAGGGGGCGCAGGAGAGGCCGTGGTTGACGATATTAATTCCGGATTTCTTTCAAAAGTGCTCGTGACGCCTGCGAACAGGACCGCCATTGTGCTCGGACGGTTACTGCACGATATGGTCATGGTGCTTCTCCCGGTCAGTATAACGCTGGCGCTCGCGTACGCTCTTGGTGCAACCGTCATAACAGGGGCTCCAGGAATTCTGCTGATTCTTTTCACTGCCGCTTTCTTTGGGTTGGCTATGTCAGGGCTGGCGATGGCCATCGGAGTGAGAACAAAGAGTTCGCAAGCAGTCGCAGGTTTAGATCTTGTGATTGCATTCCCTCTTATGTTTGTGAGCACAGCGCTCGTGCCATACGGGTTCCTTCCGCACTGGGCGCAAGCCTTTTCCAATGTCAACCCGTTTAGTTACGTCGTCAACGCCGTCAGGGTATTGATGTCCACAGGATTTGTTTGGAGCACCATTCTGGCCGCGTATGCAGTTATAGCGGTGTTCGCGGCAGTGACGATAGGTGCGACGTTATATCAGTTCAGAAGTGTGGAGAGGTAGGTGATTGCAACGCCTCTTTACCACGGCGCAGTTTAAACAGATCAATAGGTTCAGTATGGATACACGCCGCTGTCTGGTTGGCGACGGCGGGTGAGGATTCTACCCAGCCTCCCGTCGTAGAGTTCCACGCCAGCATAGCTTATCCACCTCTTTGCTCGATTGATGGAAGAAGGCTGAGGGGGAAATCTCAACAGGGCACGCACCTCCTAGATCATTAGGAGGTTTTTTGTGCCTGAAAGAGTTATTCATGGGAAGGAGTGTTAATAATAGAATTAATCAAATTGACTATTAACGGGAAGGAGGTAGGGGCTCCAACCGGGAGTACGGTTCTGCAGGCAGCGGAACTGGCAGGCATAGAAATTCCCCGCCTGTGTTATGACAAGGATCTCAGCCCCCTGGGAGCATGCCGGCTGTGCGTAGTGGAAGTCAAAGGCAATCGACTGCTGCCAGCATCATGTGTAACTCCGATTTTCGCTGGAATGGAAGTTCAGACCGAGTCTGAGGCCGTGGTTGAAGCAAGACAGACAATATTAGAATTGCTCGTTGCCAACCATCCGCTGGATTGTATGACCTGCGACAAAATGGGCGACTGCAAATTGGCTGATTACGCTTATAAATACGGCGTTAAGGATTCATCCTTTGCCGGTGCAACCCACCAGTACGCGATTGATGACAGCAATCCCTTCATAATCCGCAACCTTAACAAGTGTATTCTTTGCGGCGCCTGCGTGCGGGCCTGTGAAGAGCTGATCGGCAAGGACAACCTTTCCTATCTGAACCGCGGTTTCCATCGCAAGGCGACCACTGCCGGCGATGTGGACTATATCGAATCCGATTGCGTATTCTGCGGTCAGTGTGTGGCAGTATGCCCGACCGGCGCCCTGACAGAAAAGACCATGGCTGGTCAGGCCCGGCGCTGGGATATCAAACGCGTTCAGACCACCTGCCCCTTCTGCGGCACAGGCTGTAATTTCGACCTGGCGGTTAACGACGGCAAGGTCATCGGTTCGCTGTCCAATCCAAACAGTCCCGTAAATGGCCGCAATTTGTGCGTGAAAGGCCGTTTCGGCTGGGATTTCATGTACAGTGACAAGCGCCTGACCTCTCCGCTTATCAAGAAAGACGGAAAATTCGTGGAAGCCGGCTGGGATGAAGCCTATGACCTGATTGCCAAGCGGTTCAATGAAATTAAAGCCAAGTATGGCCCAGATTCATTTGCTTCCTTGAGTTCAGCCCGTTGTACTAATGAAGAAAGCTTCCTGACGCAGAAATTCACCCGCGCCCACATGGGCACCAACAATTGCGATCATTGCGCCGGCGCCTGCCATGCTCCTTCAGTAGCCGGCCTGACCAATTCCTTCGGAAGCGGCGCCATGACTAATGTCATTTCGGAAATTTCTAGTGAAGCCGAACTGCTGTTCCTGATCGGCATCAACCCGACTGAATCATACCCGGTGGTCGGCTACAAAATGCGTCAAGCCCATCGCAATGGCTGCAACCTGGTAGTCTGCGATCCCCGCCGCACTGAGCTGGCTGCCGAAGCCGATATCTGGCTGCAGCAGAAGCACGGCACTGACATTCCTTTGCTGAACGGCTTAATGCACATCATCATCAAAGAAGGTTTGGAAGACAAGGAATTCATTGCCACTCGTACCGAAAACTACGAAGCAATGAAAGCTCTGGCTGCAGAATACACACCGGGACGGGTTTCTGAAATCACCGGAGTTGCAGTGGAAGACCTGTACAAGGTAGCCCGCCTGTATGCCACCACCTATAAAGCCATGGCCTTCTATTCACTGGGCATCACCGAACACATCTGCGGAACCCGCAACGTTATGAGTGTTGCCAACCTGGCTATGCTTACCGGCCATTTGGGACGGCCCGGCGTTGGCGTTTGCCCGATCCGCGGTCAGAATAACGTTCAGGGCGCCTGTGACATGGGGGCTCTGCCCAATGTTTATTCCGGTTATCAGAGTGTTACCGACAAAGCCGCCAAGGAAAAGCATGAGAAAGCCTGGGGCGCTCCCATGCCCGACAAAGTTGGCCTGAAGATTCCGGAAATGTTTGAAGCCGCTTATGAAGGCACGGTAAAGTCCATGTATATCCTGGGTGAAAATCCGGTTTTGACTAACCCGAATGCCAATCATATCAAGGAAGCCCTTGAAAAACTGGAATTCCTAGTAGTTCAGGAGCTGTTCTTGACCGAAACCGCCCAATATGCGGATGTAGTCCTTCCAGGCGCCAGTTTTGCCGAAAAAGACGGCACCTTTACCAATACCGAACGCCGGCCTCAGCGCGTGCACAAGGCTGTAGAACCGCTTCCGGGCAAGGCTGACTGGGAAGTCATCTGTGAAATGGTCACTCGCATGGGTTATCCCATGAGTTATAACCATCCCGGCGAAATTTGGGCTGAAATGGCCTCATTGTCACCTTCAATGGCGGGCATCAGCTATGAACGCATGGAAAAAGAATCCGTGCATTGGCCGTGTACTTCCGCTGATCATCCCGGCACGCCCATTCTGCATATCGGCAAATTCACCCGCGGCTTGGGAGGATTCCAGCCCAACGAGCACATCCCTCCTGGAGAACTGCCCGACAAGGATTATCCCATTCTGCTGTGTACCGGCCGTGTAATGCAGCACTACAATGTAACCACCCAGTATTCAGCCGGCATTGCCGAGGTATGGCCGCGAGAAATGACCGAAGTGCATCCGCAGGAAGCCGCTAAATTGGGCCTGGTTACCGGCAGCAAGATGAGAGTTACTTCACGCCGCGGTTCAGTTGTAACCACCGCCTGGGTAACCGACAAAGTGCAGCCCGGGGTCATTTGGATGTCCCATCATCACAGCGAAACGCCTACCAATGAATTAACCAGTCCCTTTGTCTGCGACATTGCGGGCACAGGCGAATACAAGGTGTGTGCGGTAAAGATCGAATCAGCGTAGAAGGCTGACCGAATGTGTCACTAGCTCGGGAGGTGAAAGGATTTTGGCAGACTACAAGGATATAATCAATCAATATAAAGACCTGCCAGGCGGGATAATCGAAGCGTATCATGCCGTTCAGCGTGAATACAGCTATATCCCGGAAGAAGCGGTAGAAGCGGCAGCCGCCGCCTTCAAACGGTCCAAGGCTGAAGCTTACGGAGTAGCCACGTTCTATTCCTATTTGAAGGTTGGCAAGCGCGGCAAGAACGTGATTCGCATCTGCGAAAGCGCCCCTTGCCATGTAGCCGGAGCCGATGCGGTTATCGCGGCTTTGGAAAAAGAACTGGGCATGAAGATGGGAGAAAGCACTGCGGACGGCAAATTTGCCCTGGAACTCACCGAATGCGTGGGCCAGTGCCAGGCCACCCCGGTTATTACCATCAACAGCAAGCCTTATGAAAATGTAACAGCCGATAAGGTTGCGGCCATCCTGACCGAATACAAGTAAAAGCGAGCAGAAAGGAGGCAATGAAATGGCCGAAGAGATGCGCATCGTCTTGCGCAACTATGGCAAAATCGATCCTTTGAAGATCGAAGACTACATCGCAGCGGGCGGCTACAAAGCCCTGGAAAAGGCCAAGGGCATGGGCCAGCAAGCCTTAATCGACGAAGTCAAGAAATCCAACCTGCGGGGCCGCGGCGGTGCTGGCTTCAATACCGGCATGAAATGGTCGTTTTCCTACGGAATCAAGACCGATCAGAAATACGTAGTATGCAACGCCGACGAAGGCGAACCCGGCACTTACAAAGACCGGATCATCATGGAAAACGATCCCCAGAGCGTTCTGGAAGGCATGGCCATCTGCGGATATGCCATAGGTGCCAATAAAGGCTATATTTACTGCCGCGGGGAATACCCCTGCATGGTGGAAATGCTGAACAAAGCCATTGACCAGGCTAAAGCCAAAGGCTGCCTGGGCGACTTTGACATTGAAGTAAGAATGGGTGGGGGCGCCTATGCATGCGGTGAAGAAAGCGCTTTGATTGAATCGATCGAAGGCAACCGCGGCGAGCCCCGCTTTAAGCCCCCGTTCCCGCCGGTCATCGGCCTGTGGGGCAAGCCCACCATCGTTAACAACGTGGAAACCTTCGCCAACATCCCGGCGATCGTTGACAAAGGGGCCGATTGGTACAAGGCTATTGGAAACGCCAAGTATCCCGGCACCAAGGTTATGACCCTGACCGGGGACATCACCAACAAAACCTTCGTGGAAGTGCCGACCAACACCAGTATCCGTCAGGTATTAAACGACTTTGGCGGCGGCGTAGCCGGCGGCAAGAAATTCAAGGCCGTGCAGATCGGTGGAACTTCCGGCGGATTTATCCCCGAAGCGTTCCTGGACACCCAGCTGAATTTCGACGATATGTCAGCGATAGGCGCCACCCTGGGCTCCGGAGCATTTTTCGTCATGGACGAAAGCCGGGACATCGTGGACGTAGTGGCCAGAATCGCCAAGTTCTTCGCTCATGAATCCTGTGGCAAATGCACTCCCTGCCGGGAAGGCACCATGCGCATGGAAGAAATCATGGAACGGGTCAACGACCGTCATGGCGATGCCGCCGACCTGGACCGGATGGGCCGCTTGGGCCGGGTGATGACCAAGGCCTGCTTGTGCGGTCTCGGCCAAGCAGCTCCGTCACCGGTGCTGACCACCATGCAGCACTTCAAGGACGAATACTTGAGCAAGTTCAACTAGGTTAGAATACAAGGGAGACAGGTCTCTCGATACGCTCATACGTTATCCCTGTGTACTGGGGCGTCACTTTACGCATGTCGTCGTAACGTCTTTGACTCTCGTGAAATCAAAGCCGTTCAGGCCGAGCTTTTGCGCAAGAGCTGTTACAATTTCTCAGTCAGCTTTGGCTTGGCCTGGCGGATCAACCGTCTTTCTTATGCTCACGTTCTCGTATTTCATGCTCTAAGCACCATTATTAGACGAAGACGCTGAGGGGGGATAGCAGCTGTTCTACGCTCCTCTTGTGTTGCAGGCACGAATAGTCGCAGTGAAGCACCACCATGTTGGCAAAAAGCGATAAAGAGATCGCTATTCTGAAAAAAAGAAGCCTGCCACACCACACAACAAACGTCATAATACCAAATAGATAGACTCGAAATCGTGTAGCGATACCCCCCCAACACAAAAAAATTTGCGCTGATTTGGCTCTTTTTTGGGAAAATGAACATCGAAAGAGCCCTGCTATAAGCGGCCAATATTACGCACTTTGTGTAGACCTCACAGTCGACGAGACTTTGGTCGCCCTTCGCTTAACTGCCCTCGTAGATCTCAAGCACAGAAATTGCAAGCTTCTCTGCGTCGTGTGTGCACATCACCTGCTCCAACACTTCAATGATCTGGCGCAGAGGTGGCTCCGCAGCGTCTTTCGCGTCCAAGCGCTTACGTGGCACTAGAATCGATACGACAAACGCAGCGAGGGTCCGGGCAAGCTGCTCTTTCAAATTGAGCGCAAACGTCTGCAAATACGATCCGTCAAGCCGTTCGGGTCTGCTGAGCAGTAGCTACACGCCGCCCTGCATAGCGCCACATACCTTAGTTGGGCGTCTCGCCGCGTTCGTTCCACCCCTCTCTATCCGCTCTTCTAGTGGCCCTGTGTGGAGGTAGGCAGCAAAGAGGTTGTAAAGAGCCTGCTTCGTCTGGCTTGCATCCTTCTTGACGCGAACTGCTTACACAAGGGTTCAATTTGTGCAGCTGATGATGACTCAACTGCAAGACCGTGCTGAAAGTAATGATGATATGAAAGCCTCGCGTGGGCGGGCTCAGGCTCTCTGTGGGGGCAGTCCGATGTGTCTACGCTCTCAGGATGCCATTTCGCTAACCTGAAGGATATGGAACGATGTTCTCGGCCTTGTTTTTCCAGAGATTCGTCTTGAGTTTATCTACAGCAAACGGGGCGCCGTGTGCAGGGAAAATCCGGCGAGCGCCCGCAGCAATGACCTTTTCCCAGCTCTGATAGTAGTCACCCATATTGGTGATAAGAATCACGCAATACTTCGTCCCTGCAAACTGAAGGAAGTTTGCCGCGGCGTCCCCGATCAGACAATCGCCGTCGTCAAACAGAATAGAAACGGAGTCCACGGTATGCCCGGGCGTTTCGATGATTGTGCCGTCGAGTGGGATTCCGATTTCCCGCAGACCAGTGTCTCCGGTGACCACGATATCGCAGTCACGCAGTTGATAGGGCGGAAACGTAAAGAGTTTGCCTTTTTCTCCCACCTTTTTGGGAAGCAGAGAGATATAAAGCTGCCGTAGACCAAGCAGAAGAGCAATCCGCCTGTTCAAAAAACCCCCGCCATGTGTGCGGTCGTTCTCTCCCTTTGTGATAAGCTCTTTGCAAAGGGGCGACATGACAACCTGAATCGAGTCATTTTCCCGCAAAATGTGGTGTAACAATCCACAATGATCGTCGTGGTGATGAGTCAGAACAATATGACTGATTTGATCCAGCTCCACACCGGCTTCGTTCAGTCTCGTGCGGAACACATCCCAATCGTCTTCATAGCCGGTATCGACCAGGACATAGTGATCTCCGGCCTTTACCAAAAAGCAATTTGTCATACTGAGCTTTAACGGAATCATATTCATAGTGTTGCCGTCCTATTCATTGCAATCAGACGTGCGGGCCAGGATAAGGTCCCGTTTCATTGCGACATCTACTGGCGTCCGGGCAAGGCCACGACGCGACTTTACCTCAACTGCTTCTAGCGATTGACGTTTTTCGGAGCTTTTCTTAAAACTCATAAGTATCTGTTCTTTTGTAATAAAGGTTGCTGTAACGAGCGACTGTAACAACAACATTTATTTCCTTAGAGTGCCTTTTTATGTGTTTTTAGAAAAAACGGCGGTAACTACCACCGCCGCAAGAGGAGGTGAAACAAAGATGGTGACATTTTTGCTGATTTCCAGGCACACTGCCGCAGATTGTCCGGCCCATAACGAGAAATCAAGAAAGTCGATGGCTGAATACATGAGCAAGGCCGCGGAGCTCATGGCGAAACACGGAGTGAAAATGGTTGGAAGCTGGGTCGTGCATCCAGAGCATCTGGGAGTTCAGGTGTTTGAAGCGCCGAGTTACGAAGCAATGTACGCATATGGAATGGAACCAGAAGTCATGGCCATGAACGTATGGCACACGATGGAAATCAAAGTTGCAACGACGCTCGAAGAAACATGGAAGATGGTGCAGGCCCAATGACCTGCATTTTCCTTTTTTTTCCTCTAAGCTAAAACGGCACATTTGCATATCGCCGTGACAAGCGTCTGTTACAACAACATTTATTTCCTTAGAGTGCCTTTTTATTTGTTTTTAGAAAAAACGGCGGTCACTGTTACCGCCGCCAACGTGAAAGGAGGTGAATGACATGGCAAAGTATCTAACCATTTGGCGTGCCAACCCGAGCGCACCGTGGCCGATAGACCCTGCTGCCGCTACGCAGTTAAATGAGATGATGTTCGCAAGGATTGACGAATGGCTAAAGAGTGGCATCATACTTGAGCTTGGCTATTTTCCAAACGGTCTCTCAGGATACGTAATTAGCAGCGGCGAAGCCAAAGACTTGTTCATGACGGATTTCGCGCAATACCCGTGGATTGAGACGGAAGTGCACGAAATCATAGACTACGAAACAGGAAAGGAGATTTCAAGGCAGGTTCTCAAAGCCCGAGCAGAGCAGATGGCAGCGATGAAGCGGTAATCCCGCTTGAAAGTAAGGGAGCGTTCGCGCTTCCTTTTCTTCTTTTTTGAACAGCACGAAGCAAGTCCAGAGCAGTTCTTATTAGAAAAATAAGCAGCTAAAACGGCAACACGTCCTGCCCTGACGTGATGATGGGGAGAGAAAGCTAAGGAAGTATACTTGCGTGGCTATTGGCCCGCTCTTTTTCTATGATTGGCCTATCACGGTGACAAGCGTCTGTTACAACAACATTTATTTCCTTAGAGTGCCTTTTTATGTGTTTTTAGAAAAAACGGCGGTCACTGTTACCGCCGACAACGTGAAAGGAGGTGAAAAAACATGACAAAATTCTTCATTAAGTGGTGGTTAGACACCGCGAAATTCCCCGATACACCGCAAGATGTTATGAAGCTCAGGGTGAAGCTGTACGAAGCGGTAAAGGCTGAACTGAGCGCAGGAAGGTTTACTGAGTGGGGACAGTTTGGCAACGGAAGGGAAGGGTACGCGATTAGCGATGCGAGCGCAGAAGACATTTACGCTGCCCTGCTCAAGTATACGCCGGTTATCGCGTGGAAGGTGTTCCCAGTGCTCAACGTAGACCAGTCGATGGAAGCTGCAAAGAAGGCAGCTGCGGCGATGCAGGCATAGTGACCTGCATCTCTTTTTTTTCAAACTGTTAAAAACAGCGGTCGCTACTACCGCCGCTCACGTGAGACTTTCAAGCAGTGCCTTCTTGGCAGTCGTTCTTATAGAACCTCCACCTATGCATAAAGCGAATGGAAAAAGAACGAGCGGGAAATGAAGAGCTGCGTTTTTATAAGGCGCTGACGACTATACAAAGGCTCAGTATATCCGCGAAAGACTCGATCTCCCACGAAAGAAGTTCATAGCTGTGTACGACCGGCTTCATGAGCAACTACACACGGAGTTAGTGGAGAAGGTGGAGGAGTTCAATGAAAAATATGGGCCGACAGGCGTTTGGTTTCGTTACTTCGGTTCGCAATCCGAATCATGATGATTAAGTGCAAGGCGCCTGCAGTGCACATATTATGCTAGCCGCTGAACACTACCAAGACCTTTTTGCCAATTTTGCATTGCCGAGACGGGAGCTGCTGGAGATTCACCGCAGCAAAATCTCACTCCACTTTGCAAAAGCCGCCTACCGCTACCCAACGATTCGGTTGCCCTATACGCTCTCAAAGCTTGCAGGATTGCCAACGCATATCTATCAGACGGTGCACGATGGGGCGCTTGCCTTTCTTGTGGTTGTTTCACCGCGATCTGACATGGGGGAAACAAGCGCCGATCGACGCGCGTATTTACACGGCGAAAATCGCCGATTCGAATTCGGCCGAGCCCATCATTTCTTTTCCCAATCGGGCGCGGGAATTAAGGCTGAAGCCGATCACAACAACGTGACGAGTTGTGCAACTTTTTGAACACACCCTAGACTGAAAACGGAACTGCGGGTGCTGTCCTGACTCGAACCTGTAAAAAAAGGAGGGGGTGGCACAACCCCCCTAACCAACGCTCATTTCGCTTGAGGGAACGCGAGCACGATGCTGCTGCAGACGATTACGGCAGAAGCATGTCCCGCGCCAGCGGGATGCTGCCAAGTATCGGCTTCAGCGTAGGCACCTCCGTATGGACCGTCAGAAAATACGTCCCCCACCGTAGTGTGAAAGGTTGTAGTGGCAGTCTTCGCGTGTAGGTTATTGCCATACACAATAGAAGACGTTTCGTTCCCATTGTTCACACCCCAGCGTGCTTGTGCGTAAGTGCCCTGGTTGCCCTTCGCTTGGATGACGTAGAGCACCGTCACGGTGACCGTGCACGGCATGTTTTCGACGGTGTTCCAGGTCGCGCCTTTTGGGAGCCTAAGCTGCCACCACATTCCCACTGTCGCGTAGCTCACACCGGCTTGCGTTTGCGTCGTGCGTATCGACGAGTAAGCGGTGCCGCCGCTAGTCGTCTCGAAGTGCGTTATGTTCCCCTCCGAAGAAGCAAAGAAACCTGCGAAATTTTGATTGAACTGCCATGGTGCGTACCTATACGTCGCTCCTGGTTTGTAGTTCACCACTGCGATGGACGACTGCAAAGGTGCCGCGGCGGCTTTCTGCGTTGTCACGACGCCTGCCGCGCTCAGCACGGACACGGCCATTATGGCGATAAGGAATAATGCTAAATATTTTTTCATGATGTCACATACCTTTCGAATTGGCGGTGGCGATGCTACCACCGTTTATTAAAACAGTCAACTTTACGCTGCGTTTACATAAGCGTTGCGTTATTTGGCGCGGCGCTGTTTACAATGGGCGCTTCCGGTGAGAGCCTCCAGGCATGGCAGCTCACGTGGATTAACAGCACGTCCGCAAACTTACTAGAGACAATTCGAGGGTCGGACTACTCGGTGCTCAATAAAACCACAAACGTGACCGATGCCTGGGTGGAGACAATTATGCTGTTTCCAACGACACAAGACGCGACAAATTACGTTAACGCTACGAACATGACAAATTACAGCCTTGCAAGCACCGTATATAGCGCAGGGGCCTATCAGAATGTAACAGGGCATGCACCGCAGATTGACAGAAATTACGTGTGGAACGAAGGGAATCCGTCCAATATCTCAGAGTATAGGTTCCACGAGATTACGCAACTCGGCGTGCGCTATCAACTCCAGAACGGGCTTAAAATACGCTCTAAATCGAAAAAAGAAATAATGAGCTAGGCGCTAAGGAATAGGTAAAAGAAACACGCTAAGTTATCCTGGTTCGGGCCAGCTTGTGAAAAAAAGAGAGTGGGAGTGCCAAACTCCCAATAGTTGCTCACCTTTGGAACGCGAGCACGACGCTATAGCCGACGATTGCGGCAGAAGCCTGTCCTGCGCCAAGGGACAAAGTCTCAACTTGAACGCCAGCACCGCCTTGGTGCGTGCCGTGAGTGGCTATATTATCGATATTAAATAAGTCTCCAACTGTGCCGTAAAACGTCGTTGCTATTCTGGCGCTCTTGACGTGTAGGTTAGTGCCATTAACAAGAGAGTACTTGGTATTTGGTGAATAATACAGACCCCAGGCCGCGTAAGCGTTAGTGTCCTGGTTGCCCCTCTCCTCGATGACGTAGAACCCCGTCACAGTGACCTTGCACGGCATGTTTTTGACGGTGGTCCATGTCACGCCACTCGGGAGATTGAGCTGCCAGTACATTCCCACTCCTGAGTAGCCGTCACCGGCTTGCGTTTGCGTCGTGTGTATCGATGAGTAAGCGGTGCCGACGCCCGTTGTCTCAGAGTGCTGTATGTTTATCCCAGAATAACTATCGAACCCCGCGTACTGATAGTTGAACTGCCACGGCGCATACCAATACGTCGCTCCTGGTTTGTAGTTCACTACGACGGCCGGCGGCGAGGTTGCCGCGGCGGTCTTCTGCGTCGTTACGATACCGGTCGCGCTCAATACCGAGACGGGGGGTTGCGCGGCAGCCGTCTGCGTTGTCACGACGCCTGCAGCACTCAATACCGAAACGGCCATTATGGCGATAAGGAGAAATGCGATATGCTTTTTCACGATGTTACCTCCATTTCGAATTGATGGTGGCGATGACGCCGCCTTTTATTAAAACCAACTAGTTTGCGCCGGCTTTGCTATAAAGGTTTTTGTAATTGATTCGTGTTAGAGAAATGAGATCATTTTGTATTTGCGCATGATTGCCTCTTGCAATACTCTTAGAAACGCATAAGAACGCTCATGCGATGCGATAAAGGCTTCGATTTGTGTGTGACAGCAGAAACGGTGCTACGGTGTTGAAGCTATTGAAGTGGTTAAAAAATGGATACGTTCGAACGATCGCACGTCCATTCGATACCTTCTCTTTCCCACCGCCTTCGTAGATTTCGAGCACAGAAATCGCACGCTTTTCTGCATCGTGTGTGCACATCACCTGCTGCAGCACGTCAATGATCTGGCGGAGAGGTGGCTCAGCAGCCTCTTCTGCGTCTCGGCGCCCCCGCGGCCGAGTGAGGACCGATGTGACAAACGCAGCGAGGGTCCGGGCAAGCTGTTCTTTTAACTCAAGCGCAAACGTCCGCAAATACGATCCGTCAAGCCGTTCGGCCCTGCCGAGGCAGTAGCTGCAGGCTGCCCCGTATATTACGACATACCTTAGTTGGGTGTCTCGCCGGGCCCTATCGGCGCTTTCTATTAGCTCTTCGGGCGGTATTGTATGAATGTATGCAGCAAAGAGGTTGTAGATGGCCTGTTTCTTGTCGCTGGTATCGGTTTGAGGGTGGATTGCTTGCACAACAGGATCATTGTCGCCGGCAAGATAACCTAACTGCAAGAACGCGATGAAAGTACGTATAATATTTGAAATGCAAATTGAGTTTCTTTATTTAACCGCCTAGCTGTTACGTGGTTTCTCATTTTGTAGTTTCAAGCTCAATTTAGCCTCCTTTTCAGAACTAACTTGAAACGTGGAGATTCTTTGCCCGTATTGCCCGTAATAACAAGTCGAAATCAAAAAGTAACATACTAGCCTATTGTCGTGAGGCGCTGGCAAATTATGAAAAAAATATTCACAACGAAGACCTCACTTCAATCATCTAATCCTACTTTTTCATATCCGATCATTCGCTTGCCAAGAGAGCTTAAAGAACTGGCCGGCCGAATTGCAAATGTCTATAAAACAGAGATTGACGGCGTTCAAGGATTTTTTATTGCACTTCAATCAGACAAATTAGACAAATTTGTCGAGAATAAAGAATGTGTGGATACCTCTATTTTAGCCTCAGCTTGCCAAAAACCCAGTCCAGAAGTTCTACAACCACAATTGAGCCCTACTACGGCTTCGGGTTCCACCATCGTGCACGAGCCACTGCCTGATACCCCGATAGGATTCCGACCAGGAGGCCTAAAACGAGTCCGAGGGTGACACCGGTTGACGACGCAAAATACATGAAGAAATATGTGCCAAATATCGCGGTACCTACCGCCGTACCGATGGCGCTAAAGATCATACCCATCTGTCTCCTGCTCCCGGCAAGGATCCCGGCGACGACGCCAGCGATGAGTCCAACGAATGCGCCGATGCGAGCGCCGTCGACTATCCCTAACGTACCACCAAAAGTAACGCCGTAACGGGTAAATGCGATCCACGCGGCGGCCGCCCCCAAGACGCTGTAAAATATCGTGTGAAACGCGGCTGACCAGCGTCGAGGATGTAGTAGCAGTCCAATGAGCGCGCCTAGGACCCCGCCGATGATGCCCCCGACGTACAGCCCGGCGAGGGCGCCGAATATCCAATAACCGAAGACGCTCGCAATCCAGCTCAGGATCACCGTCACGAAGAGGTAGAGTATGAGTTCAAAGATGCCGCCGAGAATCGCGCCCAGCACGAGACCTGCCACTAGACCGAGTATAACCGCAATAAAGGCCCCACCGAGGGTGCTGCGTGCCATGCGACCTTCCCACCTCGCTTAGCGCTCGTATGGGTTTTTAAGCATTTCGCTTTGGTCATATGGTGTTGCGTTTGAGAGACAGCGAGTGAGTTAGGTCGCGCAATTAGTGGTATGGATCTTTCTTTCGCAATGTCGGTGGCTATGGCCTTCTGCTGCAACTTCACATTCGCGATCGTGTGCGTATTTCTTAGAGTGAAGGCTATCCGTCGTCACCTGACCAGGCATTTCCATTATTGGGTGCTTATCAAGCTTCTCATCAAAGGCCGCAGCGACGATGCACGTTGCCGGCCCGGCAGAGAGACGAAGACGGTAAAATGGAATGCAATGGATGTTGGATTGACGCTTATCATAGCATCATCACAAGAGCTATTTAGTCTAACAGCCCGCCCTTAGACAAATCGCACATAGTGACATAATCAACGCGCCAACACACATGACGAACTGAAACGATCGGAGGTGCGCGGGTTGTCTGTGATTCAAATTCAAAACTTGACAAAGTATTACGGGAAAACCTTGGCTCTCGATAGCGTGGATCTTGAGGTTGAACAAGGTGAGGTGTTCGGTTTTATCGGTCCGAATGGCGCCGGAAAGACCACGACCTTGCGGATCCTGCTCGGGTTGCTCCGCAAGAATGCCGGGAAGGTCAGTGTACTCGGGGGTGATCCGTGGCGCGACGCGGTGGCGCTCCACCGCCGACTGGCCTACGTGCCTGGTGATGTGAACCTGTGGCCGAGCCTTTCTGGTGGCGAGGTTATTGACCTCTTGGCCAGGTTGCGTGGGGGCTTCGACCAATCGCGGCGCGATGAACTTGTGAAACGCTTCGCGCTTGACCCAACCAGGCAGTGTCGCACCTACTCGAAGGGCAACCGACAGAAGGTTGCCCTGATCGCCGCCCTCGCCTCTGACGTTGAACTCTTCATCCTCGATGAGCCGACGTCGGGCTTGGATCCCTTGATGGAGGCGACTTTCCGCGAGTGCGTCGCGGAAATCAAGCGGGCCGGCAAGACCGTCCTGCTATCGAGCCACATCCTCGCCGAAGTTGAGGCGCTCTGTGACCGGATTAGCATCATCAAGGAAGGCAAGATCGTTGAGACCGGGACGCTCACCGAACTGCGCCACCTCACCCGCACCTCGGTATCGGTCAAGACCCGTCGACAGATCACCGGACTCAGCACGTTTCAGGGCGTACACAACCTTACTGTCGACGGCGCCAGCACCAGATTTAGCGTGGACGCTGATGCGATCAACCCCGTCATGCAGTACCTAACAAAATTCGACGTCATGGCACTTACGAGCACTCTGCCTACGCTAGAGGATCTATTCCTGCGCCACTACGAACTCCAGACAGGGGAAAGCGCGCAATGACGGTGGGCGAGTTTAGTGGCACGGGCGCACTCATTCGTTTGATCCTGCGGCGCGACCGGCTTCTGCTGCCGATCTGGATCGCGCTGCCGCCCCTCTTCGCGATTCTCGTAGTCGCTGCGTTCGTGAGTCTTTATCCCACCGCTGCGTCGCAACAGATGCTCGCCGCTCAGATCGTGAACAGTCCAGGATTCGTCGCGCTGCTCGGTCCCGTATCCTCTCCGACCATCGGCGGGCTGAGCGCGTGGCGGTCGGGCCTCTTCGCTGCGGTGATCGTTGCCGGGGCGAACGCGCTTACCGTCATCCGGCACACCCGCGCCGACGAGGAGACCGGACGGTACGAGCTACTGGGCTCGGGTGCAGTGGGCAGACGCGCGCCGTTGTCGGCGAGTTTGGTCGTGACGCTGGGCGCCGACCTGGTGATCGCCGCCCTCGTCACTGCGGGACTGGTAGCTTTTGGGCTTCCCGTCGTCGGGTCACTCGCACTGGGACTGTCGTTCGCGGCGATCGGGTGGACGTTTGCAGCGCTTGCGGGCGTGGCGGCGCAGCTGGCCGAGAGCTCAGGGGTTGCGAGGGGCATCGTAGGGGCGATCTTCGTTCTGTTCTACTTGTTGCGCGCCGTTGGCGATGCGAACGAGCAGAGCGGGCAGTCTTGGCTCTCATGGATGTCGCCGATCGGGTGGATGCGCCTCGTCCAACCATTCGCCAACGAACGGTGGGGGGTGTTTGCGCTCTTCCTCGGCGCGTTCATTGTGCTGATCTTAGTGGCCTACGCGCTCGCGTCACGGAGGGACATTGGCGCCGGCATTCTTAGCCCGCGGCTTGGCCCGGCGAGGGCGTCGCAATGGCTCCGCGGCCCACTAGCTCTAGCGTGGAGGCTGCACCGGCGCACGCTGCTTGCCTGGGCCGCGCTGTTTGCGGTGTACGGCATAATGATTGGCTATCTTGCGACTACTTCTGCCTACCTGCTGGCGGCCAATCCGCAGCTTGCAAACTTGTTCGCCCATTTTGGCGGTGCCTCGGCATACACTGACGCCCTTTTCACCCTCTCCCTGACGTTTCTCGGTTGGGTCGCCGCCGCATACGCGATCACGGCCACGCTGCGGCTGCAGTCCGAGGAGGTCGAGGGGCGGGCCGATCACGTGCTCACCACCGCGGTCAGTCGGCTGC
>Ga0224523_1000540_pt1 | contig 19198 bp, 11 predicted proteins | sample CFST50metaG_FD_182732 | JGI IMG/M metagenome (GOLD analysis project Ga0224523, IMG submission 182732) | Peat soil microbial communities from Stordalen Mire, Sweden - C.F.S.T50 | ecosystem: Environmental > Terrestrial > Soil > Wetlands > Peat | place: Sweden: Norrbotten County, Stordalen Mire...
GTATTCTGCCAGCTTATAGCTCTTCAGGGGAGCTACTCCCAGAAGTATAAATACTTTTTCAAGAACGCCCCTTTTGTCGAGCTGCTCCAGCCATAGGTCAAGCAATTCGGGTTCAAAGACTAGGTTTGTCTGGATGAACTGTGCGCCGGCATTTACTTTCTTCTGGTCATGAATCGCCTGCAGAACCGGGTCCGAGGCAAGCGGAGCTGAAGCAGCTCCAAGAAAATATTTAGGTGGTTCTTTCATTTTCCTGCCGTCAAGATAAATGCCTTCATCCCTCATCCTTCTCAAAATCCACAGCATTTGTATTGAGTCGATATCGACAAAGTTCATGTTGCTTGTCGGTGAAGGTCCTACTTTTGAACTATCGCCTGTAATGCAGAGAATGTTTTTTATGCCAAGACTGTTTATTCCAATGGCAGACGATTGCAATCCTGTTCTGGTAGTGTCGCGTGCGGCAATCTGCAGGACAGGCTCAGCATCGTTGTCAACTGTAGTTTTGCAGCATGCCAGGCTCGACATCCTCGGACTGGCTGACGATGAATCAGTGAAGTTGATTACTGATACCCAGGGTTTTACAAGAGCGATGTCATTTATGAGCTTGCTGGTGCCAGAACTTAGAGGTGGCGTGATCTCTGTTGCAATTACAAATTTTCCTGCGCGCAGATTACCTTCAAGTACCGACACTGGCTCTATGTATTTGGGTTTATGATACTCAGAGTCGCCGTTCCACCATTCCGGTTGGCGGATAGTTTTAAAAACCTTGTCCCAGGCTTCATCCTTCCTGCTTTTATCCCTACAGAGCAGGCTTTTTACAAAATGGCCTGAACCCGTCTTCCTTATCTGTTTTGCAACATCTCCCCATGTCTCTGTGCCTGTCTTGATCCAATCGAGAGGAGGAAGAACTTCCAGTAGCTTTTCTTCCCTACCGGTTTTAAGAGATCTGTTATATATTGCATACCAGATGCATTTTCTTGTCTCATCAACATAACAGTTTTTTTCAGCTGTGACTCCCCCGCATGGACCGTTCCTCATTCCTTTCGGGCATTCCATCGGGCATATAAATGCGGTCTCCTGAAGCAGGCAGTTTCCGCACATCCTGCATCCAAAAAGAGGACCTTTTGCACAAAGCTCTATCTTAGCCAGCAGCCTCCGTGAAAACTTCTCTTTTTTAAAAGGATAAAAAGCGGGCTGCCATCTGCGGGCAGGATTGATTCCTGACATTCAATTATTTTAAAATTGTTTGACCTAATAACTATTGACGGTTTTGAAAATATTCAACAAACCTTACTGCAAAATCATCCCTTCCAAGCACCAGGTCGGCAGCACGGACTGCAGCGGTGATTTTTTCAGGGTTAGCGATCGGGCAGGTAAGACCGTTATAAATTGCCAGCGCCATAAAAGCGGCATTCAGGGATTCCCTGTCGGGCAGCCCGAAGGAAATGTTGCTTGCTCCCTGGGTGATATTATGTCCAAGCTTCTGATGAATCAGCCTAATAGTTTCGAGTGTCACAAGACAAGCATTGGGATCAGCGCTCACTGCCATAGCAAGAGGATCAATAATTACATCTTCCGGTTTGATTCCGACCTTTAAGGCTCTCTCAATTATTTTTTCCGCAATTGAAACTCTTTTTTCAGGATTATGAGTTATGCCATCATCATCCATGCAGAGACCTATTATCGCAGCTCCGTATTCTTTGGCGAGCGGAAGAAGGTTTTTCAATGAAGCTTCTTCTCCGTTTACCGAGTTTATAAGGCATTTCCCTGCTGCTGCTTTAAGTGCAGCTTCAATTGCTCTTGGATTTGGCGAATCAAGACATAACGGAATATCAAATCTTTCCTGCAGTCGTCTTATAGTCTCAGGTAAAAGTTTTACATCGTCTACGCCGGGGAAACCCACATTTACATCAAGTATATCAGCTCCTGCCCTGATCTGGCTTTCTGCAAGCTCAAAAACATATTCAAAATTATTTTCCTGCAGAGTGGATACCAGTTTCTTTCTTCTTGTAGGATTAATGCTCTCGCCAATAATAATGACAGGACCGTCAGTATCAATCACAACCTCCTTTGTCTTTCCGTTAAGTACTGTTTTCATTCAGATTATTTTTATCCCCTTTCTTATCCCGCCTAAGCAGGATGATTAGTTCCTCCTCCCTTTAGGGGAAGGTCAGGAAGGCTTTTTTTGTATATCTGCAATTTAAAGTTAGCAAATTGCAAATAAACTTCCGCTAAGATACAAGTTGATTCAGATAATTCACAGCTCCCTGAGGACCGGGTGAATAAAAATCTGCACCGATAAGTTTGCAGTAATCCATCGATAACGGTGCACCTCCAACAAGGATTTTTGAGTTTGAGTATTTTCCCTTAATTGTCTCAACTGTCTTTTTCATGTTTTCCATTGTAGTTGTCAGCAAAGCTGACAGTCCTATTACAGCATCAGGATTCTCTCCGATCGATTTCATGAATTTTTCAGTGCTGACATCTACACCAAGATCGATCACTTCCCATCCGCCACCTTCAATCATCATTGCAACCAGGTTCTTCCCAATATCATGCATGTCGCCTGAAACGGTACCTATTATGAATTTGCCCTTTCGTTTTGTCTCTCCTGACAGAAAAAATGGTTTCAGATGCTTCATAGCACTATTCATGGCTTTAGCAGCCATCAGCATCTGAGGTACATAAATTTCCTTTTTGCTGAACCTGTTTCCTACGATAGCCATGGCGGGTATAAGTGCCTTTTCAAGGATGTCGCCAGGTTTTGCACCGCTGTCAAGAGCCAGTTTTGCAAGTTCATCAGCGCCATTTTCGCCTCTCATATTTGGAGGGTACGGAGACAATTTATCCATTTTCCCAACCTCAACACAATATGAAAGCATCTTAAGAATATCACTCATAAAAGGTGTTTTAAATACTTTGATTAAATCACGATTATACAATTTTTTTTGTACTATACATTCTTATTGCTTAATAATTTCTTTAATGATTTTCGATATATCCGATTCATCAATTATTGCCGAAATCTTACTAAACGAGTTATGTAACGGATAAGGCTAAAATGAGAGAACTGAGGTTCCTCTGTGAAATCAACCTCAGTTCTCAACCTAACTTAATTAACAATAAGTCTGCTTATTAATAACCCGGGTTTTGATAAGCAGCTTTTTCATCTGTGGTCATATCCAAACCATCGAGTTGGCCTTGCGGAATGGGGCGCAGCCAGTGGTGCAAATCAATTGAGCGCGTAACCACAACCGGTGTATGGTCTCCTAAAGCAGTACCGCAAATAGTGTAAGTGGCAGCGATAGTTGCCCATGTTTGCGTACGCACAAGATCGTACCAGCGGACGCCTTCGCCAAAGTATTCGCGCGAACGTTCTGCCAGAATATAGTTAATGGTTATAGTTGCCGGAGTGGCAGCTATCATAGCTGCGCTATTGTCTGCAACTTTTGCGACGTTACCGTTATTGTTCCATCTCCACTTTCCGGCACGTGCACGAATAACATTGATCAAATCAAGGGCGGTTTGACCAGCCTGTGTAGTAGCACCCTTCACTGCAGCTTCGGCAGCTATAAAGTAGAGTTCCGAGAATTTGGCAATTGGGAAAGGACGGGTAATGCTGCCATTAGGTTGTCCCAGTCCGGTGCCATTGTCAGTGCGGTATGTGCCAATCTTATACCCACAATTCGGATATACGAGTCTGCTTATGGCGTTCGGCGCTATCACAAAATCGGCTCTTCCGGGTAATACACCTGCCCCGACATTGCTTTTATATACCGAATTAGAGTAATCAATACCTCCCGGATCGCTGTCCAGGAATGTCAGTATTGGGTCACCCGGGGAAACCTGCATATCGTTTGCATTATACAAAAAAGCATTAGTAACACCCGCTTTATTCCAGTTGCCATGGTAAACAGTTACAAAGGTACCGTCGTAGCGGGAATCATTCGTCTTGTCTGCGAATGTGTTTGTAAATACCTCGATAGGAGGGGCCATGCGTACCCATGGACGTCCCAGGTGTTGTTCTGCTTCACGCTGAACAGAATTCACGGTTGTAGGCGAAGCCCATGATGTTTTAGAGCTTGTCATCGTTGTGTAATTAAAGGTCATCATCCAGGCTGCAAAATTATCAGAGGCACCGCCAGTGGCATAAGAGAGACTAGCATCGTTATAATATTCACTTGCCTGTGTGCGGTCTGCGTACAGCATTATTTCCTTATTGCGGTCGTTTGACGCCAGGTTAACATCATAAAAATTTGTCATTAAGCCGTAAGGACCCGGATCATTAATGGCGGCTGTTGCCAAGTTGTATGCCTGCTGAAAATACCATGAGGCATCATGTCCGTCAGGGTCGGTCCGGTCACACAATGGATAAGTAGGAATGCTGTTGGGGTTCTGGAGCCACCATCCATAGGTCAGGTAAGCCTTTGCCAGATAAAAGCGTGCAACATTTTTGGTTAAACCTCCGGTTACACGTGGGGTTGCTGGTAAATCGTTTACCGCTGTCAGCAGATCCGGGAATATGGCTTTTGTATAGACCTCCGGTACTGTGTTGCGCACAGAGGTTCTCACGGGAGTCGTGTTGAACTTCAGTTCCCCTGAGCCCAGATCCAAAGGTACACCGCCGAAAGTTTGCACCAGGTAAAAGTAGTCGAAAGCGCGGAAGAACCTGGCCTCGGCAATCAATGCATCCGAAACAGTTCCTAATGCTATAGCATTTTCAATAACGCCACTTGCGGTGTTGATGTAAGGAAATGCCGCAGTCCATAGTCCATTTGCATCGGAAGCGCTTGGAGTAATCAACCCCTGGCCGGAAATGTCCATGATCTTAAAATTACCAGTACCCCCACTCGCTCCCCATGTTGCTTCATCGGTACCGGTGAGACCACTACTGTAGAAGTATGCATTCCCCCATAACTGGCGCAGGTGGGCATACAAAGCAGTTATTCCTCCCATAACACCGTCCCTGGTTTGGAAATAAACCGGTGTATAAGAAGCGCGCGGTTGTTCTTCCAAAATTTTAGTGCACGCTCCCAGGAACAACACCATCAGGGCTGTTCCTATAATAGTTTTTATAAGTATACGTCTCATTATTATCCTTTTTTAAAATGTTATGTTAATACCAATCAAGTAGTTCCGAGTTGAAGGAGTATTAGTACCTATAGTCAACAGACGGCTCAGGCTGCCTGCCAATGGTACTGCCGCATTTTCGTTGCCGTATGAGTTGGTTTCGGGATCCATACCTGATTCTTTGTAATAGGGCGAGAACAAAACAAATGCGTTCTCTACAGTGAAGTAAAGACGCAATTTGCTAATACCAGCGTTTTTAATAAAGCTGAATTGGTCGAAATTATAACCAACTGATATGGTGCGTATCTTCAGGTACGATGCATCGAAATAACCCAATGTACTGCCATACTTTGGATTGTCGCCACCAACTCCGTTCGGTTTCGGATACTTTGCGGTGGTGTCCGTTGGCATCCAGTACTCTATGTTTACGTTGTTCCCCGATCTTGTATTCAAATTGTTGAGGTAGCCTCCCGATCCATAGATGGTACTGTTAAGAAGACCACCGTGTTTAAAGACGCCGACGATGGTCAGGTCAACTCCTTTATAAGTCACGGTAGTATTGAAGCCTCCCTGGAATTTTGGATTTATATCAATGATTTGCCGGTCAGCAGCTGTAATTGCCCTTGTCGGTGTAACACCATCAGCAGCATAAGTGCCGGTATATAATACCTTAATCATACCAACATTCCCTCCTGGTTCCAGAATAGACATATACTTATCTGAAGCTTGCCATAGTCCTATTTTCTGGTAGTCGAAAATTACATCAATAGGATAGCCGACGAACCACCAGTTATTTTCGTCCCTCGTTTGTCCGGAAGCAAGTGCTACCAGCTTGTTGCGGTTAGAATACACGTTGACGCCGGCTTCCCATGTCCAGCCGTTGTGGTTGTTCAAAATAGTGCCATCAAGTGTGAATTCCATGCCTTTGTTTTGAGTTTCCCCTATATTAGACCAGAAGCTGCCCACACCAGATGTAGGCGGCAGATTTACACTCAGGAGAATATTTTTGGTATCCGTCATATAGTACTCTATTGTACCGGATAGACGATTCTTCAGGAGGGCGAAGTCCAAACCAAAGTTCCATGTATTAGAGTACTCCCATCCTAAATTATAGTTAGGCAGTGAGGATACATAGTAACCCATGGAGTTTGTAGTTCCAAAGTTGTAAGGTCTGACGGTTAATAATCCAAGTGTTGAATAGGGGTTAATAGCCTGATTGGAGGTTTGTCCATAGCCCACACGCAGCTTCAACATATCAATCTGGGTGACATTACTCATAAACGATTCGTTTTTGATATTCCATCCGACTGATACTGCAGGATAGGTATGCCACTGATGTCCTGAAGCCAGCCTGGATGAGGCATCGGAGCGGATTGTAGCCGTCAGCATGTAACGGTCGCCGTATGAATACATTGCTCTTCCCATCCATGATGTCAAGCCGCTCATAGAATAGCCTTGGCTACCGGGGCTTAGAGTAATTTGACCTGTAGCCAGTCCCAGATTGTAGAATTGTAAAGCGTCTACGGGAACATCCTTTACTGAAAGCGCTGAACTCCAGTACATGGTTTGCTCGGCAGAGTACATCCCTACTAAATTCAACCTATGCTTACCACCAAAGGTGCGGTCGTAGGTTAGCAGGTTTTCAATTGCCCAGTTAGTAGTATTCGAATTGCTGATAGAAGCAGTTGAATTTTGCGAAACTGTGCCGCTGAATACCCCTACCCCTGTATAGTTGCCATAGTTACTCTGGCGGTAGTTCAAACCAACATTTATGCGATATTTTAAACCCTCAATGCCAGGGATTCTTACTTCGCTATACAGAGTGTTGTAGGTGCTATACGCCTTGGTTTGGTCAATATATTTATCGCCCAAAGCTTCCAACGTTGTTTTTGTAGAAGTCCATGCAAGGCCCGATGTTGCTTGAAGGAATCTTTCTTTAATAGAGCCATCTGTGTTATAAATGTTAGCAATAGGCGAAGAACTACAAGCCGAAGAAACTGCTCCCAGGTTGTTACCATTGGTAATTGAGAAATTACTGTTTGTAGTAAAGCCGAAGCGGAAAAATTTGCCTATTTCCTGATCAAGGGAACTGCGTATCGAATAACGAGTATAGTTCTGCAGCGGTACAACAGCTTGATCACTGTAATAGTTCACACCAAAGAGGTAGCTGCCCTTTTCGGTACCGCCCGAAACGCCTAAATCGTGGCTTGTTACCATTCCGGTTTTGTATAGGAGGGATTGCCAATCGGTATTTATACTGTCTGCTTCATCCAATGTGTTGTGGTACTGATTAGATGCCGTACGGAGAGCAACAAACTCCGGTCCGTTCATCATGGGGTAACGGGCAAAAACGCTTTTTAAGCCAAAATAACTATCGTAGGTTACCTGTGCTTTTTGCCCGAATTGTCCTTTGCTGGTTGTTATCAATATAACGCCGTTGGCACCGCGTGAGCCATAAATAGCAGTTGCCGAGGCATCCTTCAGGATATCAATGCTCTTGATGATATTTGGGTCAACGTCGCCGATAGACCCGGCAAATGGTATACCGTCGATCACCACCAGAGGGTCGTTGCTGGCATTCAGCGAGCGTGTACCTCGAATGTGGACTTGCATTGTGGCGCCCGGTTTTGTACTGGTTTGCGACAATTCTACCCCTGATATGCGTCCTTGCAAAGCCTGCGTGATATTAGCCGATGGTACATCGCGTATTTTATCTTCGCTAATGGAAGCGACAGATCCGGTAAGATCTTTTTTCCTTGCGGTACCATAGCCTATAACCACAACTTCATTAAGACCTGTTACAGTTTCGGCAAGAGTTACATTAATTGAGGTTTGATTTCCAATAGTAACATCCTGAGCTTCATATCCAATAAAAGAAAAACTAAGAACTGAAGCTCCTGAAGTCACCGAAATAGAAAAATTCCCATCTGGTCCTGTCATGACTCCATTAGTTGTGCCTTTTTCAACAACATTCACTCCTATGAGCGGATTATTGCTGGCATCAACGACTTTACCAGTTACATTCCTCTGTTGTAAATCGCCAGATGAATAGGTATTTAATCCAGAGGATGCCAACGCCCGGAATGTTCCGCCAACTAGCATAAGGCTGCAAACTCCAGAAATTAGCATGACTTTTTGAAAGCATTTCAGAAACAAAATGCCTTTCGAAGGTTTTTTTACCATACATTTGTAGATTAAGGGTTAATTAAATAAAGGTGTTATCAATATGCATCAAAAATTAACTTCTTATTGCAGGAGATGCTGTCACATCTCCTGCTACATTTAATTAAAAGTCTATACCGATCAAATCATAGGCATATATCTTTAATAATCAACTATTTTATTTATTTTTATCTCAGTCATCAGGTCAAAACTGAGATCAGCATTCATCAAAATTAAAATTATTTTTTAAATATTGCAACCGATTGCAATTAATTTTTTTAAACTCTTTTATTATATTTCAAACGTTAACGTTAATATTCTTTTAATCTATGATTTATAAAACCCCTTCAATAATGAAAAAATTACTTGTAATGATTTTATGTCCATTTCTTAATTCAGCTGTCGCTCAGAATCTTCCCCTTGGTATCTTTCAAAATAGTTCTGATATCGGCAATCCTAAAAATCATGGTTCCGCTTATTATGACAATAAGGAACAGTCTTTTAAACTAAAGGGATCAGGGTATAACATCTGGTTTGAGAGAGATGAGTTTTATTTCCTGTACAATAAAATCAAAGGAGATTTTATACTCACGGCAAATTTTGAATTCCAGGGAAAAGGGACAAATGCACATAGGAAGATAGGCTGGATGGTCAGAGAATCAACTGATGACAAATCATCTCACATGTCAGCCGTTCTTCATGGTGACGGCCTAACGGTCATGCAATGGAGGAATGATTCGGGTGCGGCTATGAGAGATCCTGAAGATGAGCTGTTTGCAAAAGGATCGGCATATAAGATCATCCAGCTTGAGAGAATCGGAAAGAAATTTATTATGAGAGCTGCGCATTCAGGCGAACCGTTGGAACTGATCGGAACCCATGAAATGGAGAATATGCCGAATGAAATCCTTGCTGGACTTTTCATCTGCTCTCACGACCCTGAAATAACTGAAGAAGCAACAATGTGGAACGTCCGGATTGATAAGCCTGTAAGCGATAATTATGATCCGGGAAAAGATGGATATCTGGGATGCAGGCTTGAAACAATGAATGTTTCCGACGGCAAAAGAAAAATAATTTTCGAGAAACAGTCAAGGTTTGAAGCCCCTAACTGGATGCCTGATGGGAACAGGCTTCTTTTTAATATGGATGGATCTCTTTATTTAATCCCTGCAATCGGTGGCGAGATTGCAAAACTTAATACTGGCTTTGCAAATAACCTGAATAATGATCATGGCATTTCGTTTAACGGCAAATTACTGGCTATAAGTCATTCCCGACAGGGATTGCCCGGAGGAGGCTCAACCGTTTATGTGCTGCCATTGAAGGGAGGGAAGCCAAAGCTCATTACCGAAAATACGCCTTCATACTGGCACGGATGGGCACCAAATAATAAGGAGCTGCTCTATGTGGCCCAGCGAAACGGAATACCTATATATAATATATACAGGAATTCGATCAAAGGCGGGAAAGAAGTTGCCCTTACAAATAATAAAACAGGTGAACACGTCGACGGATGCGAATATTCTCCTGACGGAAAATACATATATTATAATGGAAGCCATACCGGAAAGATGCATATCTGGCGAATGAAACCTGACGGATCCGACAGGATAGAACTTACATCCGAAGAGTATAACGACTGGTTCCCGCATATTTCTCCGGATGGCAAACGGATCCTCTTTATTTCTTTCCCGGGAGATGTCGATCCCAATTCACATCCCTCATATAAACGTGTTATGCTCAGGGTTATGCCCTCAGAGGGAGGTAAACCTGAAACGATTGCATATCTCTATGGAGGCCAGGGTACTATCAATGTTCCATCATGGTCTCCTGACAGCCGCGAGGTAGCCTTTGTCAGTAATTCGGGGAAATGATAATAGGCATCTTAATATTGGTTATTTAAAAAAAAACTTTACTTTGCTGGCAGAAAAGTAAACCAATGATATTTTCAGGTATTTATTCTCTGCTCTCAATACCCATATTTGGTGTTCTCTATGTAGTCACTGGCATTAGCGTAATTTTTGTAATCCTTCTTACATGGATCAATGCAAAACGGCCAGCTCAGTTCCTTACCATGATCTGGGCTAAAACTGTGTTTGTCCTGATGGGCAAGAATCTGAGAGTTTCAGGGAAGGAGAATATAAATAAAAATGAAAGATATATTGTCGTCGCAAACCATGCAAGCCTTTTCGACATTGTTGCAATCATTTCATTTTTTCCGCAGGTGTCATGGTTCGGACATGAACGACTTCTTAAGGTTCCTATTTTCGGAAAATTCCTGAAAATGACTGATTATGTTCCTTTCAGAGAACCGACTGTTTCCAACACCCGGCATATGCTTCAACAGCTTATGGAAAAGTCCCAAAACCAGTCAGTGGCCATCTTCCCGGAAGGAACGAGAACAACAAGCGGAAAAATAAACCCATTCTTCCGCGGGTTTATCTACCTTTTAAAAACGAGGAATATATCAATATTGCCCGTCACCCTTAATGGTTTTTATGACCTTAAGCCTAAAAACAGGTTCTACATCAATTTCAGGTCAAAGCTTGAGGTTGTGATTCATGAAGCGATACCGAAAGAAGAACTGATAAATAAAAGTGACAGGGAAATCATAGATACCATTAAAACCGTAATTGAATCATCATATCATAAAAAATAAAGTATAGATGGCAGAAGTGAATAAAGAAAAGTGGGTTTTCATAGTAAATCCTATCTCAGGTAATCTTTTTGGCAAAACAATGGTGCCGGTCATAGAAGAGAAGATCAGGAAATATAACCTCGATGCTGAAATTATTCTCACAGAACGGCCGGGACATGCTACTGAACTTTCAAAAGCAGCCGCTGAAAAAGGTGTAAAATTTATTATTGCTGTCGGCGGCGATGGCACCCTGAATGAAGTTGCAAGGGCTCTAATCGGTAATAAACAGGTTGTGACCGGAATTATCCCTGCCGGAACTGGAAATGATTTTAACCAGATCCCCGGCTTTCCCGACCGTTTTACGGATGCAGATTGGGAAATATTTTTAAAGAAAAATATTATCAGCCACGATGTGGGAATTGTGAATGATATGATTTTTCTTAATGGCCTGGGAATAGGATTTGATGCCGAAGTCGCTGCTCAGAATTATACGGAAGAAGGCAAGGTAAGGAAAGGCGGCGCTGATAAATATATATGGCATATCGTCAAAACCCTACTGTTTTTCAGGGAAAAGAGGATGACTATAAAAAGTGATGGCGCCAACCACGAGATAGATTGCTTTATGAATACCGTATCAATAGGACGCCGCTTTGCGGGAAGCTTTTTCCTCACTCCTGAAGCCATTGCAAATGACGGGCTCCTTGATGTCTGCTCTATCAGTAAAATAAATCTTTTCAACAGGTTCAGACTATTGCTGCTGGTACCCAAGGGAAAACATATCAAGGACAAGAGAGTTCATTATTTCAAGACTCCTGCCGTGAACCTGGAATTTCCCGTCAGGGTACCATTCCATGTTGACGGCGAATTGAGCTATGCTAATTCATTTAATATCAGTATAATTCCGGGAGGCATTAATATCATCTATAATCCTGATGGCAACCATTTCTACAAGAGGGGATAAGGATGTAAGGTATATTGCATTTTTTGACCTCGACAGGACTATAACCAAAGCCATCAGCGGAAGAGCGCTCGCAAGAGAAGCCCTAAGGAGAGGTCTCATGAAAAGTTCTGACCTCGCCATTGCCCTTTACTTCGGAGCATTTTACAGGTTAAGACTGGCCGACCCCGTCATGATTATGGAGAAGATGACAGGATGGGCTAAAGGTTTATCACAGGAGACACTGACTGATCTGTGCCAGGAAGTATTCAGAAAAGTGATGCTCCCCTCAATCCATCAGGAAGTATTTGAAGAATTAAAAATACATAGGGATAACAAGGCACTTACTGTCATATTATCATCTTCACTGGCACCTATATGCCGGGCTGTTGCTGAGTATCTTGAAATGGATGACATAATCTGCTCTGAACTTGAAGTCAAGGATGGAGTTCTCACCGGCAAGCCCAAAGGAAATCTATGCTACGGAAATGAGAAATTGGTCAGGTTAAGAGAGTATTGTGGAAAATATAACACTGATGTGGACGATGCCTGGTATTACGGGGATGCGATCATTGATCAGCCGGCGCTCAGTATTGTTGGACATCCGGTTTGCATCAATCCGGATCATAAGCTTAAAAGAGTTGCTGAAAAGAATAAATGGACAGTTACTAACTGGAAGTAAGTATTTTTATAAAAATATCAGACATAATTTATCAGTAACATCAATTGCACTTTTTATTTTAGCTTGTCTTGTTTCAAATATTTATGCAAGTAATCTGTCTGTTTGTACAACTTCAAAAAAGTAACTAATGAAAAAAATATTCCCGTTTTCCCTTCTGCTTGCATTATTGACAGGCTGCTGCACTGATCACAACAAAAAAATTGAATACCCGGTGACAAAAAAAGGCGATGTGGTAGATACAATATTCGGCACGCCGGTTCCGGATCCGTACAGGTGGCTCGAAGATGACAAATCAGATGAAACAGCTGCATGGGTTAAGGAGCAGAATGCACTAACGTTCAGATATCTTGATAAAATTCCTTACAGGACGCAGATAAAAGAGCAGCTGAAGAGAATGTGGAATTATGAGAAATTCGGCATGCCCTTCAAAGCAGGTGCCTATACCTATTATACAAAAAACAACGGGCTCCAGAATCAGTTTGTTTATTACCGGCAGAAGGACGGAGGTGAACCGGAATTATTTCTCGATCCAAATACTTTTTCTGCTGATGGCACAACCTCGCTTGGTGAGATAGGATTCTCAAAGGACGGAAGCATGGTTGCATACACAATATCAGAAGGAGGATCCGATTGGAGGAAAGTCATCACCATGAATGCAATAACTAAGCTAATTATGGGTGATACACTTGTCGATGTTAAATTCACAAGTATTGCATGGCAGGGAAACGATGGCTTTTATTACTCGACATATGATAAGCCAAAAGGGAGCCAGCTCTCTGCAATGACTGATCACCATAAGCTGTATTATCATAAAGTCGGAACAAAACAATCAGATGATAAAGTTGTATTCGGAGCTGACCGCATGATAAGATATGTAGGTGGATATCTTACAGAGGATGAAAGATATCTTGTTGTAACTGCTTCAATCTCAACAACAGGCAATGAATTATATATAAAGGATCTTACCAAAAAATCTTCTGAATTCAGGATGGTTGTTGGAAATTTTGACCACAATCATGCGATAATCGATAATGTAGGTTCAAAACTTTTCATTATCACTGACCTGCTTGCCCCCAACAGGAAAATCGTAACAGTGGATGCTGAAAAACCAGGAACTGAGAACTGGACAGATTTTATTCCGGAAACTAAAGATGTAATGGAAGCTTCAACATGTTCAGGATATATCTTTGCAAATTACCTGATTGACGCAATCTCAAAGGTTAAACAATACGACATGGAAGGTCACCTGGTCAGAGAGGTGGCTCTCCCCGGGATCGGCAGTGCATCAGGCTTCTCAGGAAAGAAAAAAGACAAATTTGTTTATTATTCCTTCACTAATTATATTATTCCTTCCACCATTTGCAGGATGGATGTGCAGACCGGAACTGCAGATATTTTTAAAAAACCCGAAGTATTATTCAGGAGTGAAGATTTCAAATCGGAACAGGTGTTCTATTCTTCAAAGGATGGCACCCGTGTTCCGATGATAATAACATATAAAAAGGGGATCATCCTCAACGGGAAGAATCCGACTATGTTATATGGCTATGGCGGTTTCAGCATCAGCATGACTCCGGGGTTTGGCATAACCACGGCTGAATGGCTTGAACTTGGTGGAGTATACGTGGTGGCAAACATCAGGGGCGGAAATGAATATGGGGAAAAGTGGCATATCTCCGGAACAAAAATGCACAAGCAAAACGTTTTTGATGATTTCATTGCTGCAGCTCAGTATCTTATTGACAATAAGTACACTTCACCTGATTATCTTGCAATAAGAGGCGGATCGAACGGAGGACTTCTTGTTGGCGCCGTTCTTACCCAACGGCCTGAACTTTTCAAAGTTGCTCTTCCGGCCGTCGGTGTAATGGATATGCTGAGATATCATAAATTCACTGCCGGAGCTGGCTGGGCCTATGACTTCGGTACGGCTGATGACAGTCCGGAAATGTTCAATTATATTCTGAAATACTCTCCTGTTCAGAATGTTAAGGAGGGAATTAAATATCCAGCCACCTTTATAACAACAGGTGATCATGATGACCGAGTAGTCCCGGCGCATTCATTTAAATTTGCAGCCCAGATGCAGGCAAAACAATCCGGAACAAATCCGGTGCTTATACGGATCGAAACAAAGGCAGGGCATGGAGCAGGAACACCTGTAAGCAAGACGATTGAACAGACCGCTGATATTTTCAGTTTCACCCTCTGGAACATGGGAATCAAAGACCTTAAATAACAGACTGATCATGGCTGAAAGAGTTATCCGGTGTGGAATAGCAGGATCGGGATTTGCGGCAAAATTCCATTATGAAGCCCTGCTGCGACTGCATTCGGTTAAAGTTTATATAACCGGAGCTTATTCCCCAACTGCCGGACGGCTGGAACAATTCACGGGACCAAGAAATCTCATGGCCTTTAAGAGTCTTGATGAGCTGATTGATAATGCCGATGTACTTCATGTCTGCACTCCACCTTCAACCCATGAGCCAATAGTTATCGCAGCTCTCAAAAAGAACAGGTATGTAATAGTTGAAAAACCATTCACGGGATATTTCGGCGATGGAAGCAAAGAATTCAGCGGTGACAGCTTTCCAAGAGAGAAGGGCCTTGAGGAGGTACTTTCAAGCATTAAAAGGATGCTTGATGCTGAAAAGAAAAGCAAAGGAAAAATAATGTACGCTGAGAACTGGGTATATGCTCCTGCTGTACAGAAGGAACGTGAAATGCTGGAGAAGACAAAAGCCCAGGTGCTCTGGATCCATGGAGAAGAATCACATTCCGGATCACACTCACTTACCTATGGAGACTGGAAGTTCTCCGGCGGCGGATCAATGATCGGAAAAGGATGTCATCCTCTTTCTGCTGCATTATATTTCAAGAAGGTTGAAGGCAAGACCAGAAATGGCAAACCCATTAGACCATCATCTGTATCAGCCAGGACACATGCCATTACCCGCATGAAAGGATATCATAATGAGGGCCACCTGAGAACGACTTATAAGGATATCGAGGATTTTGCTGCTCTGCATATTGTCTTTGAGGATGGAACCTGTGCAGATATTTTTGCAAGTGAGCTTGTCATGGGAGGAGTACATAACTGGATTGAGCTTAATACCAGCAATCACCGTACAATATGCAATATCAGCCCGAATAATGCCATGCAGACGTACACTCCTGATGAAAAGCACTTTAAAGACGTATATATTGCCGAGAAAACTGAGACTAAACAGGGCTGGTCGTCAGTTTCGCCGGATGAAGCATGGTTTACAGGCTATCAGCATGAGATGGAAGCTTTCTACAGATCAGCAGCATTCGGTGATCTTCTGGAAAGCGACAGTCTGCTTGCCGCTGACACTATTACAACAATTTATGCTGGATATGTTTCTGCAGAACGCAAAGGTGAAGAAGTTCCCATATCTTTATTTTAGTATACAAATCTCTCAGTCATGAAATATAATAGTTTTACATTATTCATTTATAATCTGATCCAATGAGATTATTAAAAGTCACCTTCTCGTTTCTGTTAATAATATCTGTCTGCAGCTGTAAACAGCCATGGACTAACCCCCTTACCCAAGGATCTGCTTCAAAAATTCCTCATCTTGAGAAACACGGAACTGCAATCAGGCTGGTGGCAGACGGTCAGCCTCTCCTGCTTTTAGCCGGGGAGCTGCACAATTCCACATGCGGCGGATTTGAATATATGAGGCCTGTCTGGAAAAAAATGGCTAAGAAAAACCTCAACACCGTTATTGCATCAGTTTCGTGGGAACTTATTGAACCTGAGGAAGGGAGATATGATTTCAGGCTTGTCGACAGCATAATTGCAGGTGCGGGAAAGGAGGATCTGAAACTGGTGCTCATCTGGTTCGGAAGCTGGAAAAATGGAGGTTCAGTCTATATACCATCATGGGTAAAAAAGAACTTTGAAAAGTACCCTCGTGTAAAAGATGAGTCAGGAAAACCTCTTGAGATCCTTTCTGCATTAGGCGAAGCCTCATGTGAGGCAGACTCAAAAGCGTTCACTGCGCTTATGAAACATATCCGTAAGGCTGATTCAAAGAAACATACAGTCGTGATGATGCAGGTCGAAAATGAAATGGGCATACTTGATAATCTGTCAAATAAACCAGGCAATGCAAGACGGGATTTCTCGGATCCTGCCAACGCAGCTTTCAACGGGCTTGTTCCTGCACAGCTTGTAAGATACCTCGTTGCACACAAAGAGAATCTTTACCCGGCTCTTTACAGGGCCTGGGAAGCAAATGGATTCCGGACGTCAGGCACATGGGAAGAACTTTTCGGCAAAGGTGAGTTTAAGTCTGATCCTAAAGAGTGGCAGTTTATGTCATTCTATACCGAGGAGCTTTTTTCGGCCTGGAATTACGGTCTTTATGTTGAAAAAATTACTTCTGCAGGGAAGAAAGAGTATCCTTTGCCAATGTACGTAAATGCCTGGCTCAAACAACCTGGCAGCTACTGGCCCGGATCATATCCTTCAGGAGGACCGTTGCCGCAGGTCATTGATATATGGAGAGCAGCTGCTCCATCGATAGATTTTCTGGCTCCTGATATATATGTAGATTATTTTACTACAGTCTGCGAAGATTTTACAAAGAGCGGAAACCCTTTGTTCATACCGGAAACCAGGGGAGGAGAAATTGCAGCAGCAAGGGTTTTTTATTCTCTTGGTGAATACAGTGCAGACTGTTTCGCACCATTTGGAATTGATAATGCCGCATTGGCAGAGCATGATCCCCTTGATGAATGCTACTCAATCCTGAAAAGCATGTCACCCTTGATTCTTAATAACCAGGGCATTGGGACTATGAGGGGAATCTTCCTCGATACCTCAAACACGGAGCAGCAATTTGAACTGGGGGGTTATAAAATTAAGGCTGACATATCAAGTTCACCTGACAGAAAGAGTGCCGGAGCAATTATTATCAAGACAGGGCCCGATGAATTCATCGCAGCCGGTAAGGGCCTGGATATACTGTTTTATCCGGTGGATACTGCAGCCAGAATTGGAGTCAATGCTGTCGATGAAGGTATTTTTAAAGATGGTGACTGGATTCCATTAAGAAGGCTCAACGGTGATGAAACCCATGCAAGTACATGGGATGGCACCGGTCTCAAGCTTTCATGGGATAAGGTAAACCTGCAAAGAATTTCCATCTACCGATATAAATAGACCCATTGTTAATTATTTCACAATAAATCAAGAGGTAATATGAATAAAATAAAACTCCCCTTATGTTGCAGTTGCAGCACTCTGATTCTGATAGTAATAGTTTCAGGATTCAGACCTCTTTCGGGCCAGATACCTTATTATTCGCCTGACAAGGGCCAGGAGCTAATGAATGAGCCATATGACATCAGCGGTGATTTCCGCAGCTTCACGGATGCATATTACCTGGCAGATTCACTCTCATCCTTCAATCCGGAAACAGGAAAAGGTGAGATTAAGTATCGCCGCTATGAATACTTCACAAGGATGGCATTTAACAATATGCTAGGCGTACTAAAACCCTCTAAGCCGATCGATTTTCCTGAAAATGAATACGCTGTTTCGCCTTCTCTTCCATTTTCATTGGAATTTATCTCTCCAAGGACAATAAGGATCAGGGCCGCATCCCGCTTTCAGGTTAAACCTGAAGAAGAATCGCTGATGCTGGTAAACGGCCATGCAGATCAGGACAGAAGCTCATGGAAATATAGCAAAACAGCAGGCGGGTACAGGTATACCAGTCCTTTCGGGGCAGTAGAGATATCTTCTTCTCCCTGGCGCATAACAATTTATGATAAGAATGGCCGGTTAATAACCCATACCATCAACAATAATGACGGAGATTCGACTTTTACACCCCTGCTCCCATTTTCGTTTGTCCGCCGGGCATCGGACTACTCAACCAGTATGGCGGCGGTCTTCTCCTTATCGCCTGACGAAAAGATCTTTGGCTGCGGTGAATCTTTTACCGGCTTCGATAAGCGCGGCCAAAAAATCGTGATGTGGGCTGACGATGCAAACGGAGTTCAGAACGAAGCAATGTATAAACCAATACCCTTTTTCATGAGCAGCAGAGGGTATGGACTTTTCATGCATACCTCCTCTCCGATTACGTGCGATTTCGGGAAGTATTTCAGCGGCATTTATTCGCTGATGATAGGCGATGACCAGGCAGATCTTTTCATCTTCCTGGGTGAGCCGAAGGATATTCTGAATGAATATACCAACCTGACAGGCAAAGCAGCAATGCCGCCATTATGGTCATTCGGTTTCTGGATGAGCAGGATCACTTATTTTTCTGAAGAGCAGGGACGTGCTGTTGTTAATAAGCTTAGAGAAAACAGCATTCCTGCCGACGTGCTTCATTTTGATACGGGATGGTTTGAGACCGACTGGAGATGTGATTACCAGTTCTCTAAAACCAGATTCAAGGATGCTTCAAAGATGATGGCAGATTTCCTGAAAGCAGGAATTCATACCAGTCTCTGGCAACTGCCATATTTCGTTCCAAAGAACTCTCTCTTCCCGGAAATAATTGAGAAAGGACTCTTTATCAAAAATAATAATGGCAACCTGCCCTACGAAGATGCCATACTTGACTTTTCAAACCCTGCAACTGTCAAATGGTACCAGGATAAGATTGCAGGGTTGCTGCGGCAGGGAGTAGGAGTTATAAAGGCAGATTTTGGCGAGGCT
>Ga0224523_1000541_pt1 | contig 19179 bp, 12 predicted proteins | sample CFST50metaG_FD_182732 | JGI IMG/M metagenome (GOLD analysis project Ga0224523, IMG submission 182732) | Peat soil microbial communities from Stordalen Mire, Sweden - C.F.S.T50 | ecosystem: Environmental > Terrestrial > Soil > Wetlands > Peat | place: Sweden: Norrbotten County, Stordalen Mire...
CCTCACGAAGGACACCCTTGCCTTTAGCTAACACTTCCTACTGCCAAGTGTGTTCGGGTCTTGCACCCTATAGTCATCGCCCATGCCGGGCGCACTAAAAAAAGGCCGCTTTCTCAAGCAGCCCTTTTAATATAAATTAATTCTTACTGAACAGTCGATTTAAAAGTATCGTCATTGAAGAATTTTGCAAACTCAAGGTCTGTCTTTGCATAAGCTTTCCAGTCAGCATTAAACCCGATTGCTTCACGAAGGTTGCTCAGCAGATAATTCTTGTCATCGAGCTTAGCTCCGATAACTGCTTTGAGGTAAGACGGTTTTCCGCATTTGCAGAGTTCCTTCATACTGTCAAGAGTAGATTTTGCCTTTGCAACATCTCCTTTGAGATAGAGAGCAAGAGCAAGATTGAAGCTGGGCTCTGTGCCAAGGGAATTGACAGCTTTGTCATATTCACCTTTTGTAATTGCAATAACGCCAAGACCATATTTAGATTCAGGCGTTGCTGCTGTCATAGAATTGAAATATTCTTCAGCTTTAGCTACATCACCTTTAACCAGTGCACCAAAACCAAGGTTATTTTTAACTACGTCATTATTCTGAATAGCTTTTGCCTTTTCAAATTCTGCAATTGCTTCATCAGTTTTACCTAGAGCCAAATATGTGCAGCCCATGTTATTTTTGGCACGGATACATTTTGGGAAATTTTCAGCTGTAGCCTGATAAAATTTAAGCTGTTCGTTAAGATCTGTTGTAAGTGTCCCAGCGTGAAGCATTTCTTCAAGGCCCAGTGATTTTGGATCTTTTCTCATCTGTGCAAGTATCTGATCATCTGTACGACCAATGAGATCAACATTTACAGACAGCTGAGATCTTCTGAGTTTAGGAAGGATATCAGTTTTGAGTTTTTCAAAAGCAGAGCTCATGTTCTTAATCTCTTTATTACGAACCTCAGGATCGGAATACATTGAGAGAACACGAAGAATAAGGTCTTTATCCTGAATACTTGATTTTTCTACCTCTGATTTAAAACCATCCCAATCTTCCGCAGTTGTTTTTTCGTTGAAAAAACCTTCGGTTTTTGCAAGCGGGACTTTAGCAAATTCTTTTTTGATGAATTTGTCCGCTGTTTTTCCTCTATTTTCTGATAACGGAGCATTAATCTTCATGCTCCCATCCGGTGATGCGTATGAACTAACATCGGTAGATTTTAGCTTACGGGTTGAATCAGTACCTACAGATTTGATATATTCTTTCAGCAGAGCAATGTCTTCTGCTTTAAGTTCTTTGTTATTTATATCAGCCTGATTTATCTGATAATGAATATCGGCCAACTTACTTTCAGGATTAATCTGAATATAATTATCCTTCATTTTAATAGTTCTGGCATCTTTATCAACGAGTGTTGATGTCGCAATCACACCATCGGCAAGTTTAACCTGGTCAAAATCAAGACTTTTCTTGCCTCTGACTGCTTTAATTTTTAATACCAGCTGTGATATTTTCATAGCATCCTTGTAAGGGATTGTACCGCTATAAGTGAAATCGCCTCCGGTTGAGGTAATTACCTTATTATTTGCCTGAACACTTTCTCCCTGAAGAACCTGAACTTTTTCAAAAGCAGTTTCGCCACCGGTATATGTGAGAACAGGAGCAGCTGTAACGGTTGTCTTCTTATCAAAGTATTTAGCGGGGAATGTACCCTTAATTGTAACAGCAACTACACCAGCGTGTGTTTCAAGAACTTTTGGCGTGACTTCGAACTTAACTGAGTTGGAGTTTTTCTTCATCTTATTCAAACCGCTGCAGCTTGTCATAACAATTGCGGCCAGGATAAGGATAAAATAGCTTCTGAATTTTTTCATAATTTAAAAATGTTATTTGTTTATAGATACCTTGTTTGACTGTTTTTATTTAAAAATTAACTAAAATATACAACTTAAACGCAAATTTACAACAAAATAGTCACATTTAAAGCAAATTAAACAAAATAATATGGTTCACCAAAACGATTCCAATATATTCTATAATTTATAGCTATACAGGCTATTACGAACTATAATATACTAAAAACCCACAGTATTGGCAATTCATCTGACAACTCAACTTATATTTATGTTTTAAAACCCATTTTCTAATATTTAAATGCTATATCGCAAATTTAATATAATATCTCTTGTATTATTTTTGAAACTCAAATAGATCATTCCTATAACAAAGGTCATTATTATTGGAATTAAAATTGTTACATAATTTATTGAATATGTTACACCATTCACATATTTAATTCATAATAAAAAGGCAATTTTCACTGTACGTATGATTCATATAAAGAAAATAGCTACAAAATCACCTTATTTAATCCAACAGGATAATCATCAAAAAAAATTGCATCTATAACTTTCGAATAATGACTTTCATTTGAAACAAAATCCAGATTATTAACATCTAATACAAGATATTTGTTCTCCGGGTTTTGCTTAAAAAAAGAAAAATAGCTGTTCTCTATCTTCCGGAGATACTCCCTGGTTATTGATTTTTCATATTCACGACCTCTTCTTTCGATATTCTCCAGAAGTCTCTCAGTGTTAAGATGCAGGTAAACATATATATCGGGCTTTGGAAGAGATCCATAGATAATATAGAAAATCTGGCGGTAAAGGTTGTATTCATCACCGGTAAGCGTTGAAGAAGCAAATACCAGAGATTTCATAAAGTAATAATCAGCAATTGAAAAAGACTTGAAAAGGTCCTGTGGAACAAGCTCCTCCTTCAGCTGCTTGTATCTGCTTGCCAGAAAAGAGAGTTCTAGAGGAAAGGAATATTTCTCAGGATCGCTGTAAAATTTTGGAAGGAAGGGATTATCGGCAAAATGTTCCAGAACCAGATGTGCATTGAACTGATCGGCAATCCTGGCAGCCAGTGTGGTTTTTCCAGCACCGATATTTCCTTCTATAACTACATAGTTGTATTTAATCTTCATCCCTGAATGCAAATTTCTATAAATCAAATTTAAAAATTGGAAGTGAAACAGCAAAAATAAAGCCGGCTTTTAAAAGCCGGCTTATATTATTTATTCTGATTTTCTTCAGGATTTTTTTTCTCACTCTCCTGCCGTGGGGGACGTGGGAGCAGTTCCTTTCTTGATAACTTTATTTTCCCGGTCTTGGGATCGATATCAATAATTTTAACCTCTATCTCCTGCCCTTCTTTCAGAACATCTTCCACTTTATTGACTTTCCTCCATTCGAGTTCTGAGATATGAACAAGGCCATCTTTATTGGGAAGGATTTCAACAAATGCTCCAAACTGAACAATTGTTTTGACTTTCCCTTTATAAATCTGTCCGACTTCCGGAATTGTGACAATTTTCTTCACCCAGTCAAGAGCAGCATTAATTACCTCAGCATTCTCACCGAAGATATTAACATCGCCATGGCCCTCAACTTCTTCTACGATTATTGTTGCACCTGTAACACGTTGTATCTCCTGAATTACTTTTCCGCCCGGACCAATCAAAGCTCCGATCAGTTCCTTTGGAATTGTAAGCATTTCTATCCTGGGAGCATGAGGCTTAAGATCTGGTCGCGGTTCAGAAATTGTCTGGCTCATAATATCCAGTATATGCAATCTTCCGGCTTTGGCCTGATTGAGGGCCTTAGAAAGGATTTCAACTGAGAGCCCATCAACTTTGATATCCATCTGGGTTGCGGTTATCCCGTCGCGTGTTCCGGTCACTTTAAAGTCCATATCACCCAGATGATCTTCATCACCAAGGATATCGGAAAGAACAGCATATTTCTTAGTTTCCTTGTCCGAAATAAGACCCATTGCTATTCCCGATACGGGTTTCTTCAGTCTAACGCCTGCATCCATAAGAGCCAGTGTTCCTGCACAAACTGTTGCCATTGAAGAGGATCCGTTTGATTCAAGAATGTCAGATACAACCCTTATTGCATACGGATTTTCATCGTCAGATGGCATCATGTTTTTAAGAGCACGATGGGCAAGGTTTCCATGTCCGATTTCCCTTCTGCCTACACCACGATAAGCCTTGGCCTCACCTGTTGCAAACGGTGGAAAATTATAATGAAGTGTGAATTTTTCAGTTCCTTTGTTCAGTACATCATCGATAATCTTCTCATCAAGTTTTGTACCAAGGGTGACAGTGGTAAGAGACTGGGTTTCTCCTCTTGTGAATAATGCTGACCCATGAGTTGCAGGAAGTGTGTCTATTTCACATATTATTTCCCTTATCTCATCAGGTTTTCTTCCATCAAGACGAATATTGTTATCAAGCACAAGTCTTCTGGATGCCTCTTTTAATACGTCATGATAGTATCTCTTTGCGAGTGTCTCATTAACAGGATTTTCCTCAGTATACTGTCCAAGGAAATCTGTAATTATACTTTCAAAAGTATTAATTCTTTTGTGTTTATCAGCGGTACAGGTCTGAGCTGCCGCGAAACATTTTGAGTACGTTTCATCCCATATTTTTTTCCTCAGGTCCTCATCATTGGTCTCGTGGCTGTATATACGCTTGACCGTTGATCCAACTTCTACTGCAAATTCCATTACTGCCTTGCAATGAACTTTTATGGCATCGTGAGCGATTTTAAGTGCTTCGAGCATCTCCTCTTCAGAGACTTCCTTCATTTCGCCTTCAACCATCATTATATTATCATAGGTTGCACCGACCATCAGGTCAATGTCAGCATCTTCGAGCTGAGAAGCAGTTGGGTTAACAATAAATTTTTTATTTATCCTTGCAACGCGTACCTCAGATATTGGTCCGTTGAATGGTATATCAGAAACTGCAAGAGCAGCTGATGCGGCAAGACCAGCAAGAGCATCAGGAATAATATCCATGTCGGCCGAAATCAGATTGATTGTTACGAATGTTTCAGCATGATAGTCATCAGGGAAAAGTGGTCTGAGGACTCTGTCAACCAATCTTGAAATGAGTATCTCATAATCAGAAGCTCTGGCTTCTCTTTTCATGAATCCGCCAGGAAATCGTCCCGATGAAGCATACTTTTCTTTATATTCCACTGAAAGAGGCATGAAATCTGTATCTTCTTTTGCCTCCTGTGCTGAAACTACGGTAGCCAGCAACATTGTTTTCCCCATTTTTAACAAGACAGATCCATCTGCCTGTCTGGCCATTCTGCCAGTTTCAAGGGTAATTATTCTCCCGTCACCGAGATCAATAATCTTCTCTTTTATTTTGAACATTGTACAAATAATTTATGATAATTGAAACTACAAAATAATCTTAATAGTATGAAAAAAGGCAATTTTGAATTGCCCTTTTTTCTCTTATTTACGTAATTTCAACGCTTTTATGATTTCACGATACCGTCCGATATCTTTAATTTTGAGGTAGTCAAGGAGCCTTCTTCTTTTCCCTACAAGTTTGATAAGCGCCTGCTGGGTACTAAAATCTTTTTTATTCTTCTTAAGATGTTCGGTAAGATGATTAATCCTGTATGAGAATAGCGCTATCTGACCTTCTGCAGTACCTGTATCGACTTCAGATGTTCCAAAGGTTTTGAAAAACTCCTGCTTTTTTTCTGTTGTTAAATACATATCTCTAATTAAAATATTATTAATCCATATATAGATTGAGTCTCCAATTTTGGAACGCAAAAATAAGGCTTTTTTATGTAAATAATCAAACAATTTACTTTTTTTTTAATAAGTTCTTAAAATATATTTATTTACAGGAACCAATCAGTGCAAATAATTATCGTATCGCCATCATTATTAAGACGGGAACAGGCTATTGAAAGTTGCGTCAAAAAGTACTATCGTTCAGATATTTATCAAAGAAAACAGACAGTTCGTCAAAAACGGTACGCGGTTTACGGCACATGGTATGCGGTTAGCTCTTCCCTTCCCCCATTCTCCCCCTCTCCCCTTCTTTCCATTATGGTTCCAAAAGAAGCTCTTCCCTATCTTTAAGCTTTTTCCCCTGGCTGATTATCTTATTGCCAATACGACAATTAAGACATTTTCTCTTTTTGCAGTATTCATTTCTAAGCTGGATGAGTGCCTGAGAATAAAACGCAGATTCTGCAAGAATTCCTGCCTCTCTCCATTCTGAAGTTATAATATTATCCTCCGGACCAATATTTTCAAGGAAACTTAGGGCTCGTTCACTTATATTCTGACAATCCCTGCTCTGCCCATAAACAAAAATCATTGGTATTACTGCATTTATCAGCAGAATGTCTCCGGCAAGTGATCCTGTATTCTTTTTAATATTCCTGCTTTTCTTGCCAAAAACAAAATGATCGTCCCAGTAGTGTGATGCAGCAACTTCAAATAATCCCTTAATTTGATTTACATCTATTGCTTCAAGTACTCTTGAAAATAGCCCGCCGGCAACAGAGAGCATTGCAGCAAGTTGTGATAATCTGATTGTCGGAAAGTTTGCAGGTCTAAGTCTTGCAAATTTCCATAACCATCCATGCAGGGGTTGAAGTGAGTATTTTGCCGATAAAATAGCATACTCCTTTATCAGCGAACGGTAATATTCATCAGATATAGCCTCTTTAAAAAGTCGGACTTCAAGCAAACCCGCTGTTCCAAATAGCAATGCCTCAATCTGGAATATATTATCGGTGTGTTTACGGATAATTCTGAATGGAAGAGCTGCAGCAAGCATCTCGAAGGGTTCGGTATTGACCCTGAACCCAAAATAACGTGTAAGAATGCGGTAAAATGTCTCTTCCCAATCATTCCCGGTTTGGGAAAATATTTTCAGTATCAAATCTGATTTGGCCTGAAATCGTTCAATAACAAGCGAATTGAGCCAGTGGTTTACAAGAATCTTATCAATTTTGCTAATATCATCCTGGCATGCAATTATAAATGGATTATTTACCAGAGATACATATTTCTCATATATGGATGAGTCAAAAGATATCTCAGCTGTAAGAAGTTCTTCACCTTTAGCATTAAAAACTTGTTTATCATACTCTGAGACAATATGAAGGATTACATTATTAAATGCCGGATCGTTCTGATGTCCATGGTTATCGAAATGAGATGACTTTGTGTGAATCTCGACATTTCCGGCCCAGACTGTTCCAGCTATCAAAATCCGGGCATTGAAAAAATCAGGGCCTGAATCACGGTTATATTCACCGGGATCGAGAACCAATATTTTATTTTTTTCATTATCAAAAAGATTCTCCTGATCGTAGAGACTATATTTCCACAGCCAATGGAGAAATTCCTCTTTCATTTCAGCACAAATTAATAAACAGCGAGAGTACTAATTTATGAAAAAAGGGAATACGTGTCAAGTGCACTTTTATAAAAATGAGGGGGAGAATGGGTGAAGAGGTGAAGGGGAGACTTAGGGACTTAGGGACTTAGGGACTTAGAGACTTAGGGACTTAGAGACTTAGAGACTTAGAGACTTAGAGACTTAGGGACTGAAAGACTGCAGGACAATAAAATCAAATCAGGTTATGCTGATGTAGATATATTTCCATCTCCAATTGAAGTTCTTTTGCCTTTTCGCCGGCTGTCTTGTCGAAGTTTTCGGAGTTATCTGCAAAAATTATTCCTCTTGAAGAATTTACCAGGAGGCCGCATTTACTGTTGAGACCATACTTTGCCACTTCAGCAAGGCTACCTCCCTGTGCCCCTACCCCCGGAACAAGAAGAAAATGATCAGGCACAAGCATTCGAATGCCTTTAAGCATTTCCGCTCTAGTTGCTCCAACAACATACATAAGGTTATTAATAGTACCCCATTTCTGAGATACAGATAATACTCTTTCAAAAAGCTTTATCCCATCCTCGTTGTGGTACTGAAAATCATCTGCACCCTTATTGGATGTAAGTGCCAGCAGAACAACCCATTTATCGTTAAAAGAAAGGAATGGTGTAACTGAATCTTCGCCCATATAAGGAGCCACAGTAATTGCATCAAAAGGCATGTTTTCAAGAAAAGCTTTCGCGTACATCTTAGATGTATTACCAATATCTCCACGTTTGGCATCTGCTATTACAAAAATTTCAGGATAATTGCTTTTTATATACTTCACTGTTGATTCTAGTGATACCCATCCTTTAGCTCCGTAATATTCATAAAATGCAACATTCGGTTTATACGCCACTGTATATTCATGAGTTGCATCGATGATCCGCTTGTTGAATTCAAATACCGGGTCTTTAACCTTCAGAAGGAAAGAAGGTATTTTTTCAATTTCTGAATCTAGCCCGACACAAAGGAAGGAGCGCTTTTTGACTATGTTCTCAAATAATTTCCTGTGATCCATAGTTAACCGGATTAAATATTACTCTCTTTTAAACGTTCCGAATTTTCTGCCATCTGGAGTTTGTCAAGCACTTCCTGGATGTTCCCATCGAGGATTGAAGGCAGATTATAGATTGTAAGATTGATTCTGTGGTCAGTCATCCTGCCCTGAGGATAGTTATATGTTCTGATTTTTGCCGAGCGATCGCCGGTCGAAACCATTGTCTTTCTTCTATGTGATACTTCATCGAGATATTTCTGATATTCAAGATTATAAAGCCTGGTCCTTAACTCTTTAAGTGCCTTGTCATAATTCTTGAGTTGCGACTTTTCATCCTGACATGTAACGACGATACCTGATGGAATATGTGTAAGACGGATAGCAGAATATGTTGTATTCACCGATTGACCTCCTGGTCCTGATGAGCAATATGTATCCTTCCTGATATCTTCAGTCCTCAGGTCAATATCAAATTCATCTGCCTCAGGAAGAACCACTACTGATGCGGCGGATGTATGAATGCGCCCCTGTGTTTCAGTTTGAGGTACTCTCTGAACACGGTGAACACCCGATTCATATTTCATTATTCCATATACACCCTCTCCTGTTATACTCAGAACTATCTCCTTATAACCACCTGCGGTTCCCTCCGATAAATTATTTACTTCAACTTTCCATCCCTTAGTCTCAAAGTACTTACTGTACATTCTGAAAAGGTCACCGGCGAAAATGCTTGCCTCATCTCCTCCTGTTCCTGCCCTTATCTCCATTACAGCGTTTTTATCATCCTCGGGATCTGCAGGAATAATAAGCATTTTGATTTCCTCTTCCATTTCAGGTATATGAGAAGTAAGTTCATCCAGTTCGGCTTTTGCCATTTCGCGCATCTCTTCGTCCTTCTCAGTCGCAAGCAGCTCTTTTGTACTTGTTATATTACTTAGTGCCAGCTTGTATCTTTCATATGACTCAACTATCGGCAAGAGGTCCTTATATTCTTTATTTAATCTGACATACTTCTTCATATCAGAGAGAATATCGGGTTGTGTAAGAAGCTCGCCAACTTCTATAAACCTTGATTTCACGCCCTCCAGCCTCTCAAGAATCATGTTGTTTGCCATAATCTGATAAATTTTCAGCGTGCAAAGGTAATAAAAAAGAAGGAAATTTACACATAATTCATCCGGGGCATCACACATCATCTCAATATCTATCTGCCTCATCCCCCTGTCCCCTTCTCACAGGAGAGAAGGGGGTAACTTTCAGTGGCGTAATCAGATAAGCCCCTCCCTCTTGGGGGAGGGGTTTGGGGAGAGGTAAATAAAAAAAATGGGAACAAGGTATTACTACCTAATATTCGAATTTCCCGAATTCGGAATTTATTGTAAGCCTTTTCTTTTCAGAGGCTTCACAATAACCTACTACTTTTGCTTCCAGATTGAATCCGGATGCAATACTTATAATTTCTGCTGCATTCTTAGAATTGGTATATATCTCAAACCTGTGACCCATATTGAATACTCTATACATTTCTTCCCAGGATGTTCCTGATTGTTCATGAATCAGGCGGAATAATGTGGGCAGCGGAAATAAATCGTTTTTTACAATGTGCATATTATCGACAAAATGCATGACTTTTGTTAACCCTCCTCCCGAGCAGTGAACCATTCCATGTATTTCAGAATGCATGGCCTCAATTATCTTTTTTATAACAGGAGCATATGTTCTGGTAGGGGAAAGCACCAGTTTCCCGGCATCGGTATCTAAACCATCTATAGGGTCGGTAAGTCTGTACCTGCCAGAATAAATCAGATCATAAGGTAAAGTCGTATCGAGACTTTCGGGGTATTTTGAAGCAAGATAAGGAGCAAAAAGATCGTGGCGGGCTGATGTCAGTCCGTTGCTCCCCATCCCGCTGTTATACCCTTTTTCATAGCTTGTTTTTCCCGATGATGACAAGCCAATGATTATATCGCCATCACTTATAGTATGATTTGAAATAACCTCCGATCTTTTCATCCTGGTTATGACAGTTGAATCGATAACAATTGTTCTCACCAGGTCTCCCATATCAGCTGTTTCTCCACCTGTCGACCATATACCGATCCCCAAATCCCTGAGCTCTTCAAGCACCTCTTCTGTTCCATTAATGACTGCAGCGATTACTTCACCCGGAATATGATTTTTATTTCGTCCGATTGTTGATGAAAAGAGAATATTGTTATAGGCACCTACACATAAAAGATCATCTAAATTCATTACAATAGCATCCTGAGCTAATCCTTTCCATACCGAGAGGTCGCCTGTCTCTTTCCAGTAGATATATGCAAGTGATGATTTTGTACCTGCTCCATCAGAATGCATAATATTGCAGAACTCTTTGTCGCCTCCCAGTATGTCGGGTACTATCTTGCAGAACGCACCAGGATATAGCCCTTTGTCTAAATTTTTGATTGCAGCATGAACATCCTCTTTAGTTGAAGAAACACCTCTTTTATTGTATTTTAATTCTGTTGCCATGTTAGATCAGATATGGCAACAAAGATAGAAAAAAGATGAAAGATGAAGAATATTACGCCCCATGGGGCTTGAAAAAAGTATCTTACTATGACACAGGACGTTGTGCAGTTTTAAATTATTCCCCATTTTTATATACCCACTCAATAGCTTGTCTGAGAAGTTTTCTATAATTTGGATTTTCAAACGTGGGTACATCATGTCCGCTTTGCAAAGTTACTATCCGGGCTTTACCATACATCTTTGACCATCCTATAACCGGTGTACTGCTTGGTTCATCGGTTGTCAACAAAGGTGTTATACCTTCTTCGACATAAAATCCTTTATATGTTTCGTCAAAAATTTCAAAATCAGATAACCCTCTTGTAACCGGGTTGTCATGGCTGACTATTCTGACTTTGAAATGCAAATCATGTATGTATGAACTAGCAGGATATTCTTTCCCATTTAAGGTTGTTGGTTTGTGAAAATATTTTCCTCCTATAATATTTGTGTATTCAGGCCAGTCGTCGAAAGCACAAATGCTATGATGCAATACTACCAGAGGTTTTCCCAACCTGATGCAGTCAGCAACCATATTTTCCTGCGCCAATGTAATTGTCTGCCACATATGATAAAATACCAGGACATCATACTTATTTCTATTCTCCGGAAGAAACATATCATAAGCACCCGGTAACTCAGCCACATGCCAGGATATATCATTGCCAAGCCCCCCCAGCATCTGATTGAATTTTTCAATGTTATAATCGTGGCCCCCGGTAATTACCAGAATACGGATTGGTTTTGTTTGAGATGAGCAAAATGAATAATTTAATTCAATGAGAGTAAGGAACAGGAGATAAAATATTTTTTTCATTGTCAAAAATGATTTTTATTCACAATCTCTCCCAATCTCCCCCTCTCCCTTTCTCCCCATCATTAATGGCATAAGATAATCGGTTCTTACTTCTTGGGTGGTTCATAATCTGTTCTCAAAACCTTGAACTCGGTCCTCCGGTTTATCTGATGAGCAATCTCTTTCTCTTCATCAGTAGGAAGGTTGTTGACAAACTGTTCAGTAAGTTGTGTGCCTACCTTCAGGAACGGATATTGTGCGGCTATGGCTGCATCAACGACTTTCGTACTTGATTTTCCATAACCTTTTGCAGTGAGCCTGTCGAGTTCAATTCCTTTGCTCAAAAGGTAAGTGACAACCGATTGGGCTCTTTTCTGCGACAGAATCAGGTTATACTCTTCAGTATTCCTGGTATCGGTATGAGACATAAGTTCGATTGTTACATTTGGATTATCAGTAAGAGTCTCAACCAGTTTGTCCAACGATACCATAGATTCGGGCCTGAGGTCCCATTTGTCAAAGTCGTATAAAATATTCGGAAGTTCAATTGGGCGGTCGATAGCTGTCAACAAAATTGTAACCATGAATTCGCGGCTTTTATCCTGACCTTTGGTTGTTTCTTTTTCTTTTCCGTTCAGATAACCTCTTTTTGAAGCTAGAAAGATATAATCAACATCAGCTTTAAGGTTAAATTTAAAATCTCCGCCAATACCTGTTTCAGCCTGAAGGTTTGATCCGTCACTTGCAATCAACTGCACAACTGATCCCTGAATAGAAGTTCCTGTCTTTTCATCTTTCACAAGACCTGTGACATTGAATTTCAATGGTGGCAACTCAAAGGTATACAGGTCATCATTCCCCTTTCCTTTCCTTGTAGAACTGAATATTCCCTTTTCGTTCTCACCTTCGAACACAATGCCAAAATCGTCAGCAAAGCTGTTTATCGGGGGCTTCATGTTCAGCACTACCCAACTGCCGTCTGGTTGGGGTTTGGCTTTAAAAATATCGAGACCACCCATTCCAATATGCCCATCTGAAGAAAAATATAATGTGCCGTCTTCCCTGATATATGGAAATAGTTCATCTCCTGCTGTATTGATATCCGGACCAAGATTAACCGGCTTTGACCAGGCATCACCGGGCCTCAGTCGGGTTACTTTCCAGATATCCTTTTTACCAAAACCACCTGCGATGTCAGAGACAAAATATAAAGTTAGGCCATCTTTCGATATTGAAGGATGTGCCGCTACAAGTGAATCAGGCAGGATCTGAAGATTCTTGGGAGCACTCCATTTATCACCGGTCCTTCTGGTGTACATTATTACACAACCCTTCTTTTCGCGTTTTCCTACTTCACATCGGGTAAAATAAAGTTCTTTATAATCAGATGAAAAGGAAGGTGTTCCATCCTCAAACTCACTGTTTATTCCATCAACAGGTACCGGGGTGCTCCATTTTGATTTTTTGTCAACTTTACTTTCAAAAATATCAGTAAAATTCTGGCCGGTAGCGCCATGCGTCTTTTTACCCATTGTCCCATCGCGTGAGGTAGTAAAATAAATAAGTCCAAAATCATCGCGTCCATAGGCCGGACTGAAATCCGATTCTTTTGAGTTTACATCTTTAAGTTCATCGACCTTATATGCTTCGGGATTTCTCAGCCACTCAATAGCCAGCTCACACGATCGTATTTCCTGCTCTGCTCGGGAATCTGAAGGAGCTATCTGCTTATATTTTTTAAATTCGTCAATAGCAAGAGAATACTTTCCATTTTTCTTCATTGACTCTGCCAGCCAGAATTGAGCTTCAGGCTTGGAAGAAGATGATTTTACGGCAAGCTTGTACCATATTTCAGCATTTTTTGGATCGTTGGTCAGCCTGTAACATTCAGCAATCATGAATACCAGATCAGTCCGTGTGTTTTTTTCTGCTTTTTTAGTTTTGGAATATGCATCCTTGAAAAGATCAATTGCATCATAATATTCCCCGGCAGCAAACGAAGAATATGCTCTTTCTGATTTACGTTTCTGAGCCGTAACCTCGATAGAAGTAACAAAAATCAATAATACAGAAAAGAGTACAAGTTGTTTCATGATTCTGCCTTCAATTTGACTATAAAAGTAATCAATTTAGGGAATTCCGGTAATAATAATAAACGTGTAGGATTCGATATTATTATAAATAATTATAAGTAGCTCTAATAATGAAATACTAATCAAAGATCGCTTGAAAATCAATTTATTTACCCCATCCCCAAGGGGAGTAAATTGATTTTGACTTCGTCGAGCTCCTCCACTTCATGTCGTCGGTTCTTCGCTCCCCTTGGGGCCGGGGTAAACGAAGAAAATCGATGAAGAAATCTACAGGATTAAAGACAGTCCATTAATAAAAAAAAAGGATCCCCAAAAAGGGATCCTTTTGATCCAAGTATAAAAGAACTAACTAACCTTATCTTGTGAAAAGCAACTCTCTGTATTTCGGAAGAGGCCACATTTCATTATCAACAACAAGCTCAAGTTTATCAATATGATTCCTGATCTCATCGAGGTATGGCTTAACTTTGCTTTCATAAGCTATTGCTTTCTTGTAATTATCCTCAATTACATTAGCTTTTCTGCGCGCATCTACCATTTCGCTCACAAGCTTCTTAATCATTGATATATGATCAGAAATAGTGACTATTACCTCTTTACGCGCTCCGGCAAGTCTCTCATATTCCGTGTTATTATAGATTTCCTTGAGCCCTTTAACATTTTCAATGAGAGAGGTCATATATGTAATTGCAATAGGAACAATGTGATTCATTGCAAGATCGCCCAGTACCCTTGATTCTATCTGCACTTTTTTAGCGAACTTCTCATATTCAACCTCAACACGACTCTCAAGCTCTTTATCTGTAAAAACTCCGGATCCGACAAGAACTTCTCTCGATGCTTTTGTCAGATACAGGCTTATTGACTCTGGTACGCTGGCAAGGTTGCAGAGCTTTCTTTTCTTTGCTTCCGCATGCCACTCTTTACTATAATTATCACCTTCAAATAATACTCTTTCTGATTCGAGAATATACTTTTTCAATACCTGGAAGATGGCTTCATCTTTGTTTACACCTTTTTTAATAATAACATCCACATCTTTCTTAAACTGAGTCAGTTGATAAGCAACTGCAGCATTGAGAACAATCATTGCAGGACTGCAATTTGCTGAGGACCCTACAGCTCTGAACTCGAATTTGTTGCCAGTAAAAGCGAATGGAGATGTTCTGTTTCTGTCAGTATTATCGAGCAGAATTTCAGGTATTTTGCCAATTCCAAGTTTAAGTTCGGTTTTTTGAGCCGGAGTCATTTTCTTATCGGTTACTTTCCGTGCTATATTTTCAAGCATATTTATCAGGTAAGTACCAAGAAATACTGAAATTATTGCAGGAGGAGCTTCGTGACCTCCAAGTCTATATGAGTTTGATTCGTTCATTACAGATGCCCTTAGAACATCATTGCTGTCATTCACTGCTTTGATAACATTTACGAGGAATGTAAGAAACTGCAAGTTGGTTTTTGGATTTTTTCCCGGAGATAAAAGGTTGACCCCGGTATTTGTGGCCATCGACCAGTTATTGTGTTTCCCTGAACCATTAATTCCTGCAAATGGTTTTTCGTGAAATAAAACTCTGAATTTATGTTTCCGGGCTACCCTTCTCATAACATCCATCAATAGCAGGTTGTGGTCAACTGCGAGATTTACCTCCTCAAAGATCGGAGCACTTTCGAACTGATTCGGAGCTACTTCATTATGACGCGTCTTAACAGGAATTCCGAGTTTATAAGCCTCACATTCAAAGTCTTCTATAAAAGCCATAACCCTTTCCGAAATAGAACCAAAATAATGATCGGAAAGCTGCTGATCTTTTGATGACTGGTGGCCCATCAGAGTTCTTTCAGCCAGAACAATATCAGGTCTGGCATAATACAAAGCATCATCAATCAAAAAGTATTCCTGTTCACACCCAAGTGTGGCAATTACTTTGGTAACATCTTTATCAAAATATTGGCAGACGTCAGTTGCAGCCCTGTCAAGTTCAGAAAGAGCTTTAAGTAGAGGTGCTTTATAATCAAGAGCTTCACCTGTCCATGAAACAAATATTGTTGGTATACAGAGTGTGGTTCCTACAATAAACACAGGTGACGAAACATCCCATGCAGTATATCCTCTTGCCTCAAATGTATTGCGGAGACCACCACTGGGGAAACTGGAAGCATCCGGTTCAGATTGTACAAGAACTTCTCCTGAGAATTTCTCAACAACTTGTCCATTTTCAACAATCTCAATGAATCCATCATGTTTTTCAGCAGTTCCATCGGTAAGAGGATGAAACCAGTGAGTATAATGAGTTGCACCTTTACCTGTGGCCCATGCTTTTAGCCCCATAGCAACCTGGTCAGCCTCTTGGCGGGTTAAGGATTTTCCCTCATCAATTGCACGTTTCACTACCTTGTAAGCCTCTTTAGAAAGGAAACGTTCCATTTTAGGAAGATCAAAAACATTTTCTCCGTAGTATTCGGAAACAATTTTCGACGGTGTAGTAACTTCAACAGGTCCCCTGCTGAATACTTCTCTTAAAGCACTAAATCTAAGTTCTGCCATTTTTTTAAATATTTTTTTACAAAAATATAACTATTTTTAATATCCACTCTGTTTTTTGCCTGTTTCTGAAGTTTTTTCGCACATTTTTATCAACATACCCCTATTTTTTTTGTACTATTTCGAGTTTTTTTCATGTTTTTGGCAATCCGACCCATTTTATCCATATCAAATTAATGCACTACGTTCAGCATGTTATACCTGATCTGAATCTGTCAATTAGAGAACCCATAACAATTTAATGACAGGTCAGAGTTTTAATGAAAATTTGTTATATTTGTCGCCTGTATTAAAAAAGGTAAACTTCTATTAATTATTAAAGTATATATTAGATGTCAGCACTTCAATTTTTACGCGAGAAAGCCGGAGTATTAGTTGCGGGATTAATTGGTTTTTCACTTTTTCTCTTCGTTGTCAGTGATTTCTTCGGAAAGGGAAGAGGTCAGAGACTTAAACAGAAAAAATATTATGAAATCGGCCAGATCGGTGGAGAATATATTTCATATCAGGATTATGAACTAAAATTGCAGAACCTATTGGAGATATACAAATTATCAGGCAGAACGAACATTGATGAAGCAACTAATGAGTCATTAAGGGAACAAACCTGGCAGCAGATGTTACGAGAAAAAATACTTGATCCGCAATACAAGAAACTCGGATTAGGTGTGAGCACTGAAGAGGTTGATGAACTTGTTCTCGGAAACAATCCCCACCAGATTGTCCAGCAACTGTTCACGGATCAGAAGACCGGAACTTTCAATAAATCATTTCTTGTGAACTTTCTGAAACAGACTGAGGTTGATGAAACAGCAAAAAAATACTGGCTGTTTTTTGAAAACGAGATTATAAATGACAGGACTAATACGAAATATAATAATCTGGTTTCCAAAGGCCTGTTCGTTACCTCAAAGCAGGCTGAGTTTGAAAAGAATCTTACTGCCAATACTGTTGATTTCAGTTACATTCTTAAAAATTATGCATCAGTACCGGATTCTTCAATCAGAATTCATGAAAGTGATTTAGAAGCTTACTACGCAAAACACAAAGAAAACTACAAGAGGACTGCATTGAGAGATATCGAATATGTGACTTTTGATGTTATACCTTCTGATGATGATATAAAACAGACTGAACAATGGATTAACAGAACAAAAGATGATTTTTCTACAGCAACTGATCCTGTTGAATTGATTAATCTGAGTTCTGACTCAAGATATACCGGATCTTTTGTTCCTATAAGCAGCGTCCCTGATAATCTTAAGGAATGGGCGAAAAAAGAAGATTTAAAGAGTGTTTTCGGCCCATATATTGAGAATGGCGTATATAAATTAGCCAAGTTGCTTGCAGTCGGCGACAGACCCGATTCAGTTCATGTTCGTCACATACTCTTATCAACCGGCAATACAAGATCGCTAGATGTTGCAAAACACCAGGCTGACAGCCTTATTAAATTAATTAAATCTGGTACTTCTTTTGAAACTCTGGCAATGGCTAATTCTGACGATCAGGGTTCGGCAAAAATCGGTGGAGATCTTGGTTGGTTTACAGAAGGCAAAATGGTGCTGCCTTTTAATAATGCCTGCTTTACGGGTAAAAAGGGCGAGATAAAGACAGCCGAAACAACTTTTGGAATTCACATTATTGAGATTCTTGCACAATCAAAAGAGGTTCGTAAATACAATATCGGATATATTGACCGGAAAATCACACCTGGCTCATTAACTAATCAAAAAGCATATAGTGAAGCAAGTCAGTTTGCAGGTACGAATGATACATATGAAAAATTCATAAAAACAATTGCTGAAAAAAAATTGAACAAGAGAGTATCTAATTCAATAGGGCCCCAGCAAAAAACTCTTCCCGGACTTGACAATCCGAGAACACTTATTATGGCTTTGTTTCAGGCAGAAAAAGGAAGGATAATTCTGGATAATAGCCAGCAGGCAGTTTTTCAGGTAGGAGAAAAATATGTAGTCGCATATTGTACAAAGGTACAGGAGGATGGGATAGCTCCGCAAAAAGATGTTGAGAATGATATAAAGTTCGCTATTATGAAAGATAAAAAAGCTGAACTTATCGCGTCTGAATTTAAGAAAAATATTGGCTCAGGAAAAACAATTGAGGATATCGGCAGGTCTATGGGGTTAACTGTTCAGGAGGCTACCAAGATCAATTTCAGGTCATATACTGTAGCGGGTGCAGGTACGGAACCTGCATTGATAGCTGCAGCATCTGCAGCTAAACAGGGAGTAATCGAAGGGCCGGTCAAAGGTGATAATGGTGTGTTTCTGCTGGTTGCCAATAATATAACCACTACTCCCGGGGAAGATGTTAAGTTATTGCAAAACAGGTTGAAAACCACTTTCCAGATGAGAGGTACCTACGAAGCTTATGATGCTCTTCGCAGGAGTGCAAATATTATTGATAAAAGGTATAAATTCTATTAATAGAGTCTTGGATTTTAGAAAAAGAGGGACTTGCCGGTGCAGGTCTTTTTTTTTTGTCTTAATGATCCCATGGGATTGCTTCGTCGTTTCACTCCTCGCAATGACCGTGGCATTACCGAGGATATAAAAAGGAAGGGCGTTCCGAAACGGAACGCCCTTCTGATTAAAGTCGGCGACGACCTACTCTCCCACAATTGCAGTACCATCGGCGCTGTCGGGCTTAACTTCTCTGTTCGGAATGGGAAGAGGTGGAACCCCGACGCTATAGTCACCTAAAGATCATTTCGGATTTCGTCCCGATAGCTATCGGGACGCATTCCGCAATCAATAACTTAGACATATCGGAAAAAATCAGTAAAACTGCTCTCAGAAAGTTTACGGGTAATTAGTATTGCTCGGCTTTGACGTTACCGCCTTTACACCTGCAACCTATCAACGTCGTAGTCTTCAACGACCCTTAAAGGAGATCTCA
>Ga0224523_1000543_pt1 | contig 19162 bp, 9 predicted proteins | sample CFST50metaG_FD_182732 | JGI IMG/M metagenome (GOLD analysis project Ga0224523, IMG submission 182732) | Peat soil microbial communities from Stordalen Mire, Sweden - C.F.S.T50 | ecosystem: Environmental > Terrestrial > Soil > Wetlands > Peat | place: Sweden: Norrbotten County, Stordalen Mire...
ATTTTTCTGAAATTCAATCTGTGCACTTTTCACCTGCATCTCCTTCTTATACCAGAAACTTGGATCTATTGCTATATAGGCATCAAAAAGATCAGGATCATTTAAGAGTGCTTGCATAACAAATACCCCACCATAAGAATGACCTATCAGTACATTAAAAGGTTCAGTCTTTAAGTTTTTATTAATATAAGGGATAAGCTCTTTTCTAAAAAACTGTACAAAATTATCTGCACCACCACCTGTGGTTGCGGCCTGACTTGAATCAGGAAGAAAATCATGATTTCTGTCGATATTGAACACTCCGACCACGATTGCTTTCGGCATTTTGTTATTCACAAACAGAAACCTTGCCGTGGGCACAATATGTTGATCGCGTCCATCAGCGTCGAGAACATAAAGAACAGGAAACTTTGCGTCTGTTGCTTCATATCCTTCTGGCAAAAAGATACTTATCTTACGGTTTTGTTTCAATACATCAGATTGAAGAGAATCTTTTTTTACTGTATATCCATCCTGAGATGAAACTTTTAGCGTAAAGCATAAAAGCAGGGCTAAGAGAATAATTTTGGTTTTCATAAGGCAGGCAATAAGATTTAAGTATAATTATATCTGTAAGGGATTGATTAAAAAAGGTTAGGTTTATATCATTTAAGATAAAGACGGTCATTTTGATTTCTTGTTGCATTAAGACTCCTGAATCCCATATTTTTTTAGACTTCTCAACGCACCTGATAGGGGCTTAAGGTGTTTAAATCCTCCAAATGGGAGAATCAGGGTGTTTATTATTCGTATCGGAGAGCTTCGACCGGATTTCTTGTTGCAGCACTCCAGCTTAGCCAACTCACTGTTAATAAAGCTATTGCCAGAGCCATTAATCCGGCCAGAACAAATATCCACCAGCTGAGTTCAGCCCTGTATGCAAAGTTTTCAAGCCATTTATGCATGGTTAACCAGGCAATAGGAGTTGCAATGATAAATGCAAGAACGATCCAACGAACAAAGCTTTTATTCAGAATTGTTAGTATTTCGGTTATTGTAGCACCATTAATTTTCCGAATGCCAATTTCCTTCACACGATGCTGCATGCTAAAAGCCGCCAAAGCAAAGATCCCAAGTGAGGACAGAATTATTGAGATGAGTGCGAATAGAGATAGTACATGGGTCTGGGCGTATTCTCCTGCATATACTTTTCTATAACTTTCGGTTATAAATTCGTATTGAAACGGGAACTCAGGATTTATCTTTTGCCAGGTTGAAGCAATGGTGTCTATTGCTTCTCCTCTTTTAGCCGGATTGATGCTTATAATGAAGCAATAGTTGAACATCTTTCGGGGTGAGATAGCCAGAGGCTTTTCTGTACTATGCAGGTCAGTATAATGGAAATCAGGGACCACTCCTACAATCTCACCTTCAGGGAAAAGGTCAGGTAAAAAGAAATTAAGCCTGAAACGCTTTCCTATAGCATCCTCCGGTTTATTTATTCCAAGTAGTCTGAGAGCACTTTGATTAAGAATATATTTTTCGCGGTAATTCCCAACTTTCCTTTCCAGCTCTGCCAACTTTTGTTTGTCGGCATTTTTGCTTTGCCGGAGATTACTTAAATCGACTGCATCAGCTTCCCACTGCTGTGATGGAGTGGATCCCAGCTCAGTAGTTCCGGCAAGCGGATGAATTCCCAGCAAGCTAAAAAAATTGGAATCGGTCGTGAAAATATTTATTGATTGTCCTGGCTTTTTCCCGACACCCTCCATCTCGAAAGCTACAGCGTCTAAGATATCACCACCAGGTTCTTCCATTGCTGCTGTTACATTGTTTATCGAAGAATTCTTAAGCAATTCAGTTTTAAACAGTTCATACCGTTGTACCGCTTGCCATGGATTATCAGCAATAACTACCATGTTTGCATTTTGCGAGGCAGGATGCTTGCTATTAATGAAATCAATTTGCCGGTTTAGGACCAGTGTACTCGTAATTGCCACTATAGCCAGTACAAACTGCACAACAAGAGGGAAAGAATACATACTCTCTTGTTTACTTGTCATTTTAATGTCAGCTACGATTTTTGAAGAGTAGAGGGGAAGCACTGCCAGCAGTGCAATGGAAACAATAAAACCTAAGCAAATTATGGCAATTCCAAAGATCCTGCCCGACTGCAAGACAGATATTTTCAGAGATTCTCCCAGACAGTCAGCAATAAACAATCCTAATAGAATTGAAAGAACAGAAAGGAATAATGATTCGTTCATGATCTCGCATCCTATTATCCATTTCGATGCTCCGTTTATTAATTTTATTTTTACTGATTTCATTCTGGCTATTAATTGTACGCGGCTCAGATTAAGGTAATTAATAAAGGCTATGAATAGAATCAGGACGGTACAACTCACAAGAAGGATAATTGAACGGATGTCACCGTTCTTCTCCATTTCACGTGTTTTCTGGCTGAACAGATGAATATCGGTAAGCTTTTGAAGGTACAAGATAGGTACGGAATCATTTGATTTATTTTCAGTTTCCCAATTATGTTGAATTGTACTTCTGAGAGCATTAACGTCTGCGCCTTTCTTTATTAATAAGTATGTATAGGCCCATGTCGTACGGTCATTATCACTTGTAAAAGAAGTTAATAGTTCAGCATGGAAATGAGAGTTTACAGGGAAATCTTCCATTACACCATCAATGGTATAAACCTTTGGATTAGGATCCTGCTGATGCAGAATGGTTATCTCTTTTCCTGCAACATCGATACTTCCAAAATATGTCAAAGCCAGGCTACGACAGATAAATGCTCTTCCCGGTTGCGAAAAGGCATTTTCACGACTCCCTGACAATACTTTAAAATCAAAAATTTTAAAGAATGAGCTATCTGTTGCGTAAGCGTTTCTGGAGTAAAACTTTCGTTCCCCGATTTTGACAATTGCATTTCTAAAAGGCACAATTCGCACCATGTTTTCAATAGCCGGATAATTAGACAACAATTTTTGACTATCTCCGTATACCCTTGCCGGGTGAATGGATATTGCACCACGATTTGTATCGGTTGTCATACGATAAATCCTGCCGGCTTTTGAATGGAATTTATCGAAACTCAGTTGTTGGCTGGTATAGATAAAAATGATCAGCATGCAGGAAAATGCAGCGCTCAGTCCGACTGCATTAATCAAAAACCATTGCCAATTCTGTTTTATCCTCCTGATGATCTTCATGTATTTGTTACTATATAATAAACAAAGATTTAGTTCCTAATTCTTCCTTTCTCCCCATCACTCTTACACCCCATCACCTTTATACCCCTTCTTTCCTCATTCCTCAGCCTCACCCTCAACCTCACTATTCATACCTCAGTGCCTCAACGGGATTTCTTGTTGCAGCTCTTAAACTTTGCCAGCTAACAGTTAGCATTGCAATACAAAGTGCAGAAAAACCGGCCAATGCAAATATCCACCAGCTAAGGTCAGTTTTGTAAGCAAAGTTCTGAAGCCATTTATCCACTACAAACCATGCAACAGGCGCTGCAATCAAAAAAGCTATTGCCAGCCATCTTGCAAATTCTCTGGCAAGCATCAACATTATTTCTGCTACCCTTGCCCCATTTATTTTTCGCAATCCTATCTCTTTTTGTTTCTGGTCAAGATAAAATACTATCAATCCGAATAAACCCAGACATGCAATTGTTATTGAAAGTATAGTAAGTGAAGTATGAAACTTGCCAAACCGGGTCTCTGAATGATACTGCTTAAAGAAGAAATTTTGAGCATAGAAAAAGTCCATCGGGTCGGAAGGGAAGTGACTCAGCCAGATTGTCTTCATCTTGTTGAGGGCCTTACTTGTCTCATTGGTTGTCAATCTTACCGAATAGTATCCGAATTCAAATGGATGTCCATTATTATAGATCATCGGGTAGATAGGTTTTTGTAGTCCTTCATTGTGAAAATCGGCTATTACTCCAATAACCTCAATGGGAACGGTATCTCTGTTTGCACGATAGATGTACTTGCCTATTGCTTCCTCGGGACTTCCAAACTGGAGCTCTTTTATACTGCTCTCATTTAGTAATACTCTGCGACGGTTATCTGAAGGTAATGATGAAAAATTACGACCTGCAATAAGTTTTAATCCAAAAGTCTCAATCATACCGTCATCTCCCGTATTCTCAAAGAAGGTGGAATTTGGACGAACTCCTGCATCAGGCCTTACGTATTCAACATTTCCATATCTGGGTGACTCCCCGGGTGTGAAACTATTTGCAGTTACTGATTTGAATTCAGGTTCGCGGAGAAGCTCGCGTCTGAAGGAGAGAAATTTTGTTCTCCTTGTTGTGTCAGAGTTGAGCGATGCCGGGGCGTTTAATGTAATTACATTATTTAAATCGAGACCCAACGCAGCCTTCTTCATGAATAATATCTGCTTGTAAACCATCAGGGTGATAATTAAGAAGACAATTGAGAGAGCCATCTGCAAAATAACCATCCCCTTCTGAAAACTTCTATTCTGTTTGACTACCTTTTTACCATTGAAGGGATTAAGTCCAACAAGGGTCAGTGTGTTATAAATGCTGGATAAAAGTATTCCAATAAATGCAATTCCGATTACAGACCATATAACATACTTTGCAGGAAATATAGCCTGGGATAAAGGAATTTCAAAGAATCGTGCAAAGGAATTCAGCAAAATCCGGTATACTACCAGAGATAGCATAATAGCTGCCAGATTCAATATAACAGTCTCAAAAAATGACTGTAGCCATATATGTAATTTTGAAGCTCCTATTAGTTTTCTCATTCCGATCTCATCAGCTCTTTTTGAAGCCAGGGCAGTCGAGAGGCTAACATAGTTTATCCAGGCAATCAGTATGGTTAGTAAAGCTATAATGAAAAGAAAAAAGAGCGATTTCTGGTTTGTCTGGGAACCCATTTCACCTTCAAGTCCTCGGATATAATGGAGATCTGATACTGGCTGGAGATGGATTGTTGCTGTACGTTCACTGACCCTGCGGGGGGTGTTGGCATTTACCAGTTTTGTGAGGGTTTCTTCAATACTTTTGATTTTAACACCGGGTTTGAGCTTAATATAGTTCCAGAATCCTCCGGAATTCCAGTCGGGGTTTCTGCTGATCCATCCATATTGTTCCCATGTCTTCACAGAGATAAAATAATCGGCTGTGAGGTGGGTATTCGATGGAAGATCTTCAAAAACACCCGTAATTTCGACGGGCATTCCTTCATTGACCTTCATTATTTTGCCGATCGGGTCCTGCTTACCAAACACAGGGGCTACTTTCGATTCAGCAATGATACCCGTCAGGGGCCGGGTAAAATCTATTATCCCTTTGGTAAGATGAAATGGAAAAACTTTTTCAAATCCTTCATCAACCCATAATACACTTTGCTGAGCAAGTTGAGCCTCCTCGAACCGGATAAGGCAGCTCTCGAAATAGGCGTCGCCATTTGCTTCAATTCCGGGGACATCTTTTTTACAGGCGAAGTATAAACCTCGCGAGGTTTTTGCACCATGGTAAAAAAGCTCCTCACCTGTTTTGATATCTGAGTTTACACGATAAATTGATTTCGATTCAGGGAAAAATGAATCGAATGAGATCTCGTAGAAGAGGTAATGCACAATAAATAAAAATGCAGTTAGTCCCATTGTCAGACCACAAACATTGATAATACTTACACCCCTGTTTTTCAGCAGGGTTCTTATGGCTGAAACAAAATGAATTCTGAACATGAGGCAGGTTTGATATTATTATTCGTACCGGAGAGCCTCTACAGGATTTCTGGTTGCAGCCCTCCAGCTTTGTAAATTTACAGTTAATAATGCTATTCCAAAAACAATAATTCCTGCCAGTGCAAAAATCCACCAGCTAATTTCAGTTTTGTACACATAATTCTGTAGCCATTTGTTCATCACGTACCATGAAACCGGAACGGCAAGTAAAAGTGCTATAAGAATCCATCTGCTAATATCTTTGTTCAGAATAATAAGAATGTCAGGCACGCTTGCACCATTTATTCGTCGGATACCAATTTCTTTAAAACGCGATCGTGTCTTTTGAAATGAGATTGTGAATAGTCCTATCATTGAAAGGAACAGGCTTATAATTGAACATGATAAAATTAATTTAATATAGTTTTTATTTTCCCTGTGGAACCATTCATAACGATCCCCTACAGATTCTGTATTTAAGGGAAAGTCGGGAATCAACTCATGCCAGATCTGAGCTATAGCATTACTGGCCTGAATAGTCTGTTTCTCTGACGGTTTCACTAAAAGGTGAGCTCCTTTATTGCTATATGAAATAAATGATGGTTCTACAAATGACTTTAGACTGAAATAGTTAAAATCCTTCACAATACCAACAATTGTCACATCATCCATGCCGGGAACACGTTTGCCTACTAAATCTTGTTCCGGGAAAAACTTTGCCAGAGACTGATTAATAAGACATTTCTTGCCGATGACTGATTCTGTTTCTGAAAAATCGTTCCCTTCAATTAACTGAATACCCAAAACTCTGAGATAGTTTTCATCACCACTGAAGCCGGCAAGAGAATATTGTTTTTCAACACCGTCCTGCTGATACTTGAGTGATACCAGAAAATGCTCGAGTACAGGAGAAGCCCCAACAACTGAGATAGAATTAATTGAATTATTTTTAAGTAACTCCTCTTTGAAAACAGATGCTTTATCAGCGTATTGCGACGGAATTTTGACTTCAATAACTGTTTTATCAAGACCAATAGGCTTGTTAGTTATGAATTTCATTTGTTTTATAATAATTATTGAACAGATTATCAGAGCTATTGAACCCGAAATCTGAATGATATTCATAAGCGGTATCTGAACAATTTTAACCTTTATCGGGGGATCCCCTTTTAAAAAGTCATTATTTGTTTCAGTGTAAATCAGGTATGTAACGAAAAGTAATGTTATAAGTAGTAGAAATATTATAACAGACAAAATGAGAATTATATGCCCGGGTTGAAAAATAAATTTAGTCCCAATTTTGCTTCCGGTCAATTCGTTGAAGAATGGAATAAGCTCAAACATTAAATAGATGCCTGCAAGAAAGGAGAATCCGATAAGCATTGAATTTTCAAACAAAAAACGAAGTATGATCCCCGATCTGGAGCCGCCATTTATAAGTCTGATTTTAAATTCCTTTATCTTTATCATGAATTTGTTTGCCAGAATCCCCAGGTAATTAAATGTTGCAATAGCGAGTATCAGAATTCCTATCACAAGAGCAATCCAGATGTCTGTTATATTTCTGTTGATTTCAACTGAAGAACCACGGGATGTATCGAAATATGCTTTTGTGAGAGGCTCAAGAAAATAGGGTACCGGTGTGCCTGTATTTATTACGGGAATAGATGCTTTCTTTTCCAAAAAGAGTTTCTCTAACTCAGCCTGGCTCGTCTGTTTAGAGAGCCGGAGGTAACATCTGCTGTCTGTTTCTCCGATGAGACGAACCATATCGAATGCAAGCTGGGAGTTTTGCAGAGGTTTTTTAAATATCCCTGATACAACCATCCTGTCAGTTTTGTCACTGTTTACTATTTCAATAATCTTACCCAAAGGATCTTCATTTCCAAAATATTTTTTTGCCAGTATATCTGAAATTACAATGTTGTTTTTTGATTCTAAAGCAGAAGCAGGGTTTTTAGTCAATAATTGATATGAGAAAAAGCTGAAAAAATTGGCTGATGCTCTTATAATGGGAGGTTGATCATAGAAATTTTCATTGTTAATTACAATCCTCTGCGAACCGGAATTTGTTATCCTGCAAAAATCTTCGACCTGGGGGAAATTGGCTTTCATGTATTCCGCAGAACCAAATTTGCAGTAATAAATTTTCTTTCCCGGAAACCACGGATCTTCACATTTTAAAGCATATATCTGATCTTTATTTTTATGAAAGCCGTCAGTTCCAAGTTCCCGAAAAATGAATATAAGGATCAGATTGAATGCAGCTATTCCCACCGCCAGGCTTATTATTACTACTGTTGTGTTCAACCGGTCCCTGAGGAGGCTTCTAAATATTTGATTAATCATTTTTCAGTTTTATATTTTCCTTTTTAATTTTACTCGTACCTCAGAGCTTCTACCGGGTTCCTTGTTGCAGCTCTCAAGCTTAGCCAGAAATCCACCACCTGACCTCCCATATGGGGGGCTTTAATACGTTTGTTTAAAATGTTTTTATCTTATTCCATTAAAATTTTAGTCTCTTTAGTTTCTCACCCCCAAACCCCCTAAGGGGGGCTTTATAATCTTCCTGTTTTTTAGTCGCGCTGTGCGGGAGATGGGGTTGGATCAATGTGAAAAAATAATTTGTCGGGGAAAATCTGCCGTTTTATTTTAGAAGATTCATATTCAAGTGTAAGACTAAACCCACCGGTTTCCTGGAAAAATTGTAATTCAATTTGATGCTTCCCTTTCTCTAAAAAGAGTCTTTTATTCTTTTCTATTGTTCCATGTAAACCATCATTATCTATAATCAATATATTGTCAATTAAGAGCTTACTACCATCGTCGGAACTTAGGTAGAAATTATATGCATCATCTTCATTGATGTCAATATAACCTGTACAACGCACAGCAAAGTTTATATCCCTGTTTCGAAAATCAAAACTTGCTTTATCGAGAATTCCGGTTTTAACGGGAATGCAATTTTTGAATTCAGGGATCATATTCCAGTTACCTTCGTAATAAGAATATATTAATCCTTTAGCCAGTTCAGGTAGTGCTTTTACTGCGTTGAACTTCTGCAAATAATCAATATTAAGTGAGTCATAATTTCCGGGAATGCCATGCCCGAAAAGCGAGAATGCATTTATTGTTCTGGGGTGTTTGATTATAATAGGATTACTATATACAGGTGATGTTATGGTGGGCATTGAACCATCAAGAGTATAATGTGTTGTACGGTTAGTGTTTAAAGTTAGAGTCAAGGAATCTCCGGGATTTATTATATAGCCCGAAACAGCAAAACTAATTTTATCGGGTTTCCAATCGGAAAAGATAAATTTCATGCCATTAAAAGTTGCTTTATACGCGGTCGTTTCATGAATTTCATCCGGGTATTCTTCGAATTTCCACTTAAAATCTTTAGGCGCTTTATCTGAAAATACCTTTGCAAGTGCATTTACTCCCATTCCCAAGCCTTCGTTTGCAACATTTATATAAAAATAGGATTTCAAATCATTTCGTTCAGAAAATAGCTTCTCCATGCTCTTAATATAGTATCCGTTTTCCCACCATATGCTAGGACTATACGCCAGATAAGCATCAAAATATTCAGGGTCATCAAAAAAAGCATGTGCGGTAAATATTCCGCCGAAAGAGCTACCGGATAGTATGCGATATGGGTAAGTTCTGTAATTCTTTTCAATAAACGGGATGAGTTCTTTTTTCATGAAACTTAAAAATTTATTTGCGCCTCCTCCCAATTTGCCATCCGGCTCCTTGCTTGCAGCAAGATCCCGCGAACGGTTATCCAAAGTTTGTACTGCAACAATTATCATTTTCGGAATTATTCCATTACCTGAAAGATTTCCGACTGCCTGAGTTGTGTGTGTAAAATGCCATTGCCCGTCGGGCATGTAAAGAACCGGATATCTTTTCATGGTTGAACTGTAATCATCCGGCAGCGATATCATAATGATACGATCCTCGTTAAGAATATTTGAGTGAAATTTAATTGAATATCCTACACTAACCGGTTCGGTTTTAAACCCGTTAATAGAAGGAATAGTCTCACTGAGCTGTTGACAATAACTTTCTTGAACTGAAACTGCCAATAAAAAAATTAATGTAATTAAGGTTGTGTACTTCATTATTTGTCCTCCTTGATTCTGATAAATATTTAATTAGAAACTCTTTTTTCATATTTAATGGATATTTCATACAAAGACCATTGCAATTATTTTCACTAATTACTTCTCATTGTTTCAGGATATTGTATCATTTTCTCAACATCAGCATCTGTAATACTTTTCCCAAAACCATTGGCTCGCCAGCTTGTAATTATCCGCGTTACAAAATCACGGTTTCTTTCCAGTGTATAGGGCGTGAAATTGCCGGTGATGTCACCTAATTTTGCAGTTAGAATGTCGGACATAAATATTGAACCCTTGCTGCTAAAATCGAAATTACTCAACTTGATTAACTTAGTTTCTCTGCTCCATGTAGTTTTATAATAAATAGTGCGGTTGGTTATATCATAAATCCAACTAAACTCCGTACTTTTTTGCGAAATATTTTCCAGGATATCGAACCCATAATCGATAGCTGAAATACTATTGTTGTCTGAAGACTTTTGTACCCTATTTGCAGCCCTGCAGAAACAGTCGAGTGATGAACTCGTATTGCCAATTTGTTCTGTTCCGCCAAATCCTTCATATTTTTTAATTTCTGTGACGGACCAGTCATAGTTGTTATTGGTAAAAACCGGTATATTACCGTTAGTGAGAATATGAACAACCATTTTCCCGTTGATCCATTCAATTGTAGCTGATTTGCCGTTTTTATCACAGACAAAGTAATGCGATTTTCCAAAAAATCCGACAATACGAAGTTTCGAATCGGTTTGGATGACTTCATCTACTGTAGCGCAATTGTCGAACTGATATTGCAGCCATTGTATTTCGTCAATTTCCGGACGGTCATCGGGATAAGGGTACTGACATGGGCCCGGCCACGATTCATCAATTACCAGGCCAGCCTCATTCATCCCGCCGGAAGGACTGCCAACAAAATTGAAATTCAAAGTTATACTACCGTATTTTGATGTCCATTCAATTCTCTTTGTTGCTGAAGGCAGAAAAGTTTGTTTGGTAATTCCCCTTTGATTAACGGCAATAAAACCGACATTGCAAAACCAGTCATCATTATTGCACACCATAATGTTTTTACCTTTTATCAGGGCAAATGTAGAGCAGGCAATTGCATTACCGTAAGAGAACAGGATTAACAGGCCTTCAAACAGTAATCTTCGTAATAAAGAATGACTTTTCATGATCCTACTATTTTGATAAATGTTTTACATAGACATATTTAAGCAAACTATCATTTGTACCTCTATTTTGAGTCATGTAGATAATGGAACCTCTGACCTACAGCAATTCCTCCCTCAGGATAAAATACCGGAACGTTCCTTGATTTCAGGACTTCAATACACTTCAGGTGTTCTTCGGTTACGAGATCTTCACCTATTAAATATATGGCTTTCGGCCTGAGTTGATCGATCAGGTAGAGATAAGGTTCATAGTTAACTGTTATGTGGCGGCCGCTAACAGGCAAAATAGCTATGTCAACAGGTCCAAAGGGCTTCAGGAAGTCGATCTCTTTACAAAATTCAGCCACATTGGATGATTCATAGCCACTAAAGTGGAGCCCGGCATGGAAAACCTTCAAACTATCAACTTCTACAAGATAGCCCAGGCCTTCTTTTCCAAAAAGCCGGTTCGCCGTTGGAATGGTATGCACCTGAATCCCTTCAACTGAAAAGCTCTCGTTGGCAGCAGCCACGTGATAAGGTGGCATAATACTGTTTCCCGTATCGCCAACTGTGGGTTTTACACTGAGCACAAAATTGATATCCGGAATTGCTTGTGCCATATTGGAAATATCCGGTAAGTATATTTGACAGCTATTAAACACTGTAATTTTCTGACTAGCCAATTCATTGGGATTAAGGTTTCCGTTGGCCAGACCTGCTTCCGGCGATTTGTTAATCCCGTATGGATCGAAGATCAGCATGTGATTTCGGGTCTTCACAGCATATCCTAAATGAGGGGATACGCTGGAGGCCAGGTACCAGATATAAGCTTCACCTGCTTTGAGTTTTTCAGTAAGTTGCGGCGCTTTGTCATAGTTGGTTTCGACAATAGCGTTTTTGTCTGCTCCCGCGGCAATTAGTGCTTCAGCCGTTTTGAGATGGCCATGTCTGGCTGCATAATAAAGTGGCGTATGGCCATATTCGTTCATAGCATTGACGTCGGCGCCATGTTTGACCAGAACGGTGGCAAGATCCGCAAAGCCCCTTATCGCCGCCAGATGTAGTTCGGTATTGCCAAAACTGAACTCCTGAAGTTTAGCGCCGTTTTCGACAAGAAGCACCGACATTTCTTCCTTTCTTTTAATATCGACGGAGTAATTATTGTTATGGATTGATTTCTGTAACGTGGTTCCTTCAATGTCTCTGAGATTAATATCAGCGCCATTATCTATCAGAAGTCTGGCGACTTTTAAATTGAGATAAAAAACAGCATCTCTGATTTTCGTCCAGTTGCGGCCTGTCATACTTGCATTCACATCGGCTCCCATAGAGATGAGACGTTGCATGAGATCGTAACATTTCTGATCAGGGCTGGATACATTAACTTGCATTAAAGGTGTCAATCCGTAGTTGTCCCTTGTGTTGACATCGGCTCCTTTGTCGAGGAGGTAATTTGCGACTTCCACCCGGGTAATAAGATTACGGTCTGGATCTGCTCCCCTGCATGCTTTGTTAAGCGGAGTGCGACCATCCTGGTCCCTTGACTCCAGTAATGTCGAGTCGGCTTCCAGGAGTGCTCTTACTCTAACCAGGTCGCCTGATGCAGCTGCATCGTGTATCTCTCCGGCCCAAAGAGAAGTGCTCAACACAAGAAGACAAAAAATTAGTATAACAATTATTCTTTTCATATGCCCTTAATTATTTGTCTTTTTTAAGACTCTCCTATTTTTTTCTTAATCTATCAATAATCTTTGCACTTACCCAAAATACATCCATATCATTACCATATCCATTATAGCGGGTAAAGAACAAATACTTGCCGTCTGGACTTATTGCCGGGAATCTATCGGTTTCATATGTATTTATAGGTTCTCCCGCATTAATTGGTTCTGACCAGGTATCAGTAAGCGTATCATGAAAACTTATATATATGTCCACCTGATCATTCAACCTGCAAGAGGCAAAAAGTAAATAACTATCGTCGGGAGCAATATATGGATCGGCATCATAACGGACCATGTTTATGCTGCTAGGCAAAGTATCTGGCTGGAGATAATTTCCCTTTTTGAACTTTGACCGTATTATACATCCGCCACTGTAATAAACAGTTCCTTTCCTATTTAATACAGCCTGACACTGATCATTGACATCGTTATTAATAACAGGACTTATACTTTGAGGCTTCCCCCATCCTTTGTCCTGTTTCTCCACAAACCAAATATCAGCCTTATTATTATTTTTAGCACTAAAATAAAGCTTCTTGCCATCCAACGATAAAAAAGGGTCCCAATGAGTTACAGTATCTCCAAAAGGGGCAAAGCTTTCTGGTTTTGTCCAACGGTTGTTGATCCGTTTCATATACCATATATGACAGATAGTTGAGGGATTGTCACGCCATGCCCAATAAACCTCGTTGCCATCGGGTGAGAAAACTGCCGGCCCGTGCTCAAGGCTGTACCTGGAAATAATACCGGGTGCAAAAACTACAGGAGTATCACCCGGAGGGGTTTGTCCTAAATAATCACCGGAAAATTCGGTGAACTGTTGCCCGAATGAAAACCAGGCTATTATGAGAAAAAAGCCAATCATTATTTTTCGCTTCATAAACTTCTCTCTTTAGTTATAATCTCATTATTTCGTTATTAAAATGCTCAAAACTTCCAAATTTGGAACCCTTAGCCTCCCTTTGTCTGAACTTTGATTCATCATGATTTCTATTATGGACTTTGATTTATTCTGTTCTTAGAATCATGGTAATCATTTAATTAACTTAATCATAGTTCAGACATTTTACTCATACCTCAAACTCTCCACCGGATTCCTGGTGGAAACTTTCCAGCTTTGCCAGCTTACAGTGAGTAAAGCAATTCCCAGCGCCAGCAATCCGGCCAGGGCAAAAATCCACCAGCTAAGGCTGGTTTTATAGGTAAAGCTTTCGAGCCATTTAGTCATGGCATACCACGAAACAGGGATTGAAATTACAAAAGCGATAGTTACCCAGCGGACAAAATCTTTATTAAGCATAACCATTACTTCAGACACTTTGGCGCCATTTACTTTTCGGATACCGATTTCCTTTATCCGTCGTTTGGTGGTAAAAATTGCCAGGCTCAGCAGTCCCATGCACGAAATCGCGAGAGCCAGCAATGCAGATAAAGTGAGGATATTTTTAAAATTCAGGTCGCTTCGGTACTGCGATTCAAATTCATTATTCGAAAAAAAGTATACAAACTCATCTTTGGGATAAAGCCTTTTCCATATTTTCCCGATATCGTTCATTGTACCTGATAAATCTGATGAACTTAATTTGAATGAGTAATAGCCGACCGACATTTCCCATTGCAAATTCTGAAAATATATCGACGGTTTAATCGGATAATGGAGTGAAACATGATGATAATTTTCAATGACACCTTTCACTTTAAACGTATTTTGCCCAATCATGAACACCGATCCAATAGCCTCTTCAGGATTTTTGAAGTACATGGCTTCAGAGGCACACCGGTTTATGATTACTTCATCCGAAGTCCAGTTGGTTCGTTCTTCTAAATTTCTGCCTGCAATAACCGGGATATCGTATGTTTTTAAAAAATTATCGTCAATGCTGATTTCATTAAATGGAGTAGCAAATGGTTCGGCGGAATTTCCAGGCAGAACATTATCCTGAATCCTGCGAATTTCTTTCCCGGGAACCGATGAACTCACGCTGAATGAATTAACCACCGACAGGGTAAGCACTTCATTTTTAAAAGTTAAAAGCTTCGATGGAATTTCCGGGCTATTTGTCATTGTCATAGGAGTGTAGCTGAACAAGGTTTGTTCACCAGAGAAACCCAGTTTCTCTTTCATTACAAAATTCATCTGCTTAAAGATCCCAATAGTGCAGATAATCAGTATAATGCTGATGGCGAATTGCAAAACCACCAATACTTTCCGGCTCGACCAATTCTGGTTAAGGGTTACTGACTGTCCTTTTAGTGCCAGAAATATGGGCGTACTGAAAACCAACAGGTAAGGAACAATGGTTGATATAAGCGCTCCCAGTGCTGAAATAAGTATCATGACCAGGAATATGAGTCCGGAAATTGTATGTATTGGCAACTGCTGCGGGATGATTGAAGAGGCAATCTGGACTGAAATTATCAAAGCAAGCCCATTCAGGAACATGTTTTTCAACAAAAGTGAAGCAAAAACAGCAGTTTTGCCCGAACCGTTCAGTATGCGGATAGAATAACTTTTGCGTTCTTCGATCGCCGAAATAGTACTTAAATTCAAATAATTAACAATACACACCACAAGGATGACCATGGCGATGATTATCATGAAGTTCACCTGTGTCGTACTTCCATTCGAGTTGAGTTCGTCATTGAGGTCCGAATGCAAATGGATGGATTCAATGGGCTGAAAAATAAATTTTATGTTACTTTTTTCAAGGTTCGGTGGTAATCCTACTTTTTTTATTGCCGAAAGCGTTGCAGATTTTACGGTCGTTATGTCGACATTTGGTTCAATCCTGATATAGCAATGAGGCCTGAATTGCGTTGGGGAACTCCACCTCGATCGTGTATAGGGCGAAGCTTTTTGATACGTGAAACCTGGATTTTCTATGAGTGTCTGAGTACGGTTATCGAAATTTCTCATGTAATAATACAACGACTGATAGCTTCCCAAAACATCAACTTTAAGATGACTATTTACAGGGATATCTTCAAAAACAGATTTAACCAGAAACTTCCATCCTTCGTTTAAAGTAATCTCCTTGTTCAACGGATCTTCATTCCCGAAAAGCTTCTTTGCAAAAGATGCTGATATGGCAATTCCGTGAATATCACCAAACAACTGATTGGATTCCCTGTAAAGAATCTTACGCTCGAAGACACTGAAAAATGTGGTATCGCTCCAAAACCAGTCCACGTTTTGAATAACTTTATCATGGTTGTAAACCGTGATTACGTCTCGCCCCAGGTTGCACTGTGACACAATACCAGGGATTTCGGCTTTAAGTAATTCCGATGATCCTTCAAAGTTTCTGGCCGACCGGTACACCCTTCCGTCTTCATAAGATAAATCGAGTCCAAGTCGGTAAATCGATTGGGAATCCTTCCAGAAAGTGTCGTAGGAATACTCAAACTTAATTTTTACTAAAAGGAAAATAACAATGGTAAAACCTATCACCAAACCCCCAAGCTGAATGGCAGTAAGTAGTTTATTATTTAGCAGGCTTCTGATCAGGGTTTTTAAGGTGAAGCTATTCATGTTTATTAGTTTTATTGGTACTTATTTTTCTGATTTTCTGACGTCTTATTTTTTCAGATCTTCTGCCTTTAAGAATTATTGTCATATTGTCTCCATATAAAGGGAGTGTTTATCAAACATGGTAAAAACTACTCGAATCGCAAAGCCTCAACAGGATTTTTTGTAGCCGTCTTCCAACTTTGCCAGCTAACTGTTAACAATGCAATTCCAAATGCAATAACTCCGGTAAGGACAAATATCCACCAACTGAGTTCCGTTCTGAAGGCAAAACTCTGCAACCATTTATGCAAAGCGAACCAGGTCAGAATTGTACCTATAATGAAAGATATCGCGACCAGAATGAAAAATTCTCTGTTTAACATGTACAGTATCTCAGAAACCCTGGCTCCATTTAACTTCCTGATACCGATTTCTTTTGTGCGTGCAACTGATGCCATAATCACGAGGCCAAAAAGAGATAGGCATGTTATTACAACTGCCATTAGACTGAACAATAAAAGACATCTGAAAAGCTGAGTATGCGATTTGTATTGTGAATTAAAAAAGTCATCGAGGAAATAATATTCAAAATACTGATCTTTAAAAAAATTATGGAATTCCGAAGTCACTTTCCCAACAATATCACTGACATCTGCATTTTTAAATTTAATGAAGATGTAATATCCAATCTGGTCGCAATTGAAGATAGTTGGTTTAATCTCCTGGTCGAGTGAATTCTGAAAATATCCGTCAATTATACCAACCACCTCACCCATATCTTCTTTTAAGTCGTTATCATAAAGAGTTTTGCTGATAATATCCCCGATTTTGTCCTCCCCGAATACCAGCGCTGCTTCTTTATTAAGTATCAGGTGTTTTGGTCCACCCACCCAGTTATTCTCATCAACGAAGAATTGTCTTCCGGCAAGGAGTTTTACATTGAAGAACCTGAAAAAGTTGGGAGCAACATCTGCCTGGAAAAACTGGTATCCTAGCTTTTCTTTTCCTTTGATAGAGATCCCTCCTTTTACCCATCCGTTCTTCTCCCCGGGTGAGATCGTTGAGAAGGTAATTCCTGAAACACCGGGATATTTCAAAAGACTTTCCTGGAATGACTTCTGACCCGGATTATATTCTCTGGATGAAGGTCTCTTAACAACAAGAGTCTGTTCAATATTCATAGTAAAAGCTTCCCTTTTCATAAAACTGATCTGCCGCATCGCTCCAATAGTAAAACCAATCAGAATTATTGCGATAATGAATTGACCTACAAACAGGATTCTTTGGGAATTTCCTCGATTACTTACCAGCATCTCTTTTTTTATAAATGATACAGGAGCCATGTTGAAGATTTTTATGCCTAAGAACCAACCTGTGAGCAGGCTTAAAACGATCATTGTGGATACAGGCAAAGCCCAGGTCCTAAAATGGAAGAGTGTAGCCAGAGAGAAATCGAGATTCAGGAAACTCTTAAACAGAGGAAAAAACAGAATAAGGAGAATAAAGGCCAATACAATACTGATAATCCCTGTAAGCAGACTTTCGGCAGTAAACTCGGCAATAATATCTTTATTTGAGGCCCCGTTTACAATCCTGATTCCTATTCCGTTAATTCTTCTTCCGGTGATAGATGAATAGAGATTAAAATAATTAAGTCCGGCGCTTAAAAGAATCAATAAGGCGATTGCCAGGAGGATATTCAGATATTTATTATTTCCATTGGCTTCATATTCAAAACGGTAGTTTGAATGCAGGTGAATATCAGTAACCGGCTGAAGGTGGTATTCAATGGGAAAATCGATTGTAACATCGCGCGATTTGAAATTTTCTTTAGCAAGCTCAGTTATTTCAGCTGAAATTTTAACAGGATCATTGCCCTTCCTGAGAAGGAAATAGGTATTTGTATTATTGCAGCTGTAACAATATGACTTATTGATTACTGAAGCCAATGGGATAACTATATCAAACTTAAGATGAGAGTTCTTTGGTATATCTCTTATTACTCCCTGAACTATTAGTGGTTTCTTTCCGGGATTTATCGCGTAAATAATTTGTCCTAACGGATTTTCATTTCCAAAGTATTTTCGGGCGGTTGATTCAGAAATAACAACTACATCAGGACTTCTTAAAAAACCGGATTTGTCGCCCGATATAACAGTATGGGAGAACAAATCAAAATATGAACTGTCAGCAAATAGAGTCCGATCCTCCTTAAAGATCTGCTCACCAGCCTGTATATACTGAGTTTCTCTTTTGCAACGGCAAAAGTTCTCAATTTCAGGAATTTTCTCAGCAGCAATTTGTCCGATAAAATAATTATTACCAACACTCTTATCTAATCCTGTCTGGTAGTACCGATAGAATACCAGACGCTGAAGACGATCGGAATTATTGAAATATTTGTCGTAGCTTGTTTCAAACCTGATATACTGGAATATCAGTAAAACTGCTACCATTCCGATTGCCAGACCAATAATATTAATGCTGTTTAACCCTTTGTCGTGCAGGATTTTTCTGAATGCTAACCGGATGTTTTTCTGAATCATATCCAAATAAATCTATTTTCATATTGTCATTCATCTTTTTATTCTCCCTTTCTCCCTTTCATTCCTCATGCCTAACCTCCAACTTTTTACCCCCCAAATGGGACCGACTGTAAAGAAATTGCCCGGTGGGCAATTTTAAGGAGGTGCCAGACTGCAGGGGTGGCGAAAGATGCCTGTTTTGTCCCCCAAATGTGGGATTTAGGGGGTTGATTATTCATACCTTAACGCTTCCACCGGGTTCCTTGTCGCTGCTCTCCAACTTTGCCAGCTTACAGTTAACATCGCAATTGACAGGGCAATTATTCCGGCAAGTGAAAAGATCCACCAGCTTAAGTCCGTACTATAAGCAAAATTCTGAAGCCATTTATTCATTGAGTAC
>Ga0224523_1000544_pt1 | contig 19145 bp, 17 predicted proteins | sample CFST50metaG_FD_182732 | JGI IMG/M metagenome (GOLD analysis project Ga0224523, IMG submission 182732) | Peat soil microbial communities from Stordalen Mire, Sweden - C.F.S.T50 | ecosystem: Environmental > Terrestrial > Soil > Wetlands > Peat | place: Sweden: Norrbotten County, Stordalen Mire...
TCTATATATCGCATATCGTTTGATTTATAGTTTTATATACTATAATATAATAATTTATAATATATAAAAATATTTATTTCGTTTTCACACAGTCTCTCCAGCGTGGGAACGTTAAAACTTCATTTATTATACTAATTTTAAATAACATCTCATTCTCAAATTCTAAAATAATAATTTCACAGAATTAAGTCATAGAAATATAATTATAAATAACTTACATTGATGAAAAATAAAAAGGAGATAATATGAAAAGATATATTTGCTTGTTCATAGTGTTCGTGTTTATTTTCGCCGCTTGCAGAAAAAAAGAAGAATCCAAAACGGAAGAAAAAGTTTCTAATCAGCAAAAAGAAGAAGCTGCAATTCAGCAAAAGAAAGAAGATTCATTGAAATCTGTCAAAGATAAAATGGATAGGGAACAGAAAGTAAAAGATGCCTTGGAAGAGGATAAATTATTAAAGGATTCTCTCGGACAGTGGGCAATTGGTGCTGAGGCAAGTTCTACTTATTCAGACCATACAGGTAATGACACATGGTCGGCAAATCAATTGATAGGTCCGCCTGACGTCGATACATACGGGGATAACGGAAAAGCATGGACATCAAAAGAGCAGGAGAAAGGAATAGAATGGATTAAACTGACATATGAAAAAGCAGTGAATCCTACGGAAATAAGAATCAGGCAGACATTCAACCCCGGCTCAATAATAAAAGTTGAATTAATTGATTTAAAAGGAAAAAGCCATACAGTTTGGGAAGGAGTTGATAAAACCAAATACGAACCGGATAAGATTCAATATTTAAAAGTTAAATTCGATAAAACAGATTACAAAACAAAAACTGTATATATCACATTCGCAACAAATTCGCTTCCCGGATGGAAGGAAATCGATGCCGTGCAGTTAGTTGGAAATTAACTGTAATTTCTTACGTTGTTGGAAGCATGGAGTCTGTCCGAATATTTTGATTGTTGAAATAATTTCAAATATCCGGACAGACTTTTTTTATTACTCTATCTTTATCAATATAAATAACCAATTTAATTCCCTTCATTATAATATTAGCATTTTACGAATTATCAGATTTAACTGACATTTTGTATATGAAATATATTTCCTTTTCTCTACATTTGTATTAACTAACGCGGAGGTAAATTTTGGATAAGATTTATTCTGTTTCAATATTTTTTGCCTTATTCCCTTCTGTATTATTTTGTCAGACACTGAAGGTTCGTCACATTAATTTATTTCAAAACTTATGTTCATTAAGTTTTCTTAAAATCGTATTTATGTCAGAAGATTTTAAGAAAAGAATGGTATTAATAATATGAAAATATTAATTAAATTATTTTTCGCGATATCGTTTTTAGTTTTAAATCAATTGAATGCTCAATACTTAAATGTAAAACTTAATAGTGCGTATATTGGCGGTGAAGAATGGATTGCAATGAATCCAAAAAACACAAATCAGCTTGTTGTTGGTACACACGTTGCAAGTTTATCCAGCCAAAGCAATATGTTATACTTTTATTCTACAAATAGCGGGTTGAATTGGTCGGGTGGTACATTATCTTCAACTCTTGCACAACCGGGAAGTGACCCTGTTGTTATAGTTGATACTTCGGGAAATTTCTATTATATCTGCGTTGCGAACTGGGGAACTCCGCCTCCTAACGGAGATAAATTACTTTGCATTAAGTCAACAAACGGCGGAATCAACTGGGATAACGGTGTTACTTTTGCCCTGCTTTCTAAATTTGACGATATGCCAATGGCTTGCGTTGACTTTTCAAACAGTCCATACAGAAATAATATTTACGTAACCTGGACATTATTTGATTCTGTGGAAAGTAATAATCAGTATGATAGTTGTTATGTTTATTTTTGTAAATCAACCGATGCAGGCAATAATTTCAGCACACCAAAACGAATAAGTGAAATAGCGGGTCACAGCAACTGGGATACTTTGTCTCCTGAAGGTCCCGTGCCTTGCACGGGGATAAATGGTGAAATATATGTCTGTTATCCTTACAATCAGCAGGTATTATTTAACCGCTCAACGGACGGTGGAAATACGTAGTTGAGTAAAGATATAATTGCTTCTTCACAGCCGGGAGGATGGATGTGGCACCACTCTCCTGTTGTTGCCTGTGACCTTTCTCAATCTCAATATAAAGGAAATGTTTATATATGTTTTTCAGATTTGAGAAACGGCACAAACGACAGGGACATCTGGCTGATTAAATCTACTAACAGCGGAAACAACTGGAGCAGTCCTTTGCGGGTTAATAACGATTCTCCCGGACATAATCAGGAATTGCCCTGGATTTCTGTTGACCGGATTACCGGTTATATCTGGATTTTATTTTATGATGGACGTAATTATTCCAACGGAATATATAATGATGCTTATATTGCCCGTTCGACTGATGGCGGCAGTACTTTTCAAAATGTTAAGATTTCTAATAATATTTCATGGACACTCTCACAAATTTGGAACGGCGATTATATTGGTATAACTGCATATAACAATAAAGTCAGACCTGTCTGGACAGCATCTTTGGGATATGGCTATAGCAATCTGTATACCGCTATTATTGATACCTTTACAATAGGTGTTCGTTCTATAAGTTCTTCAGAGCCCGGGACATTTATGCTTTATCAGAATTACCCGAATCCGTTCAATCCGGTTACGACTATAAGATACCAGATTAAAGATTCAAGATTCGTAACTTTAAAGGTCTACGATGTTCTCGGAAAGGAAATAGCAACACTCGTAAATGAATTTCAGAAAGCCGGTACATATGAAACCCAATTTCCCAATAACCAATACACCATTAACCAGCTCGCAAGCGGTGTATACTTCTATCGAATTAGAGCGGAGGATTATTCTGATACAAAGAAGTTAATGCTGTTAAAATAAATTTATTTTTTCATTATTTCGTAAGATTTATGTTTTTCAATCAGTCTTATTAATAAACAGTCTGAAATTTTATTTATTGTGTTTACGGAAATCAGAAGTTTAACCGTACGTTCATCAATTATTTACTTTTAAATTGTAAAAACTTATACTACATTATATTAGCAATTGCTCCTTCCAAAAAAAATTAACAGAAAGGAAAAAAAGATTATGAAAACTTTTTACCTTATTCTTGGATTTTTACTGTTAGGTATAAACTTATTCGCCCAAGGTCCTGTAATTACTTCATCTTATAATCCTTCCGTGGGGGATAACTTGTTATTTAAAAATGCTGATACAACTAATGTATTACCCGGTTCAGGAGGTGCGAATGTCACATGGAACTTCACAGGTATTAATCTATCTTCAAATATTGGAACTATGTCGTGGATTTCTCCGACCGGTATGCCATATTCTACTTATTATCCGACTGCTAATTTGGCAGCTACGCAGACAGGTGAAAGCAGTATTATATACTGGCAAAAAACGGGTAATATGTTCGGCTGGCTCGGGCAAGCGGACTCGGGTTCTTCCGGATTAACATTAATACGAACATATAATAATGTCGGAATACCATATTTCCACTATCCTATGTCTTATGGGGGAACTACTTATGTCGACTCAGTTCGATTTTATAAAACCGCGGGCAGCAACTGGAATCATTATTATGAAATAATTACTCAAAATGCCGATGGCTGGGGTACAATAAATCTTCCGGGTGGTGTATCTTATTCTAATGTTGTAAGAGTCAGATATTATGTTGCAGGACTCGACTCACTTAGTACGGGCGGTTTAGGATTTATTAGTGAATACCGCTATGAATGGTTCAGGAGCGGATATAAATTTCCTGTGTTTCAAATCATAACACAACTTGAATATATAATGGGTGTCGGTGTCAGTGGCTATAAAGAAGTCAGATATACAACAACAAATGTTCCTATCGGCATCAGGAATATTTCCGAAGCTGTTCCATCAAAATATTTGTTGAGCCAGAATTATCCGAATCCGTTTAACCCAACAACAAATATCAGATACCAGATTACAAAATCTGATTTTGTCAGTCTTAAGGTATTTGATATAATGGGCAGAGAAATTTCAACTCTCGTAAACGAGAAACAGAATGTGGGAACATACGAAGCAACATTCGATGCAAGTAACCTGTCCAGCGGAGTATATTTTTACAGGTTGAGTGCAGGGGATTTTTCTGATACGAAAAAACTAATGGTGATTAAATAGTTTCACTGTTTTAATATCGTATAATATTTTATAATAATCATAATAATATTATGAAAAAAATAATATTTGTTTTAATATTAATCTCATTTGCTGATTTTTCTGAAGCACAATGGGTACAGTTAAATGGAGTATCATATGCTTCTTCTTTGGTAAAAAGCGGAAGTAACATTATTGCAAGTGAAACATATGGAGTTTATTTGTCAACAAATAATGGTAATAACTGGACATACACGGCTTGCAATGGCACAGAATTTAATTCACTTGCCGGAATTGGCAATAACGTTTTTGCAGGAGCAGTTTATGGGGGAGTGTTTATGTCGACAAATAGCGGAATTAACTGGTTGCAGACTCCTCAAAATTCTATGTCGATTAGTTATCTTGCAAAAAATAGTACTTATTTGTTTGCCGGTGGTGGTAACTCTGGTGCAGCATTTTATCGGTCTTCCAATAATGGAATTAATTGGATTGGAATGTTCACCGGTAGTTTCGTTCCTTATGCAGTAGCCGCAAAGGATAGTAGTGTTTTTATTTCTTTTGTGGATAATACAATGTTTAATAATTTTATTTATCGTTCATTAAATAATGGAACCAGCTGGACTGAATTATCGACAGGACTTCCGGACCCTAATGAAATAATAACATGTTTCGGCTTTTCAAATACTACCGTTTATGCGGGGTGTTCTGCAGGGGTTTATTGTTCCACGAACAACGGTACAAGCTGGTATCAGACTTCACTGAATAATAGAGAAGTACATTGTTTTGCTATCACCGGAAATAATGTTTTTGCTTCCACAATATATGGAGTCTATTTATCTATAAATAACGGTACTAACTGGACTCTGAAAGACGAAGGTTTTAATGGCGATCCGGGAGTTGGCGCTTTATTAATTGCAAATAATTATATTTTCGCAAGTTCATCAGGCATTTGGAGACGCCCGCTATCTGATATGATTATAGATGAAGTAAATCCAAATTCAAATGTTCCGGATAAATTTTATTTATATCAAAATTATCCGAATCCGTTTAATCCTTCGACGATTATAAGATACCAGATTAAAGATTCAAGATTCGTGACATTGAAAGTTTATGACGTCAGGGGAAGAGAAATAGAAACGCTCGTAAACGAAAAACAAAATGCGGGAACCTATGAGGTTGAATTTGATGCAGGCAATTTACCGAGTGGTGCATATTTTTATCGGATGAATTCGGGCTTATTTTCAGATACGAAAAAACTGATGGTTATAAAATAAAACTTTTTACTATGCGATTGAAAATACTGACAGTATAAAAAAGCTAATAAAGCATTCCAGGCAATAATTAAGGAATGAAATTTAATTGAAAAGAACGGGAACATTAGTTCCCGTTTTTATTATTCTGTTTAAAGAAAAAAAGAAACTTTATACTAATTATTAAGGTTTGAACAAGAGTATTAAATTCAACGTTTTTAAAACTCAGTTAAACAGGAATAAAGTTACGGAAAAGATAAAATTACTAATTCTCATTATTCTCATATTCGCTTACTCAGATATATTTTCCCAATGGGTAACGCAATCAAGTGGAACAAGCGATGACCTGAACGCGGTATCATTCGCAAATAGTTATACCGGCTGGGCAGCAGGTAACAACGGAACAATCATTGCAACTACAAACAGCGGAACAAACTGGAATAATCAGATAAGCGGAATAAATTATAATCTCCGCGGAATTCGTTTTGCAGATGCTATGACCGGATGGGCCGCCGGAGATAACGGAACAATATTAAAAACCGTTAACGGTGGAATAAACTGGAAATTCCAGATCAGTGGTACTTCTAATATTTTAAGGTCAGTATTCTTTCTGAATTCTTTAACCGGCTGGGTAGTGGGTGACGGAAGCACAGTGCTCAAAACAACAGATGGAGGAAATGACTGGATATTTCAAACCGGCGTTACGATAAATAAACTTAATTCTGTATATTTTATTAATGAAAATACGGGCTGGATTTCCGGTGCAGGAGCAATTTATAAAACTACGGATGGCGGAAATAACTGGATATTATTAAACAGCAGTACAAGAGATTTGATGTCAATCTTTTTTATTGATGAAAACACAGGATGGACGACAGGCAGTGTATATACAATTTTAAAAAGCACAGATGGAGGAGCAAGCTGGACAAATTTATTATTAAACCATCCGATAAATAACGGTGATAGTCCACCTGCGATATTTACTTCTGTTTATTTTATAAATGCAAATACCGGGTGGTACACATCATCACATTCATTCGGGGGAACCGTCTATAAATCTTTGAATGGAGGGTCGAATTGGGGTATTGATTTTCCCACCACGAGCAATGAAAAATTATATGCAATAAATTTCAGCAGTGCAAATTATGGCTGGGCTGTAGGAGAGGCAGGAACAGTTATCAACACCTCGGGCAGAAGCATAACTTCAATTTCAAATAACAATTTAACTGATAAATATTCGTTATCACAGAATTATCCGAACCCGTTTAATCCTGTTACGATAATAAAATTTCGGATTAAAGATTCAAGATTCGTAACATTAAAAATTTATGATATTACCGGTAAAGAAGTTGAGATTTTAGTGAACGAAAAAAAATCTCCGGGAGTTTATGAAGTTACTTTCGATGGCGGCAAGTTGTCATCGGGAGTCTATTTTTATAAACTTATTTCAGGAGATTTTTCCGAAACAAAGAGAATGATAATGATTAAATAACGATATTTATTTAATCATAGTCCCGATAACGAAGTGTATCGGGAATATTGGTAAAATAAATGTTTAAGTCTTCAGGTCGAATCACCTTATAAAACAAAACATAAATTATGAAAAAAATATTATTAGCTCTGATATTATTTTTTATTACTGTTTCTTTTTCTCACGCGCAAGTTTTAGATACTGTATTGACATACAGTTTCGGAAAAATGCCGCCCGTTTATTTTGAGAATAAATTATACTGGCAAAAAAATTACGACGATAAAGGTCATTTGCTCTTTGAAGGATTGTGTTATAATTCGTGTCACGTCGGGGTTTTCATAAACTACCACAAAAACGGAAACTTTAAAACCACAGGTCAGTATAAAGAAAATACAACCGGCGACTGGAGTAACCTTAATGAACGCGGGCTTTGCAGCGTTCAGGTAGGTGAATGGAAAAATTATTCCGAAAACGGAGAACTGAAAAGCACCGTGCTTTATGAAGATGGGAAATTTGTGAAGGAGTATTAAAGAATTAAGATTTAGAATTACAGCTTCCACTTCTTCATATCATCATACATCTTATAATCCGTTAAATCATAATGTATAGGTGTTACCGAAATGTAATTCTCGTCAATCGCTTTAACATCGTATTCAATTGTTTTATCTATTTTCAGCATACTGCCCGTAAGCCAGTAATATTTGCGGTTTCCGGGGTCAACACGAATCTCATACGTGTCATCCCATGACGATTTTCCCTGCTTCGTAATTACAACGCCTTTAATGTTTTTTGTTGCAGGAATATTCACATTAAGCAGCGTTCCCCGCGGTAATCCGTTTTTTAGAACAGCTTTTGAAATCTTTGTCGCAAATTTCGCGGCAATAGTAAAATCAGGATATGTATAGCTTGTAAGCGAAATAGCTATTGACGGAATTCCAAGAATCGTTCCTTCGGTTGCCGCAGACACCGTTCCCGAATATATTATATTAATTGCCGTATTAGAACCCTGGTTTATTCCCGAAATGAGCAAATCTATTTTTCTGTCTTTTAATAATGTATGAACGGCGAGCTTCACCGAATCCGCAGGAGTTCCTTCGATTGCATATCCGTAAAAATCTTTAAACATCATTACTTCTTTCATTCGAATCGGGTTCGCCATCGTTATCGAATGCCCCACGGCACTCTGCTGTGTGTGCGGCGCGGCGACGATTACTTCCGCAAATTTTCTGATTTCCTTAGTTAATGCTTTTATACCATCGGCTTCTATGCCATCGTCGTTGCAAATTAATATTGTTGGTTTCAATTATTTTTTATTCTTTCGATTTTTTATTTAAATGTTTCCACAATAAATCTTTCAGCTTATCCAGATTTTCTCCCGATACCGATGAAATCATAATTTTATCTATATCGGTTTTCACCCTCGATATTTTTTTCTTCAATGCATCGGGTATTGCATCTATTTTTGTAAAACAAATTATCCTTGGCTTATCGAGCAGATGTACTTCATAACTTTCGAGTTCTTTTAAAAGTGTCTTATAAGTAGTTAAATAATTTTTTTCTTTTTCTGAAAATTCAGTAGTGTCGATTAAAAACACGAGCAGTTTTGTTCTCTCGATATGCCTCAGAAATTGTATCCCGAGCCCTTTTCCGCTCGATGCACCTTCAATAATTCCCGGGATATCTGCCATCACGAATGAATCATATTCTTTATATTTTACTATCCCGAGATTCGGAATGAGAGTTGTAAACGGATAATCCGCAATTTTCGGTTTCGCAGATGAAATTTTTGAAATCAAAGTTGATTTGCCTGCATTCGGAAATCCAACGAGCCCGACATCGGCAATCAGTTTTAGCTCTATTATGATTGTCAGTTCTCCGCCCGCTCCGCCGTTCTCTGCTATTCTCGGTGCCTGGTGTGTTGCTGATTTGAAATGTGTGTTTCCTCTTCCGCCTTTTCCGCCTTTCAATATAATTTTTTCTTCACGGTCAACAAGCATTTCGGCTAAAACTTTTCCTGATTCGAAATCCTTGATTAAACTGCCGCAGGGAACCATTATAACTTCATCGTGTCCGTTCTTCCCTGTTTTATCTCCGCCGAGACCGTGATGCCCCCGCCCGGCTTTATAAAGTCTCTTATACCTGAAATCAATCAGAGTAGAAAGCTGTGAAGAGGCTTTAAATATTATGCTTCCGCCGTCTCCGCCGTCTCCGCCGTTAGGTCCGCCCTTCGGAACATATTTTTCCCTTCTGAAACTAACGCAGCCGTTACCTCCATCACCCGCCTTTATATTTATTTTTGCATAATCTATAAACAAATTTTATATATATCCCTTCTCTAAGTTTGTATAATAATCGTTCAATAAATCAATAAATAAAACAACATTTTTATTATACATATCGACATTATTTTTCTTAAAAATTTCTTTTAAATAACTTACAGCCTCTTCCCATGTATTTAATTTTTCCAGTTCCTCGAATGCAGAAAACATTGAAAGTCTGCTCGATTTAAAAACTTTTTTTGCGATTATATTCAACTCGCCTTCTTTGAATAATCTTTTTATTTTTTTGCTTTCCGGGGAAGGTATGTGTCTTTCAAACGTATCCGTAATATTTATTTCTTCGCGTATTTCTGCTTTGGGTTTTTCCTGTATAATTTTTTCAGGTTCTTCAATCAACCGGCTGTCATTTATTTCGACGCTGCTGCTGATTTTGATTTTTCTGAACTCCGGTTCTTTTTCTTTTTTATCCTGTATTCCGGATTGGTCATCCCCGTTTACAATTTCATCGGATTTTGATTCTTCTTCTGCTGAAACCGAATCGTAACTCTTTTCATACTTGTTCATCAAAACTTTAATCAAAACTTTCAATTCTACTTCATCATTGTCCTTTAATCCGTCAATGACCTTAAATTTATCAAGAAGTTCGATAAAATTTTTATCTTCAAGAAATATCCTCACAAAAACAAAAGGAATCGAGTCATCGAGTGTAATTTCCTTATCTTCACCGTATTTCAATTTGAAAATCTGTATAAAGAAATTCTTTACCTTGAGACCCGTTAAATTAGTATTTAATTTTTCGAAAAGCGCTATGTTTGTTTCGTCAATAAATTCCGTTACTTTAGCCGATGTCATGAAAATCGGCGAATTTGATTTTATATAATTTAAAATCAATTCGCTGTAAAATCTGTAAAATTGAAATATTTCTGCTTTTTTAAAAACTTCATCCGCGGATTTTGAATCGAAACCGCCATATAAATAATTTATTAAAGTCCATTTTGGTCTTACGGCGTAATTGATGTTTAATTTCACGGATTTATCCAGCAGTGATTCGAGATGTTTTTTATCTGTTATCTCGTCAGCTTCTTCAAAAATGAATTTTTTATTGAAGACGGGCAATTTGCTTTTTTCAATTTCTTCAAATGTTATACGGGGTAAATTATCTGCTATATCAAGCAGATATTTCAATCTTTTCTCCGTAATGGTTCCGAACATAATGAATATTTTAAAAAAAGTAATAAAAATAAATTTAATTTAATAAATTATTATTTGAAATGTAAAATGAATGGAGAAAGCTTTTAGCTGATATTTCCGTTTCCAGGATTTACGGGTTAATATCAAAACTTTAATCATGATTACTGTGTTTAAGAGAAGCAATATATTTAGCCTATATAAATATAATTGTTAATAGCATTTAAACAAATAAGTTAGAAAGATATAAAAATATTATACAAATATGAAAAAGCAGACTTTATTTATATTATTAAGGTCTTCACTTGCGGCAGTGGTTTTGATTTTAATTTTGTATTCGGTTTCCGAAACAACAGGCGAAAAAAAGAGGAATAATGAAACTTCAGATAAATCAAATTTAAATATACTTAAATCAATTTATGAATCTGATACTACAAAAGGTGAAACAGTAAAAGGCGGCTATGGTTATTCTGAAACAGTTTCGGAAATTATGAAGCGTGAACTTAAAAATGCAAACAAAAAGAAAAAATTAAGTGAGCCTGAAGAAGAATTAGTTTATCCCGATAGAAGAAATTTGCCTCAAAACCCTTCTTCCCCGCGTCAGTCGGGATATCCAAACGGGACTGATAACACTCAGAATATTCAAGGTCCGCAAACCGTAGGTATAAATTTTACAGGAGCAACTTTGCTTGGAACCAATCCGACTCTGGCTTTCCCTGCGGATGATATGGGAGCGGTCGGTCCAACACAATATATAATCGATGTGAACGGAAGGATTGTTACTTTTTCAAAAACCACAGGAATCGCTGACGGAGTAATGAATACTTCAACCAATAATTTTTATATATCCTTTAGAAACGGCTCGGGTACGAGCGATCCGAGAATAAGATATGACAGAATAACGGGCAGATGGTTTTTGATTATCATAAATGTAAGCACACCGAACAGAATCTTAATCGCCGTCAGTAATTCCGGTACGATTACTGCCGGAACTACGTGGACATTCTTTTTTATTCCAATAAATTCCACTCCGCCAACGATATCAAATACCTGCCTGATGGATTATCCGACTCTGGGTATCGATGTTAACGCACTTTACATCGGCGGTAATAATTTTTGCGGAAGACCAACACAAACGTATAATAGTACAGATGGATATGTTGTAAAGAAGAGTTCCATTCTGGGGGCGGGACCTATTGTTGTAACAGTTTTCAGGGGTCTTGTAGCTACTCCCTCTTCCGCAGGACCTTATACTCCGCAGGGAGTCGATAATTTCGATACATCTGCAACAGAAGGATATTTTATAGGTGTTGATAATTTATCTTATGGAACGCTTCAAATCAGAAGAGTAAGCACTCCGGGCGGTACTCCGACAATTTCATCTAATATAACATTGACCGTGAATACGACGGCATTCCCGCTTTCCGTAAATCATTTGGGCAATACGGGAGGAACTAATGGAAAGCTCGATGCAATCGATGACAGACTGTTTTCGGCAGTAATCAGGAATGGAAGACTCTGGACGTCGCATAACATCGGCGTCGATAATACAGGCTCTGCATCAGGAACAATTACAAGAACAGGTTCGCGCTGGTATGAAATTCAGAATATGACTACGACACCTTCGTTAGTTGAATCCGGAACGATATTTAAGTCTACTTCTAATAATACTACCGACAGTATAAATTACTGGATACCATCAGTAATGATTTCCGGACAGGGACACGTTGCTGTATCGATTAGTGCCGCTGGAACATTTAACAGAATAAATTCCGGTACGGTGGGAAGACTGGCTACGGACCCGCTTGGAACTATGGGAACACCTGTGCTTTATACGTCGAGTACAACTGCTTATAATCCGCCAAGTGATCCCGGAACAAGAGGAGCGAGACGCTGGGGTGATTATTCTTATGTGAGTTTAGACCCGAACGATGATATGACGATGTGGGGAGTTCACGGATTTTGTGATTCAACAAATTCGTATGGCGTAAGAATCGGACAGTTCAAAGCTCCGCCACCTGCAACACCATCTAGCGCAAATCCGTCGACAGTACCTCTTGGTGTTGCACACGATACAATCGTTATTACGGGTACTTCCACGAATGGTTCAGGATTCTTTGACCCGGGTTCAAGATTTCCGAATCGTATTTCAGCAACAGTAACAGGAAACATAACAGTGAATAGCGTCATTTATAATAATCCGACGCAGGTAACTCTCGATATCAATACAATAAGTGCAATTACTGGTTCTTACAGCGTTACCATTACAAATCCTGACGGACAGTCTGCTACGGGAAATAATTTGTTTAATTCACCTTTACCTGTCGAATTGAGTTCGTTCAATGGAACGGCAACGAGTAACAATGTGACTTTAAAATGGACTACCGTTAAAGAAATTAACAATGCAGGATTTGATATTGAAAGAAAAAAATCTAACGGAACAACATTTGAAAAAGTAGGTTTCGTTACGGGAAAAGGAAACACATATTCGAATTCGAATTATGTTTTCTCTGATAATAAATTGTCTTCCGGTGTATATAATTATCGCTTAAAGCAAACTGATTATAACGGAGATTTTACTTATTTTAATTTATCATCAGTAATAAATATTTCTGTTCCTGATAAATTTAGTTTGTCGCAAAATTATCCGAATCCATTTAATCCTACGACTAAGATAGATTATAATTTACCGACTGATGCAAATGTTTCTTTGAAAATATATGATGTTACAGGCAGACTAATTTCCACACTTGTAAATGAAAAAAAACTTGCGGGTTATTATACAAAAGAATTTGACGCTGTTAACATAGCGAGCGGAGTTTATTTCTATCGTCTGCAAGCCGGAAGTTTTGTTGATACGAAGAGATTTGTGGTTATTAAGTGATTGTTAAACAATTATCAATGTACAATGTTCAATGTACAATTAAGAGCCGGGAATTAAATTGATTTAATATTTTTTCTCGTTCCCAAGCCCCAGCTTGGAAACGAAATTTAATAACTTTACTAACTTTACAAACTTTATATCTTTACAAACTTTATAACTTTATAAACTTTGGAACTGCCGGTACTTCTCCAATAATTTCCTCTTAACCGTGTCTATAGATTTATCAAAAGACGTTCCGCCCGCTGCGTTCTTATGCCCGCCGCCATTAAAGATTTTTGCGAATTCATTAATATGAATATTTCCTTTCGAACGGAAAGAAATTTTAATACTGTCTCTCAGCTCAACAAGCACCATGCCGACTTTAATATTTTTTATGTTCATAATAAAACTCGAAAATCCCTCTACATCCTGAACATCCGAATGAAATTCCTCAAAATCTTTTTGTGTAACAACACCGATTATTACCGTATCATCAAAATGAAATGAAAAGCTTTCTATAAATCTTGCGAGGAGCTTCACTTTACCTTTTGCGATGTTGCAGTATATATCATCATAAATTTTCACAGGGTCAGCACCTTTACGTATTAAGTCCGCACATATCTCTAATGTTTTTTCGTTAGTTCTCGGATATCTGAACGAGCCCGTGTCAGTCATTATTCCCGCATACAAACATTTTGCAATGAACGGGGTTATATATTTCGGATTATCATTACAAATCCATTCATATAATATTTGCGATGTTGCCGGATAGTTCGTATCTGAAATCAACAAATCGAATTGGTTCTTTCCAAGATGATGGTCTATGCAGACTTTTATCGCGGCGCTTTCTCTGACTGCTTTTTCCATAGACTTCACCCTCGAATATTCATTCGTATCCAATATCAATATCAGGTCTGCTTTTTTAATAATCTTCGTACAATTTTCAATATCTTCGCGGAAATATCTGATAATATTTTTCTTATCGAGAAAAATCAGATTATCGGGGGTAACGGAATGGTTAATAATTGTTACATCTTTCCCTTTATCTTTTAAGTAGCGGTATACTGCAAGTTCGCTGCCGATAGCATCGCCGTCAGGTATTAAATGTGTTGTTAAAACAATACGTTTGCTCTTATTAAGAATCTTCTTTAATTCGTTATACTTATTTTTCATCAGTCAAATTTAGTAAAAATACTAATTTGTAACAACTTAAAAGCCCACTGTGTTCCGTTCTAAGTAGAATATTCAAAATGAGGAATTTAAGATTTTGATGATTTGCATTCGGGAAAATGGAAAAACAGGAAAATGGGATAATGGTGAAAAGCTTTTTTTCTTCTTGATAAACTTGACGAACTTGATAAACTTGACGAACTAAATAACCATTTTCCATTTTTCTATTTTCCATTTTCTTTTTTATAAATTATCTGTTTTCCGATATATTGGATTTATATTATACATATTTAGGTTTTAATAAATTATTATCTTGAATTTACAATAAAATTTTAGTCATTTAACGAAAAACATTATGAGCAAAAAACTTGAAAAGAAAGCAAAAGATTTAGGACTTAATAAAACGCAAAAGCACATATTTATATGCTGTGATGCAAAAGATGCAAAATGCGTTAAGAGTGAGGAAGGACTGAAATCGTGGAAATATCTTAAAAAGCGTATTGCAGAACTCGATCTTGACGGCAAGGTGCAAAGAACAAAAGCAGATTGCTTCAGGATTTGCTCTAAGGGTCCGATTGTGGTTGTATATCCGGATGGAGTCTGGTATCACTCCTGCTCTCCGAAAGTATTGGAAAAAATAATTCAGGAACATATAATAAAAGGAAAACCCGTAGAAGAATATAAACTGTTTTAAAATTGTTTGAAGTTTTCCCCTCTCCTTGTAGGAGAGGGGCAGGGGTGAGGTTTTAAAGTGTTTAGTAATTATTTCAGTTTTGATTTAAATCTTATTTGCATAATTGATTGATACGTGAAAATAAATAATAACATCAAACCCACAACATAAATGTTGTGATACACTAATGATTGAAGAAAAAGAAAAAGAAAAAGAAAAAGCAAAAATAAAAATAAGCTTATTTATCTCGGCGGCTTTCATAGCTATTTTGTGGTTAGTCAGATTTTTTGAAATATACACAAAAATAGACCTGTCGGTTTACGGAATTTATCCGCGGACAGCATCTGGATTAATAGGAATAATAATGGCACCGCTTGTTCACGCAGATTTATCACATATATTCTCAAATACTATATCTCTGTTCATATTAACATTTTTTATATTTTATTTTTATATAAGAGCATCGTTTAAGGTTTTTATTATAATTTATATTTTTCACGGTATTTTTGTCTGGTTATTCGCGAGGCAATCATATCACCTCGGTGCAAGCGGCTTGATATATGGGTTTGCGGCTTTCCTGTTTTTTATGGGACTGCTCAGAAAAGATACGAGGTCGATTGCAGTTTCTTTGCTTGTAACTTTTTTATATGGCAGTATGGTCTGGGGTGTATTACCGACCGACCCGAAAATATCTTTTGAGGCGCATTTATCGGGTGCTTTGGTAGGTATTTTATGTGCGTTCATTTTCCGCAAAACCGACCCGCTGCCTGTAAAATATGATTGGGAGGAAGAAGAGGAGGATAAAGAGGAAGAAGGATTCGAGGATGATATAAATCCTGATGACGTAAAAATCAAAGACGACGCACACCCGACACATTTTTTTAATTAGTGCCCATATATCCCCTCTCCTTGAGGAGAGGGCCGGGGAGAGGTTAAAATTTAATAAGTGAACATAATTTTTAATTAAATTTATTTTTTTTTAGTCAGAATAATTTATGCTCTACTTTATTACTTTATAACTTTACAAACTTTATTACTTTCTTTATAGAATTGAAAATCCTTTATTATAAATTTATTTTAATTATAAAATATAAATTATGAATATGAAGAAGAGCTGTCCCTGGCCTGCCAACAATCCCCTTATGATTGAATATCACGATAAAGAATGGGGCGAGCCACTTCACGATGATAATAAAATTTTCGAATTTATGGTACTCGATGCATTCCAGGCGGGGCTTAGCTGGAACACGATTATAAACAAAAGAAAAAATTTCGAAAAAGCATTCGATAATTTCGACCCTGTAAAAATTGCGAAGTATAAAGAGTCTAAAATTCAAAAATTATTAAACGATGCCGGAATCATCAGGAACAAAATGAAGATTCGTGCAACCGTAAATAACGCAAAAATATTTTTGAAGATTCAAAAAGAATTCGGGACATTTGATAAATACATCTGGCAGTTTACGGGAGGAAAAACTCTTCACAACAAATGGAAGACAACAAAAGAGGTTCCGGCTTATTCAAAAAAATCCGATGCAATGAGCAAAGACTTAAAAGCCCGCGGATTCTCATTCGTCGGCACAACCATCTGTTACGCCTTCATGCAAGCCGCCGGCATGGTCAACGACCATATGACAAGCTGTTTCAGGTATAAGGAGCTAAAGAAGAAAAAAGTTTAATTATTTACAAATGCAATTATAACTAATTTAAAAATTTCATTTTTATATTATAGTTCTATTTATCTCAATTCGTTAATATTATAAATTTCTAAGTTGCTCAGAAATCCCATTCTTTGTTTAATTTGTCTTATGTTTTCGTATAAATCTTTCTCAAGTATGGCTACTTCAACATAAGGAAGATTTGCGCAAAATAATATATCATCTACATCTGATAGTCTTGGTTTTCTTTTTTTGTTAATATAAAATTTAAAAAAGGTTATAAAACAGGTGGCCATTATTGAAGGAAATTTTTTATAATTAAATAAATGGAGCTCATCTTTTTTATCATCAAAAAAATCTTTCTTAAATTCGATTATTTGCCTTGTCGTTACAAGTTCAACCCACTCATTTATTTCATTAGTTGTATAGAATTTTTTATTCTCCGGTTTATAATCTTTTTTAAAACTCAATATGGATTTAAGTATCTCGGGTTTTTCGCTATCGAAGTTTATTGAATAAGATTTAATTTCGGGCCTATTAAACATATCTTTAAAACCTTTATAGAATTCCGTTTTATCTAGAGTATTAATAAATAAAAGCATGGGATCAATAATATTATTGCTATTATAATTTAATATTTCCTCCTCTGCAAGTATAGCTCTACCTTTTAAAACAAAAAAAGGAATAGAATGGCAATAATCTATAAACTCATCAAAAACTGTGGGTGATTTTCTCATCTCAAAAAGATTTGAGAAACAGGTGCAAAAGGCATAATCCTTTTCCAAAATAAGATTTACAAGATTATGACCAATAGTACTTTTGTTTTTTATATATTCACTCAATATGCAAGTATCTAAAAAACAATACTTGTACTGTTTACCCCTGATTTCAACCATTAATCATATTATTATAAAAAATATTGTTTTAAAATCTGGACTGATATTTAGAAAAAATATTGTTAATAATGATCTTTTTTTGTTTGTAAATGTTCCCACGGCTCTAATCGTATCGCAAAAAATATAATTATTTTAATTATATTAAATTATAAAAAGAAAAATAAATTATTTAACACTAAAATCCTTGTTAGCTAATACATAAGCACTTTCCCCTTTAATATAACTTTGTTCAATATTAAATCCTGCTTTTAGGCAAACCTTTTCTAATTCGGTTTTATCTATTAGGCCATAGAAAGTTGACATTTTGTCACCTTTTATCATCCATCCGTCCAAATACCTAATTGCTTTTGGATTCTCTTTAAAATTATTGAAGTAAGAGTTCCTAAATTGATTGAATACAAAAAATTTTCCATTGTCTTTTAATATTTCGAATGAATTATTAAGTATGATATTCCTATATTTATAACTTGGAATTGCAGATAAAACATTTGAACAAAAGACTAAATCGTATTTTAATTTTTTCCATTTTATCTCTTCTACAGAAAATAAATCAACATTTTTTAAATATTTTATTTTGTAATCATTTAATAAATATTTTTCATTTCCAAATTGATGAACTTTATTTAACTGCTCATTAGAGTCAACTGCAATAACCCTTTTTACTTGTTTTGCCAAAGGTACCGTATAACGAAATAATCCACATCCATAATCCAAAATACAAAAATTTTTATTCAGTTTTGAAATCCAATCTAATACATATTTACCTTGCTGACTTATTGATCTAGCTGCATTCTCACTTTTTACTATTGTTGATTTTATATTATAATGCATATAATTTTCCTTTAATTTCTTTTAAGAATTTTTCATTCGATATAATTGCATCTATTTGATTTTTTGCATATTTCGGATAAATTTTTATTAATAAAATGCATAAGATAGCAGATAAAATTAATATAACTAAAATAATTAAGAAAAATATATAATCCTTTAGTAACAACAAAACTATCCCCCAAATAAATAATGAAGTTAGAAACTCTACAAAAGCCCAATACCAAGACCATTTATCTAATGCAATCCATATTAAATGTTTGTCAATCTGAGGATTTGTAGAACTCGCATATTTATAAAAAACATCCGCCATTAATGTTTTTCTATTTGTCTTTAAAACATTTTTGTAATTTTCATCAATTGGAATTTCAACAGCTTTGGATAATGGAATTAGAATATAACTTACATCAAATTTTTTTCTGATTTGAAATAGATCTGAGATTTTATTATGCATATAAATCACTCTAAATATAAGAGCAACTATAGCAGAAGGTACAATATAGATTAATTTTATGGGTAATTTAAACAAAGGATCAATACTAATTTTTAGAATAGGTAAGTTGTCATAAACATAAAAAATAAAATTGGAAAAATAGATTGAATTTTTTTTCAACATTATAATAATTAAAAGATTTGATATGAATGTAAAAAATGCAATTCTATTTAACATATCGGTATAATTTTCGATTAATCCAAGAA
>Ga0224523_1000546_pt1 | contig 19030 bp, 15 predicted proteins | sample CFST50metaG_FD_182732 | JGI IMG/M metagenome (GOLD analysis project Ga0224523, IMG submission 182732) | Peat soil microbial communities from Stordalen Mire, Sweden - C.F.S.T50 | ecosystem: Environmental > Terrestrial > Soil > Wetlands > Peat | place: Sweden: Norrbotten County, Stordalen Mire...
GAATAATGTCACCCCTGCGCGGTTCAATTTTGAAGATTATCTTTCTTTCCTAAGATAATGTCACCCCTGCGGGGTTCAATCTTGAAGATTATCTTACTTTCTTAAGATAATGTCACCACTGCGGGGTTCAATTTTGAAGATTATCTTATTTTCCTAAGATAATGTCATCCCTGCAGGGTTTTTTGAAAATAATATTTGAGGATCCTGTGAAGCGAACAGCAAATCGAGAAAAGCACTGACACATTTTTATTTCGCTATCTCGCCATTTAATTACTCGCCAGTTCACCAACTCATCAACTCACCAGCTGCTACATCCCATACTTCTCAATGATCTCCTGTTTGCTCTTTCCGAGAATGTCATACTTTTTCCCAACTTTCCTGAAGGCATCAAGGGCTTTTTCGAGATGATGGATCTCGTGGCCTGCGGAGATCTGTGTACGGATCCTTGCCTGACTCTGGGGTACAACCGGGAAGAAGAACCCGATGGCATAAATGCCCTCTTCATAGAGGTCGCGGGAAACATCCTGTGCAAGCTTGGCATTGAAAAGCATCACCGGCACGATGGGTGTATCACCTTCCTTGATGATGAGGCCCATTTCGAGGAGGCCCTTACGCCAGAAAAGGGTATTTTTTTCAAGTTTATCGCGGCGTTCGGTGGTAGCGGAAAGAATCTCCAGGACCTTGATCACGCCGGCAACGACAGGAGGTGCAATGGTATTTGAGAAAAGATAGGGACGGGCTTTCTGACGGCACATTTCAACGAGTTCCTTCCGTCCGGAAACGCAACCGCCGGATGCTCCGCCTAAGCCTTTTCCGAAGGTGGTGGTGATGATATCCATGCGTCCCATGACCCCGCATTTTTCATGGGTTCCGCGACCGGTTTTGCCAATGAACCCGCTGGCATGCGAATCATCGCAGAACAACAAGGCATCGTATTTTTCGCAAAGATCGGCCATCTGGTCTAACTTAGCCGTATCGCCATCCATGGAGAAAACGCCATCGGTGATGACCATTTTCAAACGCTTGTCATGGTGAAGCTGAAGCTTTTCTTCCAGGTGAGCCATGTCGGAATGTTTGTAGGTATCATGCATGGCGCTGCAAAGACGGATTCCGTCAATGATGGAAGCATGAACGAGACGGTCGGAGATCATCACATCATCCTTGGTCAGCACCGCTTCGAAAACACCGGCATTTGCATCCATGCATGAAGGAAACAGGATGGTATCTTCGGTGCCGAGGAATTCCGTAACCATCTTTTCGAGTTGTCTGTGGATATCCTGCGTTCCGCAGATAAAACGAACGGAAGACATGCCATACCCGTGAGAATCAAGGCCAGCATGAGCTGCCTTTACAACTTCCGGATGACTGGATAAGCCGAGGTAGTTGTTTGCACAAATGTTGATCACCTTTTTCAGGGCAGCCCCGGCTGGAAATTCCACTACAATATCTGCAGCCTGTGCAGAATGGATGTAGCGTTCAACTTTTAAGAGGCCGGCGTCTTTCATCCCGGTCAGGATTTCCTGGTAAGTTCCACGTACTTTGTCGCTGTATGCCATAGGTTACCTCCGTTATTTTAAATATTCATTGACCAATGTACAGATCTTGTTAACCGAGTCGAAAGCTTCCGGAGTTGCCTTATCATCGGGAATGGAGATCTTGTATTTGTTTTCGAGGAACCGTTTGAGGGATACCATCGAAAAAGAATCGACGATACCGCCAGATATCAAGGGGGTATCATACGTTACTTCGCTGTCGTCTTCAACATATTCATTGATGACGTAAGTTTTTATTATTTCTTGCATGTCTTCCATGGTGTATTCTCCTTTTTGTTTTTGTTTATAATTAATTGGTTTCTCTTACAAGATTGGAACAACTAAGGTGTTTAAAAAAAAATTTCGCTTTTCGCTAATTCGCTATTTATTAATCGTTCTCCAGCGTACTCGTATCACCTATTTCCTCGCCCCATTCTTTTGCATGAAGGATCCTTCGCATGATCTTACCGCTTCGTGTTTTGGGCAATGAATCAATGAATTCGATCTCCTGCGGCATGGCTAAGGGCGAGAGTTTTTTCCGGACGAAGTTCATGATATCAAGATCCAGGTCTTTGCTGGCCATAAAACCAGGTTTCAGGGTAACAAAAGCTTTTACTACTTCCATGTTTACGAAATCCGGTTTTGCCACTACCGCAGATTCTGCTACGGCAGGATGTTCCAGCAAGGCTGATTCTACTTCAAACGGGCTGACCAGGTGCCCTCCGGTATTGATTACGTCATCGTCGCGGCCGACAAACCAGAAATAACCTTCATTGTCGATGCTGGAACGGTCGCCGGGAAGGTACCAGCCATTCTTGAATTTGTTCTTATAGGTTTCTTCATTGTTCCAGTACATTCGCATCATAGAAGGCCAGCCGGGTTTGATTGCAATGAGCCCGATCTTCCCTGCTTCGCCAAAGGGTTCAAAGGTATCGGCATTTACCACGGTAGCAGTGATACCGGGGAAGGGCTTGCCCATCGAGCCGGGTTTGATTTTCATTCCGGGGTAATTGGAAATCATGATCGAACCGGTTTCGGTCTGCCAATAGGTATCAAGAAACGGCTTCCCGAAAACTTTTTCCGACCAGATCACGGCTTCCGAATTCAAAGGTTCCCCCACGCTTGCCAGGTGACGCAGGCTGGAAAGATCGAACTTTTTAATGATTTCATCCCCTGCTTTCATCAATGAACGGATGGCCGTAGGCGCCGAATACCACATCGTGATGCGGTGCTTTTCGATAAACCGGTACCAGCTCTCGGCAGAAAACCCGGAGTCAAGCACACATTGTGTCACCCCGTTGCTGAAGGCGCCGATAATCCCATAAGACGTTCCCGTAACCCAGCCCGGGTCGGCAGTACACCAGTAGATATCATCATCCCGGAGGTCGAGCACCCATTTCGAAGTAAGGTATTGCGAGATCAGGGAATAATGAACGTGTTTTACACCTTTCGGCTGACCGGTAGTCCCGGAAGTATAATGCAAAACAGAAGGAGATTCAGCATAAGTTGGATGAATCTCAAATGTTTCTACTTTCGGTAATTCTTCCAGGTTTAATGCCACCTCCCTTTGCTGCAAAGGCTTGGCAGGATCCTGATCCACGATGATCAGGTATTCCAGCCAGGGCATTTTTTCGATGATTTTACGCACCTTGGGAGCATGTTTTTTCTGTGTGATGATGGCCCGGGTTTGAGCATTTTCAAGCCGGATAAAGAGGGATTCGTCTCCAAAGGCTGAGAAAAGGGGTTGTGCGATGGCGCCGGTCTTCAGGATACCAAGAAAACCGAGGTACAGCTCAGGAATTTTATCCATGAACAAGCAAACACGGTCCTCCGGCTTGATCCCGAGGTCCCTCAGGAATTGACCGATTGTATTGGTGGCAAGGCGGATGTCGTTGTAAGTGTATTTTTTTTCAACACCTGCATTCCCTTCCCAGATCAGTCCCAGCTTATCTGCTTTTCCCATCTGGCAAATGCGGTCGGAACAATACCAGCCAATGTTGATGACATCCCCGGGCTTATAATCCAGCTCCTGTTCTGCAATGTTCCAATTGAAGTTTTTTATTCTTTCGTCATAAGATCCGATATTCGGCATAGTGAAATTTGTTGTTTAGTTAATATTCGTATGGTCAGGTTGGTTGTTTCCTTTGGTTGTTTGCTATTCGCCTTTCGCCATTCGCATTTCGCTGGTCGCGTTTCGCTATCCTCAATTCTCGATCCTCTATTCTCTGATCTCCGTTCTCTGACCTCTGATTTCACTCCTTCTCCACGATCACAACTGCAGTAGCGATCTCTTTTAGATGCGATAAAGATACATGAATTTTCGAAATTCTTTCGATCTTCCCCAGTTCTTCTGCTTTCCCATAAAGACGGATCAGGGGTTTGCCAAATTCATCATGGTACACCTCGATATCTGCAAACCGGATCCCGAATCTCCACCCGGTGCCAATGGCTTTCATAAATGCTTCCTTGGCAGAAAACCGGGCAGCATAATTTTCATATTTATGCCTTTTCGTTTCGCAATAGGCGATCTCTCCTGAAGTGAAAATCTTCTCCCGGAAACCAATATCCTTTTCCATCACTGCGTGGATCCTGGACACTTCAATAATATCAGTACCTATCCCGTAAATCATAAGTATGTTTTAAAATCGTGACGCGTGACGCGTCACGCGTCACGATTTTTTATATAGCACCCAGCTTTTTTCCTACTTTCTTAAACTTCTCAATAGCAAATTCAATCTGCTCAGTTGAGTGAGCAGCGCTGATCTGTACCCTAATCCTCGATTTTCCTTTGGGAACAACCGGGTAATAAAACCCGATCACATAAATGCCTTCATCGAGCAGCAAATTGGCAAAGTTCTGGGAAAGCTGAGCGTCATTGGGAAGATGTCCGAATAAGACAGGCACGATGGGATGGATCCCCGGAACAATCCTGAAACCGGCTGCTTCCATTCCTTTGCGGAAAAAGCCTGTGTTTTCGAACAGTTTATCCCTGAGAATTGTGTTCTCAGATAGCAGGTTCAGAACTTCGAGGGTGGCACCGGCGATAGAAGGCGTCAGTGTATTTGAAAACAAATAGGGTCTTGATCGCTGGCGAAGTAGCTCCACGATTTCCTTTCGGCCCGAAATACAACCGCCGGATGCACCGCCAAGTGCCTTTCCAAAGGTTGTTGAGATAATATCCACCCGTCCCTGGGCATTGCAATGCTCAATCGTTCCTCTTCCTGTCTTTCCGACAAATCCGGTTGCATGTGAATCGTCCACCATGACCAGGGCATTGTATTTTTCGGCCAGGTCGCAGATCTTGTCAACCTGCGCAATGATACCGTCCATTGAAAAAACACCATCTGTCACAATCAGCTTGTAACGCGCCTCACTGGCATCCTGCAACACTTCCTCCAGGTCCTCCATGTCATTATTCTTATACCTGAAACGCTGGGCTTTGCACAATCTGACACCATCGATGATGGATGCATGATTCAGTTCATCGGAAATAATGGCATCCTGTTCACTCAACAGCGGTTCAAAAACCCCTCCGTTAGCATCAAATGCAGAGGAATACAGGATGGTATCTTCCGTCCCGAGAAATTCACTCAGCTTTGCTTCAAGGTCTTTGTGGATCTTCTGCGTCCCGCAGATAAATCTTACTGATGACATCCCGAAGCCATAGCGGAAAAATGTCATATTGGCGCCTGCCATTGTTCTCGGATCATTGCATAACCCGAGGTAATTGTTCGCACAAAAATTCAGAACCTTTTGCCCTTTGTCTGTTTTGATTTCAACACCCTGGGGTGTGGTCAGGATACGTTCGTTCTTGTAAAGTCCCTCCGAGATAATGTTATCGAGCTGTTTTTGCAGGTGATCTTTGAATTTGCCGTACATAGTGCAGATGAAGAGGATTGTTAACCAGGAAACAAAGGTAAATATTTACCGTTAACTGTTGAAAAATTTAGCTACACTTATGCCGGATTCTTCAACTAATTTTTATGATCCGGGAATGAAATTCTCCGCTGCAGAGCAAGATATTTGCAGATTAACTTCTTAATTTTACAAAAAATTAATACTTCGGATATGGAAAATTTTGTTTTTTGCAACCCAACAACACTTCATTTCGGGAAGAATTCCCTCGACGGGTTGAACAATGAACTTCAACATTATGGCAAGAAGGTCCTTCTGGTATATGGTAAAGGTTCGATAAAAAAAACCGGGATTTATGACAAGGTGATGGATTGTTTGAAGGAGTTATATGCTGAAGTTTTTGAATATGAAGGGATCCGGCCAAATCCGGTATTTGAGGATGTGGATGCAGCTGCTGCACTCGGACGTAAGCACAAAGTAGATGTCATTCTCGCAGTCGGAGGAGGGAGTGTGATCGATTCTGCAAAATTTATTTCCATTACGATTCCTGTTCATCATCCCGCCTGGGATTTCATCACAAGGAAAGCAAAACCGGAAAAAGCTGTGCCCTTGATTTGCATTCTGACCCTTGCCGCTACCGGAACCGAGATGAATCCTTTTGCCGTGATATCTAATCCTGCTGCCAAATTTAAAGACGGATATGGGTCTCCGCTGATGTATCCCGCTCATTCTTTCCTCGATCCGCAATTGACGGTTACGGTGCCCCGGAATTATACAGCCTATGGGATCGCCGACCTGATCGCGCATTGTTTTGAGGGTTGGTTCGGTGCCGGTGAAGCCACACTCAGCGACCGGTTCATTATTTCTATCGTTCAGGAAGCCATTAAATACGGGCCCTCCTTACTGAAGGATTTAGGCAATTATGAACTCCGTGAAAAGATCATGTATGCGGCCACCATGGCGCTGAACGGACTTACCATGCAGGGAAAAAAATCGGGCGACTGGGGTGTTCATGGTATCGGGCATATTCTTTCCCTGCTCTATGATATTCCGCATGGCGCCTCGCTTACGATTGTTTACCCTGCATGGATGAAGTACATTGAAAGAAAGTACCCCGACCGGATCGGATTATTGGGTTCCGGCATTTTCAATGAATCTCTCACTGCCCATGAATCCATCTGGCAGATCGAAGATCTGTTTCGTTCACTGGAATGTCCGGTACGCTTGTCGGAAACAGGGATCGTGGGTGTCAATAAACTAAAAATCCTTGAAACACTGATGCTCAATAAGGTGAGCGGAGCCAATTATAAATTGAAGGAAGAAGATTTGAGGAAGATTGTGGAGTTATTTCTGTAGGAGATCGCTAAAAATCTTTGGAGCTGTTTTTTTGAAAGTGTTTGGCGTAGGTAGTAATGCATTGCTGGCTGCCGGCTTGTTTTGTGTGGTGCATTTTAAAATTATTTATTAATCAATAAATAGCATATTAATTTTTATAGTTTTTGAGTTTAATATTAATATTATTCCCCTTAAATTCAGATAAAACTAAATTTTCAATTTTCCCAAATTCGAATTCATGACCAATATGAGTAAAACAAAATATATTTATAGGTTTGCCCAAATCTTTTTCATAAAAAAACATTTGTTTTGAGTTTTTTAGAACATAAAATTTGTTTTCTAATTCTATAATGACTGTAATTTCCGGGTTAGTGAAAAATGTCTTTGGATTAATCGAATAGAACCTAAAATTATATGTTCCTCCAATAAAAATCGTCTCTCGTTTGAAGTCGAATGAATTTGTTTGATTTGATTTATTTATTGTCAGAGAAAGGTCTTCGTTTAATTCATTGATTATTGGAAAAGCAATGAATTTTAGGACACTCTTTCCAGCAGGTATCTGAAGTTCATTTGGCAAATTAAAACGAAGAATATTTTGATATTCGTTTGTTGTTGGTGAAAAAATAGTATCGAAATACTTAATTGATAAGGGATACAATTGTTCTAAACCACTTGATATTATAAGATTAGAAAGCTGAATTTTTTTTAGTTCAGTACTTTCATTTATCATAAGTATCCGGAACATCGTGAACCTATTTAATTTATAGGGATTATCAATACTTGGGTAATTTATTTCTGGGATTGTTTTAGGTGAGCTAATCGAACCAATATCATTATATGATGGATAGCCTGGTGAGTAACTTAATTTTAATTCCCTTACCAAACGAGTATCAATAATGTTTTTTTCATTCAGCCAGTCAATGTTTTTAAATGCATTGGCATTTGAAGATTTTGAACCTTTATTGTTTTTTTGATCATTACTTTCAAAGGAAACAAATGTTTCCATTTCATTTTCACTTGAAATGCGTCTAGCTGCTAAATATGTATCACGATTTAACTCATCAGGATCACATTTGCTAATCTCAACTTTAAATCCAGGTTCAATTTCCTTACGTATGCTTTGAGGTTGGAAAGAATAAACTGGAGATTTTGTGACTTTTTTTATGGTTGGTGGTCTATAACAAGAATTTGTGAAGAGTAGAATTAGTAAAGAAGGAAAGAGTAAATCCAATCTAATAATGTCAAGAAAATATTTTTTTCTGTACATAATTGAAATATTTTGTGATTTAAAATGCATCATACATAACAACCGGTCGGCAGCCGCAGTACGGGGTTTACTTGTTCTTATATTTGCTTACCTTTATCGCTTGCAGGTTTGGTGAATGCCAACCTCCGGAAACCGCCCGCATTGCTCGGCTGATGGTTCGTTGGCAACAGTTATTTATTATGTATCCAGCATATCCCATTCATCTCCGAAAACCCATCTTAATGCAGACAATTTTCCATTAAGCATTCCCCAATCAAAGTCGCTGTGTGGGCCTAAATTTTCAATACCATATTTTTTTTCGACCTCCTTTGCTGCTTTTAAAGCACCTTTCCATATTTTTGGGTCTACGGTGGTTAATTTATTTTTTACTCTGTATTTAAAGATTTGATGTCTGTCGTACCAGATTTTATCAGTAAATTCATTCATTGCAGCGGATACTTCCTCTTCAGTTCTTTCTTTGAAGATTTCATTCTCCATGTTTAACTCAAAAGATCTTTTGAAAGAAGAATAATCCATCATTAAGTTTTCTAGTTTCTCACTCATTCCAAATATCTTCTCGTCTCGTTTTGCAAAGTATGATAGTTGTTCTTCTTTTGTCAACTGAATATCCAAGAACTCAAGACGAATGCCATAATTTTCAGGAGTGTCAAGTATACTAGAGATTCTTTCAAGATGATAAATTTCTATCGTGTTTGGTTTCCCAAGCTTTTTTAGTTCCATTCTTTCTTTTAATGTCAATTCTTGATTTGTCACAAAAGCCAGTCCGCTGACTTTATTTGTTTTAATTCCTTTTAAATCGTTTAGAAATTTGTCCTTTATTTCTTGGTAATTCTTTGTTCCTCGAGGAAAATATGCTGCACCAATCCAAGTAATGTTGTCTTTGATCGCTACAATATCTTTTAGCCCATCCCTTCCGCCAAGTGGATGAGATGGGTCAACAGATTTAAAGCCATCAACTCTTATTATATGTGCAGACAGCCTTTCACTTGCCTTTTGTCCTTTTGTCCAAGTCAAAAGTCGGTTCCAGGTTTCATCACCATCTGTTCGTCTTCTATCCATTTGTTATAATTGTTGCCACCTCACTTATATGCGCTACAAATTAGCGTACAATTTTATATTTTTTCGCTTGAAAAGAGGAAAACAAATAATCCTAATATTCTCTTTTCTCTCTGTCACATAAACATTATGTTGTCCTCATATCCCTGATCAGTAAAATTAAAGATTTTTTTTACATCATATATTCTTACAAATAAATGTTACACCATTTTGGGTTGGCTGATTTTAAAACCTGGTTTATTTTATCTATTTCTTCCCAAACTTCCATCTTCGACCTTGAAAAGTCCCAATAAAAATTCCTATTTCCCTACTATTTTGAGTATAAGATTCGTTTAAAGTTCGTTAAAGCTCAATATGACGCGAATTTTGAAGTGTTTTATCTGTTCATTTCTTTTGCTCGTCCAAAAGAAATGAACCAAAGAAAAGGACGACCTCGGGTCTTCAGCGACCCACTATCGGTTCGATTCCTAAGCCAGACTAGCCGTTTGTCCCGGTATTACACTTCTTATAAATATTCTCTTTCTTTATTCCGGGACTCACTTCTCCGTCTGGCTTTTAACGGAATCTTCACCGAGTGGGTGCCCCGCTGAAAACCCAAAGGCAAAAAAAAAGAATAATAAAAGTCTAAAAATCAAAAAGAACAAAAAAACATACTAGTCACCGCATAAGCAGCCTTGACTGGGATAATCTCACTAATTTTTTTTATTCCGCCTCATGAAAATTGCGTTAAGAAAATCGAGGAATGAGCGTTAAAAACTGCGGAGTGTTTGATGAGCGGAGCGACGAGTTTCCGCAGTTTAGCGAATAACGAAGATTTTTAGCAATTTTAATGCAGCGGTGACTTTTCGGCGCATGTCCCGATTTCTCGGGATTACTTTCTTTTGGTGGAGCAAAAGAAAGTAAATACTGTCCCGCCCAGCCTGAGGGTAAAAGAAAGAAGTTATTCCTAACTTTGACCGCTAAACATCTCGAAAATGAAAAAAATTTTCTGTGGCAATGAAATGGATAAAATGCCGGGTTGGGCATTCAGGATCATGGCCTTCATGTTTAATGTGGTTGATCTTATTAAATTGAATGATAAGAAATTGGATCCTTTTCACCTTCAGAAGGGTCAGACCGTTGTGGATTATGGCTCAGGAACCGGCAGGTACATACCACAGGCGTCCGGATTGGTTGGAGATGAAGGTTTGGTTTATGCTGTTGATATTCACGAACTCGCTGTCAAATCAGCCTTTCGCACGATCAAAAAACACAATCTGAATAATGTCAAACCGATCCGTACTGATGGCAAAACTGTAGACATTCCATCGCAAACTGCGGATATCATCTATGCGTTGGATATGTTTCATATGGTTAAGAACACGCAGCCTTTTTTACAGGAACTGAACAGAATAATAAAACCTGGCGGTATCCTTTTTCTTGAGGACGGCCATCAACCAAGATCATTGACTAAGGAAAAAGTTCTGAATTCGGGATGCTGGGTAATCCTCGAAGAAACAAGGACATTTATCAAATGTTCTCCGATAGCTCTCTAAAAAACAATCACGCAAATAAAATTGTTTTATCTGTACTTTTCTTTTGCTTGTTCCAAAAGAAAAGTACCAAAAGAAAAAGACAGCCTCGGGTTTTCAGCGACCCACTATCGGTTCGATTCCTAAGCCAGACAAGCCGTTTGTCCCGGTATTACACTTCTTATAAATATTCTCTTTCTTTATTCCGGGACTCACTTCTCCGTCTGGCTTTTAACGGAATCTTCGCCGAGTGGGTACCCCGCTGAAAACCCAAAGGCAAAAAAAAAGAATAATAAAAGTCTAAAAATCAAAAAGAACAAAAAAACATACTAGTCATCGCATAAGCAGCCTTGACCGTGATAATCTCACTAATTTTTTTTATTCCGCCTCATGAAAATTGCGTTAAGAAAATCGAGGAATGAGCGTTAAAAACTGCGGAGTGTTTGAGGAGCGGAGCGACGAGTTTCCGCAGTTTAGCGAATGACGAAGATTTTTAGCAATTTTCATGCAGCGGTGACTTTTCTTTGTTACTTTCTTTTGGTGGAGCAAAAGAAAGTAAATACTGTCCCGCCCGGCCTGAGGGCAAAAGATTAGTGAATGATAAGATGGGGGATATGGGTTAAGTTAATACTGAAAAATTAACAACAAACAGTTTACAGCTCCTGTTATCTGTTAGTTGTCATCGGTTAACTGTTTTATGAAAACGTTCTCAGATTCAGCTTCCTGAGTTTCGGCGCCCATTTAGCAGTTGCGCCAACAATTCCAAGCGTCATGATTCCTCCAAAAATGACCGAGGGGATCAATCCCATCAATTTAGCTGCCACCCCTGATTCAAAGGAACCAATTTCATTGGAAGATCCGACAAAGATGCTGTTCACGGAAGCAACCCTTCCCCTCATTTCATCGGGCGCCACCAGCTGCATTGTCGCCAACCGAATCACCACGCTGATGTTGTCGAACATTCCGCTCAGCGCCAACAATCCCATTGAAAGAAAAAAGTTTTTAGAAAGGGCGAAACAAATGATACTTAATCCGAACCCGGCTACCCCGATCATCAATAATCGCCCGGCTCTCACCACGGGAGGACGATAAGCCAGGACAACTGACATCAGAACAGCCCCTACCATGGGTGAAGCGCGTAAAAGTCCCAATCCTTCGGGTCCCACTTTTAAAACTTCAACAGCAAATACCGGCAGCATTGCGACCGCACCTCCAAACAGCACTGCAAACATATCGAGTGCCATGGCTCCCAGCAACAACTGGTTACTGAATACAAACCGGATCCCGTTGGCAAGTCTTTGCATCAGGGTCTCTTTTTCATCTATTACATGTACGGGCCGGCTTTGGATATTAAATAATAAAAGGACGGAAACCAGCATTGACACGATCACCGTCATATAGGCAACCTTCACCCCGAAAAAGCCATAAACCAACCCCCCGATAGCAGGGCCGGTGATTGCAGCAATTTGCCAGATGGTGCTGTTCCAGGTAGAGGAATTTGTATACAACGAGCGGGGAACGACCTGTGCCATCAGCGCGATCGTGGCAGGATAAAGAAAAGCCCTCGCAAGCCCCGAAATGGCAACACAAAGGTAGATGGGTAAAACTCCAAACTTCCCGAAGATGCCGGTCTTATTATATGTAATCAGTAAAAGTAATCCGCTTGCAAAAATGAAGAGAAAGTCAAACCATAGAATAATTTTTTTTCGGTTAAACCGGTCGGCAATATGCCCTGCATAAAGCGCAATGGAGATAAATGGAAGAGCTTCAGCCAGCCCGATCAACCCGAGTGAAAGCGGGTCGTGTGTCAATTCATATACCTGCCAGCCAACGATGACGCTCTGCATCTGGGCCGCAATGGTCATGAAAAACCGAAAGGAAAGGAATAACCGGAAGTCTTTCAATTTCAGAACCGCGTAAGCATCATGTTTTCCTGTTTGTTCTTCCGTTTGCATTCTTCCTCTGTTCAGCTGGTATAAAAAAACCCGGTCAAATTGCCGGGTTTGACTTAGTCAACAAGGTAAGGATTATTCTTCGTCTTTTTCCTGCTCTTCATAAGCTTTTAGCAGCTTATCCTGAACGTCACCCGGTACCTGGGTATATTCGCCAAATTTCATATTATAGGTTGCACGTCCGCTGGTAAGCGAACTTAATGCGGTAGAATAACGGTTCATTTCGGCCAGTGGAACCTTGGCAAGGATCTTCTGGTAATTTCCTTCGCTGTCCATCCCCATGATGATGGCACGGCGGCCCTGGAGGTCGGTCATGACGTCACCCATTTTTTCTTCCGGCACAATAACTTCTACATCATAGATGGGTTCGAGGATCTTCGGTCCGGCATTCTTGAAGGCTTCTTTGAATGCAGCACGGCCGGCAAGTTTGAAGGATATTTCATTGGAATCTACCGGGTGCATCTTGCCGTCGTAAACGCTGACAACGATATCACGTGCATAGGAACCCGTGAGTGGCCCTTCTTCGATTTTTTCCATGATCCCTTTCAGGATGGCCGGGATGAAACGAGCATCAATGGCGCCACCAACGATACAGTTCTGCATCACCAGCTTTCCACCCCAATCCAGTTCAATCACATCTTTCCCGCGAATCGGGAATTCATTCTGGTCTTTCATCCCTTCCCGGAAAGGTTCAATCATCATATAAACTTCACCAAACTGTCCTGCGCCACCCGATTGTTTCTTATGACGGTACATGGATTTAGCCGGTTTGGTAATGGTTTCGCGATAAGGGATCTTTGGCGCGAGGAATTCGATGCCGATCTTTTCGAGGTTCTCCAGCTGCCATTTTGCAATGTTGAGATGAAGTTCTCCCTGTCCCATCAGGATTACCTGTTTGAGTTCTTTCGAATACAACAACACCAGGGTCGGGTCCATCTTGGTCAATTCGCTCAGCAAACTGCCCAGTTTCTCATCATCCCCCTGATTTTTTGCTTTTACCGCGGTTCTGAATTTGGGTTCGGGGTAAACCATGGGTTCAATGATGATATCCGCATTCTTGGGGGAATTCAGGGTATTATTTGTATAGGTGTTTTTCAGCCTGATGGTGGCGCCGATATCACCGGCAACTAATTTTTCCACTTTGTCACGGTTTTTCCCGCTAATGACAAATAGCTGCGAAAGCCGTTCCTTTGAACTGTTCCGGCTGGAGTTGATCATGTCCATGGTTTCAGTAATCTCGCCGGCATAAACCTTGAAGAACGAAACTTCCCCGAGGTGCTGTTCAATGGTGGTTTTGAAAACAAAAGCAGAAGCAGGCGCCGATGGATTGCATTTCAGTTCTTTTCCATCTTTTGTCTTTATGGCCGGCATGATGTCGGGAGAGGGTACACTATTTACGATGAATTCGAGGAGCCGGCCTATGCCCATATCCTGCTTTGAACAAACACACATTACCGGGAAAATGGTACGGTGAATGATGCCTGTCCGGAGGGCTTTTGCAATCTCCTCTTCGGTCAAAGTCCCTTTTTCAAAGAAGACTTCCATCAGCGATTCATCCTTGGAGGCGAGTTCTTCGATCAGCGCATTGTGCAGTTCTTCCGTCTTTGCTTTTTCTCCGTCAGGTACATCTGTGATTTCCGGGTTCCCTCCACCTTGTGGATATCTGTACATCTTTTTTTTCAGGAGGTCGATGATGCTGTTGAAACCATTACCTGCATTGACCGGGTATTGCATTAAAGTGACATTTTTTCCGAATTGCTGGTGCAGCTGGCGGATGGTCTCGTCAAAATTGGCATGTTCCTGGTCGAGGTGATTGATCACGAAAATAACCGGTGTCTGATTTTTTGTGGTATACCTCCAGGTGATTTCTGTTCCTACCTCCACACCGTTCTGGGCATTGACAACCATCAGGGCAGTATCGGCAACTTTAAGCGCTGCTACGACTTCCCCGATGAAATCATCGAATCCCGGAGTATCAATGATATTGATTTTCCGGTTATCATACAATGTACAAAGAACCGATGCAACTACTGAATTCTGGCGTTCGAGTTCAATCGGACGATAGTCGGAAACCGTATTTTTATCTTCCACACTGCCCCGGCGGCTGATCATGCCACCATCAAAGAGCATCGCTTCGCCTAACGTGGTTTTTCCTGATTTCGCACCCCCGATGAGGGCGATGTTCCTGATTTCACTCGTTTGAAATACTTTCATTTTCTAAAGTTTCTTATTATGATTGGAAGTAGGATTGTTTGAAAAGGGCTGCAAAGTTAAATAATGCCAGTTAATTATCAAAACTTTTAGGGTTTAACGACTGCGACGTCACTTTGCCATCTTCCTGGTGATCTCCATCCATTTTTTTGCTCCCATTTTCGATCCGATCACTTCGATCACATGTCCAGCCAGGAGTGCTCCCATCTCTCCGCATTTTTCAAGCGAAAGATCCAGGGATTGTCCATACAGGAATCCAGAAGCATAAAGATCACCAGCCCCTGTGGTATCAACCGGGGTTACTATGATGACACCTATTTCAACAACTTCATTTCCGCTTTTTATCAAAGATCCTTTTGAACCGGTTTTCACCACAGCAATCCGGGCCATACCGGCTATCTCATCCAGAGCTTCTCTGGGTTCTTTGCCGGTGAAGGATTTGGCTTCTTCTTCGTTGGCAAAAACAATATCTACATACTTCTCAACAATCTCACGCAGGAAATTCAGGTTGGCTTCCACGACATTATAACTCGCCAGGTCAAGCGAAACGGTTAATCCATTTTCTTTTGCCAGCGATACTGCCGATCTTACAAGATCATGGTTCTGTACAAGGTATCCTTCGATGTGAAGGTAATCGTATTGCTTAAAATTAAATGTCGTCAGGTGATCGGCTGCGAGTTCGATGGCAGCTCCAAGATAAGTGGCGAAGGTGCGTTCCGAGTCGGGCGTCACCAGTGCAATGGCACGTCCGGTTTCCTGCAGGCTATGGATCATATGCGGTTCAACGCCGGCATCGATCATGTCCTTCACAAACGACCCACCCAGTTCATCCTCTCCGATCACACCTATGTACCCGGTAGGAACACCAAGCATGGCCAGCCCGTGGATCGTATTGGCGGCAGAACCTCCGGCAGAAAAACTTTTCGGATGTTTTTCAAACTTGTCCAGAACAGCCTTGCTCCTCAACGCATCTACCAGCTGCATACTCCCTTTGGGAAGTTCAAGATGGTTAAGAAATTGATCGTCTTCAAGCCGGATCATGATATCTACCAGGGCATTGCCCATTCCAAGGATTTTCTTCATCGTTTTCATTTTGGAAGCCCAAAAGTAGGAAATCCCGGGGAATGTTTCGCGAAAGGTGGTGAATTGGTGAACTGGTGAGGTGGTGAATATCGTACATTGTACTTTGTACTTCGTACTTTTTACTCTTCACCCTTCACTCTTCACCACTTAAAATATATTATCGTGCTATTATTTTCATTATTTTTGAAAGAGGATATTTTTCGATGAAGGAACGGGCAGGGGTTATTATCTTTTTTAGAATTTAGAATTAAGCAAAAGGAAGTTGAGGGGATAAGAGAGTTGGTTGTAAATTGTTTTTATGAACATCAAGATTGACCATGGCATTTTTCTTCAACTTGTTGATAAAGTACTAAACTTTTTTTATCAACAAATATTGGATGAACTTACTGGATACTACTCAATCGATGCTAGGATTGAGAATATAATTGAACTCAACAGATTCGATACTACGAATATCATAATGATGAAACTAAATCGTATCGAAGAGGATCTGAGAGAAAAAACGATGAATGAAAAAGTAAATTTGTGTACTAATTTAATTTTAGATTCATTAATTTCCACGGATCTTTCTTATGATCATTATCCTAGGAAAATTGAACCTTATAAGCACTTTTTGGATGATGATAATGAATTTGATGATTATGATTTTGGTGATGCAATTAGTTCAGACTTATTTGACCTAAATGAGGATGTATTTGGCGAGAAAGACGATTCTGAATCACTTCAAGAGAATAAAAAGTTGGTGGATTGGTTCTTTTCCTCAAAAAAATATCCTATACACTTAAAAAAAATAAAGGAAATTATTTTAAATGAATTGGCATCAACGGAAGGTAATTCTAAAATATTTAAAATAAGTTATGTAGATGAAGCACTCTACAAAGTTCTTATAAAAAATCCAGCATTAGTTAAAACCTTGGATTGGCGAATTTTCGAGGAACTTCTTGCAGATATTCTTTCAAAATTGGGTTATGAGATAGAATTGCAGCGTGGTACAAAGGATGGCGGAGTTGATCTATTTGCTTTAAAAAAACACCATCCGTTCGGAGTAAATAGGTATCTTATACAAGCAAAGAGATGGAATAATATCGTAGGTGTTGAGCCAATCGAAAGACTTATCTGGGCCCAAGGTTTTTATAAAGCGACTAAAGCATGCCTTGTTACAACATCAACCTTCACAAAAGGGGCATGGGAGTTAGCCAATTGTTATAAATGGCAAATTGAACTAAAAGATTTTTTAGCTTTTATGGAATGGCTAAAATTAGCTGATAAAAGTAAAAACAACTTTACCTAATAAATAAGGCTTCTTGTGGCCGCTTTTCGCGACCCAGCATGGAGCTCGCGTTGCGCGGAATCCCCCCGCTGAGCAGAATTTGTAATTCTGCAACGGATTAAAGAATAAACGATAATAAAATGTCAACCGGCTATCAGATCAAAGATCAATCGGCAGCACATTACCTTACATTCCAGGTCGTTTTCCGGATTGATCTTTTTACAAGGTGGGTTTACCGCGATATTGTAATTGACAGTTTACGTTATTGTCAGCAGGAGAAAGGGCCGAAATCGTGACGCGTGATGCGAAGAAAAATTGAACTCTGTAGGAGTGATATTATTCTAGACGATCAAATGAAGATTGGATAATTGCAAATTATCCAAAGTTCTGAGCGGGGAACGTTGGCTAAAATTTAGATAAAGTGATAATCCTTTTAACTCAATAAAAAGATGAAATATAAACCTATTGTAATCTGCACAATACATGGATTTAAATCTCATGGTAAATGGCAAACTAAATTATCAGATTATTTCTCAACAAAATCTCTTCCAGTGTATTCATTTGATTATGGATATAGGTTTTGGGGTGCTTTAAAACCCGGGTTCAAGAAAAAATTGATAAAGAAATTTTATGACGATTATACATCCTTAATCAATTGTAGAAAGTATCAAATTGATATTAATGATCCATATCGGCGTCCCTCAATAATTGCTCATAGCTTGGGTTCATATATTTTATGTAATGCAATGCTTAAGCATCAAGATATCAGATTTGATAAAATTATTTTATGTGGTTCGATTGTTACAAAGTCATTTGAATGGGATTTGCTATTTAGAAGAAATCAAATTCAATTTGTTAGGAATGAATACAGCAAAAACGATAAAGTAGTAGATTTGAGTTGGTTATTAAGTTTAAATAATAGTGGGTCTACTGGGAAAAAGGGATTTATGGAATCAGGTAGTTTTTTTGAGGAAAAGGAATTTGAATATTTTGATCATGGAAGTTATTTTGAGGGAAATCATATGAATGAATTTTGGTTACCATTTTTAATTAAAGAACCACCAAGATTTCAACTAATTGTTGGCAAAGATGTTCCATCAATAACAGCCTTTACAAAATATTTTGATCAAACTGAAATGATAGACGTCGATTGCTATGGTAAAGACCCTTATTGGGAAAAATATCATATACCTGACGATTTAGCGGAGAATTGGGCAGACACAAATCCAGATATTTATTCTTTTTTATCTAAAGATGAAAAATCAAAAGAAATTATTGGGTACATTAATGCGATGCCACTTAAGGATGAAATATTTCATCAATTATTGGAAGGTACAGTACATGATAATGAAATAAAACCTTCTGATATTGTTCCTTTTAATGGAATTAAAAAAGAGTTAAATCTATATATAATGTCAATTGCTTTAAAACCAAGTTATCAAAAAACACATTTAGGTCTAAGGGATTTAGGATTTGAAAAGCTTTTTAGTTCACTAATTGAAAAATTAATAGAATATTATAAAAGGTACCAAGTTAAAATAAATTGTGTCGCTGCAATTGGGTGGACAGAAAAGGGTATTCAATTATGTGAAATGTTTGGCATGAAGTATACAGGAAAAAATGAATTAGTAACCAATAAGCCTATTTACTTGTTGGAGTTGAATAATCCCGATAATATTTTCATTCATAAATCGGTCCGCAAATTAGTAATGATATATAACGGTAAAGGGTCAGAATAAATGCAAAACAGGAATTGATAAAACTGAAGCCAACGAGCCGTCAGCAAGCAGTGACAATACTTATTTTACCATCTGATAATAATTACGTTTATTATGAATCATCACTAGCGTTGCGTTATAGTTACAACAATATCAATTGATTACAATTTTGTTCTTTGACATCTTGATTATCTTCATTTAAAAAGAGCTTTTTTATCGGTGTACGATCAAGTGCTGAAA
>Ga0224523_1000547_pt1 | contig 19028 bp, 19 predicted proteins | sample CFST50metaG_FD_182732 | JGI IMG/M metagenome (GOLD analysis project Ga0224523, IMG submission 182732) | Peat soil microbial communities from Stordalen Mire, Sweden - C.F.S.T50 | ecosystem: Environmental > Terrestrial > Soil > Wetlands > Peat | place: Sweden: Norrbotten County, Stordalen Mire...
ATATAAATGTATGATGGATTAATAATTTAAATTACTATTTTCGAGCCGAATACATAGCCGAAGAGTCCAAAAACATTTCTTAAGTACAAGATTTGTCTTTAAAAACACTTTCTCGCATGTTTATTTCCATTGTGGATCGACATCACACACTTATTGAGCTTGCTTAATAATTTCTAACTCAGGTTGAATATAATTTTCAGGAGTTTTTTAAACAAATGCAATTACGAAATCAATATTGAGGTCTGCTGACAAAATTTTGACCAAAGATTTTAATATTAGTCCAGTTTAATCCTCGCAAGGATGACATTTAGATTTTTGTTTGAATTTATCAGCAGACCATTTTAATAATTTAGTTTCTGAGACAGTATTAAGGTATCACATCTGCTTTAATGACCAGTACTTGTGAGGGTGGGTTACTATTGCTGTTGATCGTCACTGATTTATGTTGAAAACCTGATTTATATCGACTGTCAAAAGTCACAAATATTTCACCTTTACTACCAGGACGAATTGTGTCTTTTGTGTATTCACCCACTGTACACCCGCATGAAGAAAATACACTTTCAATAATTAAAGAACCCCCACCAGTATTTGTGAATTTAAAGGTGTGAGAAACTCTTTTACCCTCAGTTACTTTACCATAATCATATATCAATTCGTCAAATACAATATGGGCTTCTCCCCTTTTGCCTTTAACGGTATTACTACAGGCTGTTATTGTAAATAATAATATTAGTACCGAAAAACGAAATAGTCTTTTCATGTTTTTATTGTTTATTTTACTTCATCTTAAATTTAGACAGTTACTTATTCTGATTGAAGCTGTTATTAATCCAGTATATATTAGTTAACCGATTTTTAAGTAGAAGGTTACTATTTACAGGAAGTTTTCAAAATCATATTAAGATTAAATAAATGTTTGATTTTATATTATTCATGTGTTTAAAAAATATTTAATATTTCGTTGTGAATAAATTATTAATTTATTGCATAGATAATTATAACTTATAAGTCCAGTAATCAATAAGCATTTTGTTTCGTATTTAATTTCAGACGAAATAAATGAGTCCCCGAAATCGTAATTAGCCCTGTAATAACTAACATTAATAATAAATATTTTTAACATAATATAAATTTTACAATGAATTCCCGCTTTGTTACCTTCCTCCTTCATGTAAATTAACGAATCGCAATTAATTCCAATTCAGTCAGTAATTTCATAAGACGAAGCCCTTTTTCTGAAAAACAATGAAAATTATAGAGAAAGATAACTAAACGGACAATCATTCCTTTTTATTGAAATTATTTTACTAGCCTACTAAACAGGCTATACCAAATCCAGCCATACATTCTCTAGTCGCAATGAAACAAACAACTGCACATACCCAATCATGACCACATTCTGCAATTGCACATAACATACAATCTCCAAAAGTTTTAGTTGTCTCCATACATGTTTTTGTTCCTGTAGATTCACCAGCCGAACTTTTAAGACGCAGTGACAAATTTTTAGTTGACAAATTCTTAGTAAATCGAGGTATGTTCATGTGCATTTTAAATAAACCCATTTTATGCTCTTTATTAACGTAGAAATCAAAATAAGGCTTTGAAGACAAGTCTGAAACAGAAATGAATGTTTTGTCTTCCCGGTTTTCAGAACTTATTATAACAGGTGTAAATTCACCATTATAGGTATAAAAAACAAGACTTTTATAATTCATATTTGATTTTAACGTAAAACAAATAGCTTGCACTTTTGAATTAGTATAATCTGTTATAGTTACCCCATCTGCAAATGTAATGTCCGATTGTAAATTTTGGGGAATGGAAGCCCATGTTGTGGAGTTTAATAAATTATCTAACAAGGTTCCGTTGATCGTATTTCCGTTGACTTTAGATTTAAGATGGTTTTTGATTGCTGAAACATCTATATTAAGCTTCGTTATTTGCTTAACATGACCGTCAAGTGAAATTGTTTGCGAATTTGAAGTATTATCCTTTAAAGATGTACCATCGTTTTTCTTATTACAAGCTTGTAAATAAACTAAAATTGTTCCCAATAGAATGATTCCAAAAATACTTATTGAAATTGTGCTTTTTTTAAAATTAATTCTTTTCATAATAAAATATCTTATATTGATCTTATTAAATAATTATTTTTTTTATATCTTGGGTTATTACGTTTTTTCCGAGTATCTTGATAAAGCAACCCAATAAGATACCCGGAAATATGGGAAAGACTTTTGGACGTTCTCTTATCATAAATTGTTTCATATCAACTTCTAATTAATATTAATTGGTTCAAAATGAACAAATCATTTCAAAATTGCTTATTCTAATACTTATTTTTACCACCATACTTGTTTGCCATTTTCATAAGTAAAAATTCGTTCTTCATTACCTCGACTCAAGTTATGGAGTAAGTATAAAGCTGTTTGCGGTACATTTTGGAACTTTACATCTGACCTGGTAGCAACAATTGTGTTTAAAGGAATCCATTTATTGTCATTCCAATAATTAAGTTCATATTTGTCTCCTTCAATAATGAAATTCGAATCGCTTCTTGGTGCAAACTTCACTTTAGAAATACTGGTAGGTTTGCCTAAATCGTATGTTATGGTTCCGTTACTTTTCCCCCAATAATATGTATTTAAATCGTGGTCATATATCTTTGCCATTTCTGGTACTGAATCTAATTCAAGGGGTTTATAGTCAAGATATTGATTTTTAATATCATATAATTCAAGTTCAGCAATATAAGGTTTGGATGTACTTGAAAGAGTAAAACGATAGTATTGATATTTTTTATCAAGCTTGATTTCTCTTGATTCAAATGAATCTGGTTGATCATTTATAGTAAATATTGTGACCTTGTTACTGAAGTCAGGATTATTTGAACATTCGAACTTACCACCTATCATTGATTGTTCATAAAAATTCACCGCATTAGTACGATGATATTTTCTTTTTAATACAATATCACTTTTTGATATATTAGGTGTTAAATCATGTATATTACCAAGTGAATCCAAAATAAAAGGAACACCATAAGTTTTTATCTCATCGTTATCCATAAACATTCCAATATATACATTATTACAACCCAAGTTACTAAAAACCGCTTTTCCCTTACTAATAGGAGCATAGAATTGAGGTGTCCAATCAATATTGTTAAATGTCCCAATCAAGGCAAACTTTTTATTCTTAGGAACTTCCTTGGGTATATCTATAATAATATTGCTGGTTTTTGTATATTCTTGGGTAACATCTTTCCATGTTGGATCATAAATATTTAGGGGTACATCTGTTGTTGTGGGGGCAGTGAAGTTATTTATCAAAGAGTACTGAATCCGATAGATTTTCACAATCTTCCGATCACTCAGGTCAATCCCCATAGGATAACTACAGGCATCAAAAGGAAGTACTTTATTTTGAGGAGTGATAAGTACATTCCATTCATGTCCTGTCCTATTATTTCCCCAACCTATTGTAAAATCCATGGTGACAGGCAGTCCAATTGAACGCATAACTGCGGTAGTATAATTAGTTAAATGTCTACACGCCCCCTTTTTGCCTTTTTCCATTTTAGAAATGGGTATATCAAAAGGGTATTCCCACATTGTTGCACTAGTACCGACCCTAGTTTTTATTTCCCATTGAATTTCTCCGGCAAATGCTACCATTTCCGTATTCTTGATCTTCTCAAAATTTTCTTGTTTACCATTACCTTTTTTAATAAGGTTATCGTAACTTCTATATAAATAATTTCGCCATCCTGGCTCAAGTCTTTCTGTACCTATTCGATACGGCAAAACGTACTCATTAAAAATAGAATCAGGCATCGAATGTAGCCACAACTTTTCATCTTTTACTTTAAATGCTGCCTCAATATTGGCCTGTAGATATTCTTTTGTGAGAGTCACTGAGTCAGGAATTATTTCGAATTTCCCATCAATTGGTGATCCATATTTATCAACTATTGAATTCCATTTTGTTTGTAATACTGGATCTTGATTACTGATTGCTTTTTTCTTTTGAAGACTATCTAGTATAAAAAAGATTGTATCAAACTTCTTAATTATATCACCATCGTAGTAGTATTTAAACGGAATCTGTTTTATAAGGAATTGAGAAGCTTTATATTTATCCGGGGTAGATGTCATAGTATATGTTGACGATAATTCTCTGAATTGGCTTTTTTGTTGTGCACAAAGCCTGTTACTATGAAGTAATACTATTAATAAAGAACATGTAATAAATCTAATATTGTAATTTGTCATATTATAATTATTGTTTAATTAAATCCATCCCATATTTTGTGGTTTTCTTTAGAAATCATAGTTGATTCCTTTATTAATGTTATCGCTGAAAAATTAATTTATACTGAATTGTAAATATATATTATATAGCAAATAAAAAATGTTTAAAGTTGTTTATTTTCATAAAAACCTGAGTTATTGTATGAACCCCCTCTTTTTTTGGATGAAAGATGAATTTATGTTAATATATGTTAAATTATATATCAATATATGTTTATTTCATCAAATTATATTACTCTTTTATTTGAAATTTGCTTAATCCAACTAAACGAAAAAGGTAACCTGTAAATTCATCATTTAGAATGAGTATAAATAGGTCCGAAAGGAAAAAGCAAATAATGGTCGAGTAGACAAGGCATTTCAGCCAGAACCTCTCCAGGAATCTGAGGTGAAAATCCCATTCATTCAGTAAATAAACCAGCTTCACCGGAATATCCAAGATGGGGCAGATTGCAGCGTATTAGTCAGTCAATTTTTGGTGACATGAAAATATATGTGCGGTTCATCCAAAAAAAAGGGGGGGTCATACAATAAGTCGAGGTTTTCTTGTTTATTGCAAAAATGTGTTTCACCTTTGTGAGAGTTTCAAAATTAAAATGTCATTGATTGAAAATCTAAGTTTAAAAACATACCTAATTGAAATGAATGGTGGTTGATTCCATTTATTTCAAATCTTGCCAGTACTAAAATAATATCTACATTTGTAAGTGTATGAATAACGACAAATTTTACATAGCAAGGGTGCAATTTAAAAATAGGGTACTCAGTAGTCATGGACAAGCTTTTGAAGACTTGTTTGTTAGAGTTATGCAAGCAAGTGATATTGAGTTTAGACCTGTAAAACCACAGGGACGTTTAGGTGATAAAAAAAATGATGGATTTAATAAAAAGTTTGGACAATATTATCAAGTATATGCTCCCGAAGATTCATCTGAAAAAGAGAAGGAAAGTTATAAAAAATTAACGGAGACATTTGATGAGCTTTATAATTATTGGCAGGAAATATCTCCTATCAAGGAATTTTACTGGGTGTATAATGACAATTTTCAAACAGGTGTTTACCCTTCAATTGAAAAAAAATTGTCTGAAATAGAAAAAAAATATAAAATTAAAGCTGAACCCTTTCTTAGTAAATACCTTGAAGATGTTTTTTTATCTTTACCCGAGCATGAAATTATAGATATACTTGGTGGCTGTCTTCCTGACTTTAGCAACATTGAGGATATCTCAATTTCTATACTAGGGGAGGTAATTGACTTCTTGGTGAAATTCTCATTTAGCCCAATTGATATAACCTTTCCAGATGAAATAAATTTTGACAAAAAAATAAGGTTTAATAATCTAAATAAGGTTTTTGGCACTCTTTTAAAAACTGCTTTCCATCAGGATTATATTATAACAGAATACTTTAGTTATAACAGTAAGTTTGCAAAAGAAGATTTAAAGATTGTCTTTTCGAATTTCTATCAACAAGGATTACAGGAGATTCCAGATGATATCCCAGAAAAAGCAGATTTGGTATTTGATTTTATACTAAAAAAAGCTAGTCCAAGAAACCATTTGGCAATAGCAAATGCTGTATTAACTCTCATGGCTCATTACTTCGAGAGTTGTGATATTTACGAAGAACCACAGGATCCAAAACAAAGCACGTTGTTCACATGATATTACCTACAAAACATATCAGGATTTCTGAATCACTAATTGGTCTGGGTGGTTATTTGCTTAAACTACTTAACGAACCAATGACGATTGATAATTTATGGTTTAAATTCTCAAAACATAATAACCAAAAGTATCCTGCATATCACAACTTTGACAATGTAGTCTTATCTTTGAATCTTTTATTCATAATGGGAATCATTGAAATTAACGAAAACGGAGAACTTTGCAATGCGATTGATTGAGCTAAGGGCAAATATGGAATCATTTCATACAATTACTTTTAATAAAGTAGGAGTATCAATTATTCGTGCAATTAAGGTTTCTGAAGATAAAAAAAGCACTTATAACAGTACAGGCAAATCATTACTTATTTATCTTACCCATTTCTGTTTAGGTTCAAGTGAAAATTCAGAACTTAAAGAAAAGCTACCTGGTTGGGAATTTACTCTTGATTTCCAAATTGATGGAAAACTATATACAGCAACTCGGAATGTTGACAATCAAAAAATAATTATACTAGACAATGAAGAATGTAAACTAAAAGACTTTAATGAATTTATCCAATCAAAGGTATTTTTTAATATCCCTGCTGATTTTAAGTATTTATCATTTCGTTCTCTAATAAACCGTTTTATAAGGCCCAAAAAATCAAGCTATGATACATACAACTGTTTTTTAAAGGAAGAAAAGGAATTCCAAGAGCTTTTAAACAATGCTTTTCTACTTGGCTTAGACATCGAAAAAATCAGCAAGAAAAGAGAATTAAAAGAAGAGTGGGACAATACCAAGGAGAAAAAAAAGAATATTGAAAATGACCCTATAATGAGGGAGTTTTTTACTGGTGGTTCTGATAAGAAAAAAATTGATTTAGAGATTGTTGGGCTTGAAAAAAAGATAGATAAGTTATCAAAAAGCATTGCGGATTTTAAAATTGCGGAGGATTATGACTCTATAAGAAAAGAAGCTGATGAAATCTCATCTGAATTAAGAAAATACAAGAACAGACGAACAATTATATTCACTGCTATTAACAACATTGACAAAAGCCTTGATATAAAGCCTGATATTAAAGCCAAGGATATTCAAAATCTATATGAAGAAGCAAATGCAATAATAAGCGATTCGATAAAAAAACGCTTTGAGGAGGTTGAAAACTTCAATAAAAAACTACTTGGAAATAGGAAGGTAAGATTAATTGAAGAAAAAAAGAGATTTGAACAACAATTAAACGAAATTGAAGGAATTATAAAAAGACTAGGCAAACAAGAAAATGAGAAACTATATTTACTCAAATCAACGGGTTCCCTTGAGGAATATGCAAAGCTTAATGAACAGTTTTCGCAGTTACAAATTAAGTATAGCAAACTTTCAGATTATAAAGAATTACTGAGTTCCTATAATAGTAAGATTGATGAAATCAAAGAGGCATTTGTAAAAGAGAATAGTGAAACAAACAAATATCTCAAAGATAATGAGTTGCTGAAAAAACGTAACATTGAAGTATTTAATTCATTCGCTGAACAGTTTTATGAAAACAAAACATCTGGTATTATCATCGAGAACAATGAGGGTGAAAACCAAAATCGATTTAACATTGAGGCAACGATAGACAGCGATTCAGGTGATGGAGTCAATAATGTAAAAATCTTTTGTTTTGATTGGACGCTTCTAAAAACTCAAAACAACCACCACATCAAGTTTATTTTCCATGATAGCAGATTGATTTCTGAAATTGACCCAAGGCAAATTGTGACTATGTTCTATCTATCCAACTTCCAATCTAAAGAATTTGGGTTACAATATATTATTACAGCAAATCAAAAAGAACTGGATTCGTTAAAAATTGAAATGACGGAAGAGGAATATAAAGAAATCATTGAAGATAACATTATTGAAGAGCTTACTGATGAATCTGATAATAGCAAGCTTTTGGGAATAACGATTGACTTGAATTACGAAAAACAATGAAAATGAATATGATTTTAACAATTAAACCAAATAACATCCTGTAATGAAGATAATATCAGTAATCAATTATAAAGGTGGTGTAGGAAAGACCACCTTGACGGCTAATTTAGCAGGCGAATTAGCAAGGAGAGGATATAAAATTTTAATGATAGATCTTGATCCACAGGCAAGTCTTACATTTTCTTTTATTAGGCCAGATGACTGGAAAAAAGATTTGGCAACATCGAAAACAATTAAAAATTGGTTTAAGCCATCTAAAAAAGATGAAAAACTGAAATTTACAGACCTCATATTTGAACCAAATAATGTAAAAAAATATCTTGGAGGGAATGGCAAATTGCATTTGATATCATCTCATTTGGAATTAATAAATGTAGATTTAGAGTTAGCAACATTGTTGAGTGGTGCAAACTTAAAACAAGCCAAACAAAACTTCATAAAAGTACATAGAACATTATCTAATGGTATTGAGCAACTTAATAACGAATATGATATAGTATTGATTGATTGTCCTCCAAACTTCAATATTGTTACAAAGAATGCTATTGTAGCAAGTGATAATATACTAATACCTGCAAAACCAGATTATCTCTCAACACTTGGAATTGATTATCTTATCAAGAGTTTGAAAGAACTCGTTGATGATTATAATGAGTATTGCAAAGTTGATGACGATAATGTGGTTGAAGAAATAAACCCAGAAATTGCTGGTGTACTATTTACTATGGTTCAATTTTATGGTGGAGAGCCCATATCAGCAATTCGTCCCTTTATTTCTCAAACCAAAAAATTGAAAATTCCTGTTTTTGATTCATACTTTCGTGAGAATAAAACGCTTTTTGCTGATGCACCACAATATGGCGTTCCAGTTGTATTGTCTGACTCAAACAGACCTGATATTGTGCAGGAAATAAATGAGTTTGTTGATGAGTTTGTAACTAAAGTTTTGTAATTGTGAAAAAAAGAGAAAATATATTTATTGAACAATTCGATAATTTAAGTTCTTTTTTAAAGGAACTTTCTAATGCAGATATAGCTGGTTTGGAAAGTGGTCTAAAAAAAATTAAATTTGAAATAAGTGATAATTTTGATAAAACATTTAAAACAAAAGTTTTATCCTTCGATGAATTTGCAGTTCAAGCAATAATTGATGAGTTAAATAAATTTTCTTCAAGAGACGAAGGATTGGCCTTCTTAATATCAAAGTGTTTTACTCGTATTGATTATGAAACCGTAGCTCAAAGATTGGATATCCCTTTTCAAAAAAAGGACGCAATCGAAAGAATTAAAGAAAAAATTATTGAGGGTACGATTGGTTTTAGGTTACGGTCTCAAGCAATTCAAGGGAGAAAATCAGATTAATAATGTTTATCATTTTAATTAGTATCTCAATTCAATGCCAGAAAGAACAACCAGTTTGTAACACGGGCTAAAAGCAAGTGGGCGGACAGCGGTAATTTGAAGGGTATTGCAGCAACTAATAAAATTTATCGCAGGTTGACAGTTTTGTGCTTCGAAATCGCCACCTTCGCCAAGCCCGAAACCATTACCGCCAATGCTAAAAGACAGAAATACAGTGCAAAATAAACAGAAAAGTAAAACATGAGAAAGACTCTTCTTGAACTCATAGAAAGAACAATCATTTATAAGTATGACTTGCCATATTTAGTCCAAAATATTCCAAGAACTATATTTTCTACTAAAGACGACAAATGCTATTCTGCAACGGACAAAAATTCACTGATTGAAATAATATATAACTCAATTATTGAATACTCTTTCAACGAATTTGAAATAACAGAAAGAGATTTTTCAGATTTGCATACTATAGCTTTCCAAGAGAGAATACGATTTGATGAAAACGACTCTGATGAAACAAGACTTAAATATGGTTTTTTTGGAGAAGTACTCCTCCATTCAATTCTTAAGGTCATTTTTGGAACAGATACTATTATTTCGAAAGGCTACTTTTACAATCCACTTGAAAATGCTGAATCAAAAGGTTATGATTCCTATCATTTGATTGAAAAGGACTCAATTGTTCAATTATGGTTTGGAGAAACTAAATTTCATAAAAATTATACTCAAGCTGTTAATGACGTTCTGTCTAAAATTAAAAACTCTTTGTCAGATTCATATCTTAGTAAAAATATACTTGCTCTTAGAAAGAATAAAGAAAATCTTAACACTGAGAATTCAATAATTAAAACCATTTTAAACAGTTGGAATGAAAATCCCAACTTAATAATTATTGATGAACTAAAAAAGTATTCAATAGAATTGGTATATCCTGTCTTTATCCTTTTTGAACAAAACAAAAGTGGATATGACGATAACATAAAATCGATACCTAAATATATTGAAGAAAAGCATACTGTGGAAAACTATAATTTATCAATTCCTTATAGCGTATTTTTCATTTTCTTACCAATTGAAAATGTTAAAGAAGTAAAAACTGAAGTATTAAGATGGATAGAATCAAAGAAGCCACTATTGTCATAATTGAATTAAATAAATATCGTGACGGACAGATCAATGATTATGATTTGATTAAAACGGTATGCAACTATTTTGACAAAATTAAAGGAGAAGAAATTACAGATGCAGACTTAAGGTTTTTGAAATATATCTCTAACTCTGTAGGGATTCCGCATTTTTATGACCTCTTGAAAAAGTTTGACAGAAATATAGATATTGATAATTTTGACCTAAATACTTTAGCTGCCATTATATATGAGAGCACGCTAAATCTAACAGAAAATAATAAGGTTCATAGGTATCAAAAAAAGATTTTAGAATTATTTGAACCTTCAAAGCTTAATAGGTATTTTCTTTCTGCCAGCACTTCGTTTGGTAAAACGCATATCGTTTTTGAGATTATTAAAAAAATGGAGTATAAAAATGTAGTCTTGATTTTCCCTACAATAGCATTGCTTTCAGAAAATCTTGAAAAATTGACTTCAGATGATAATTACAACTATTTTCTAGACTTCTACTCAATTCATACTTTAAGTGAGGTTGAAGAACTTTCAGAAAACAATTTGTTTATTTATACTCCTGAAAGATTTTTATCTTTTATTGAGAAAAGAGAAGATGAAATTAATTTTAATTTTGCATTTGTAGACGAAGTTTACAAGATTGATAATGATTACATAATTGATGAAGAGGTTAGAGAAAACGAAAGAGATGTTGCATATCGTTTAGCCGTCTTTTATTCCCTAAAAAAAGATGTAGACATATTATTGGCAGGCCCGTATATCGATTTTTCAAAACCAAATGACCAAAACTACAATAGTTCATTTGATAAATTTCTTCAACAGAATGAAATTGAACTTATTGACTACAATAATTATGAAATTGTAAACAAATCCTTTTTTGATATAAAAGCCAAGAACAATTATCTAATTGACGAACAGTTGTCCTTAAATTTTACAGCTAATGATAAAACACAAAGACTGATTGAAATTATTAACTCAATTATTAATATAAATCAAAATACAATTGTATACTGCTATTCGCGTCATTCAGTTGAATCATATGCCATTAAGCTTATAGAATCGGGTATTTTAGCGAATAATGATTATACAGAATACCAAGATTTTATAACACACATTACAGAAAATTTCAATCGAGATTGGACTCTAATTGAAGCATTAAAAAATGGGATCGGAATTCATCACGGTCTAGTCCCAAAATATTTACAGAAAGAAATAGTTTCTTTATTCAATAGAAACCTATTAAAAGTTCTAATCTCAACAACAACAATTACAGAAGGAGTAAATACTTCTGCAAAAAATTTGATTGTCCTTCATAGTAAAAAAGGAAATAAGGAACTCAAAAAGTTTGATGCAAAAAATATAGCAGGTCGGGCAGGTAGGTTCTTATTTCATTATAGTGGCAGAGTGGTCGTTTTAAAAAACGATTTTATGAAAGTAATCAACTCCGACGCAGAGGGCATAAAACATAAGAATTATGATTTGGAATCTCCCAAAGATGAAATAGACCTCTATTATACCAATGATGAATTCCTTAAAAATGAAGATAGATTAAGGATACAAAGTATTAAGGAACAACAAGAAGTAAGAGAGATTCCGGATTTTGTTTTCACTCTGTATAAGGTAGTTAGCCGGGTACATAAAATTGAAGTTTATGATCGAATTGGACGTCTTTCTCAATTAGAGTTGGATTCAATTAGAGCATTAATAAGACAGATTAATTTCCGAATGGATATTGACTATGATGGTTTTCAAACTGTATTAAATGTCATTGAACCAATAGTCTTGAATCAAAAAATGAGATTTATGATTGAATATAAAGGTGAAAGTGGTCAATATTCAACACTGACACATTTAGTTCATTACTATTTATCAGGCGGTTTTTTAGGTTCTATTCGTTATAAACTTGGGCTAGGAAAAGCTATTGATGATGCAATCTCCGAAACATCTGAATTCGTTTATAACATATTGAAATATCAAGTAGTTAAATATTTAGGCGTTTTCAATATAATGTATAAGCTATCCCTTTCAAAAAACACTAGACAGCCATTCGAAGAAGTGAATGGCATTGATAGACTGTTAACCAAACTTGAATATAATGCACTGACAGCATTTGGTAGAATTGCAAGCGATTTTGGAGTACCTTCATCAATTGTTGACTTTTATGAAGACAGCAATAACGCTGAACAAATCAGAGCTTCATTTGATAGTTACGAAAAGGGGATTTTTGAGAAAGTTGAAAAAATTATTAAGCGACCTGAATAATGAACAAGCGAGCACTGGTGGTAACAAAGATTATAACAAATGGCGAGTTTGGAAACATAATTGAAGTTTCGTTTCCCGCACAATCATTCGTGTTGGTTGACAGTTAAGTGCCACGCAATCCGCAACTTGTCATAGCCTCAGCCGTTAGGCATCAGTGAAAAAACCTCGTAACTAATTGTAAAGATACCATGAAAACAGCAGAAAAAGTTTTTACACCAAGATCAGCTAATGTTAATGACAAGATGTATATTGTCAGGTCTGATATTGAAAATGCTTTAATATCTGGATTTAAAGGGACAATGCATATAATTATTCATGGTGATAGTGGGTCTGGTAAATCATGGTTGTATAAGAAGGTTTTTAAGGATAATAAAATTTTCTATTTACCAGCAAACTTAGCAAATGCTTCTAGATTTAAATCAATAGATAAAGAATTTGAAAATCTGCTAAATAGAGAAAATAGAAAGGTTAAAGATTCATATACTTCATCCTCAACTGTCACAGCTGAATCGGAATTTGGTTTTAGTTCAGCAATAACGTTTTTGTCAGCAAAGATTAAGGGCATATTTTCAAGTAGTGAACAAACGCACTATAAAATTACATCTAAAGAACCATTCGAGGCATGTTTAGAGTATTTAAATAAGAGAGCCAAACGTAAACCCGCTGTTTTAGTTCTTGACAATTTTGAAAGCATTTTAGATAATGATATTCTTGTAAAAGAATTATCTGATATTATTATTCTACTCGATGATGAGAGATATGGCAGGTATAATGTAAAATTACTTATTGTAGGTACTCCTAATGACATTCTCTATTATTTTAAAAAGATATCGTCTAACAATCCAGTAGTTAATAGGGTTACTGAGATCCCTGAAGTTTCTAGATTAACAGATTCTCAAACTTTTGAATTAGTAGAAAGGGGATTTATAATTGAATTAGGTTTTAAATTTGAAGACGAAGTAAAAGCTAAAAAACATATAGCATGGATAACTGATAGGATTCCTCAAAGAATTCAAGAATATTGTTTAATACTTGCAAATTTAGCAATAGCGGATAAAAAGATAGACTCTACAAAGATAGACTTAGCTGATAAAAAATGGTTAAAGGATTCTTTATCCAGTAATTATTCAGCTATAGAAAATGTTATGAATTCACGAGAGACATCTGTTGGTAGGCGGAATCAAACATTGTATTCAATTGGACAAATACAAAATAATGAGTTGCGGATTTCAGAAGTGGGAGAGGTTATCAGAAGGATATTTCCAAACAGTACTGGTAGTGTTGCGATTAATGTGAGTGCAATGTTAACTGAACTCGAAAAGGCTGATCCGCCTATTCTTAAAAGGAGTCCAAAGGGAGATGCTTACTATTTTGTTGATTCAAAATATAAGATGTGTATCAGAGCTATGCTATTTTTGGAAGAAGAGATTATTCGTAAAAAAGCAATTTCAAATATATAAAACAACGTTGCCTAACAACGAAAAATGGGGTCAGTGTCTGCTATGAGAGAGTGTTCGGGTAACACTCTAAAGCTGTATTAAAGATGAGGAATTCACCTCGGAACCGACATACAGGAGTAGAGCATGAACGGATTGGCTTTGAAATCTGTAGAAATAGTAAGAACAACTGGGATAATAGGATTGATAAATCTCACATACAATCTCTTTTGATTTGAATAAGTCAAGAGGCTGAATTTGAATAATGCGTAATATGTTGTTAGTTAGTTGCTTGAAAAATATGAAAAATTGAATTTTTTGACCGTAACTTGAATAATTAGTTGTAATATTGTTTTATTTTTTTTAGCACAGATTTAAAAGGGTTCTAATTTGTGCCTGAAAAAAGTCAAAAAAATGAATTTTTAGAGCCCACCTTAATAAACAAATAATTTAACAATTTAAAATTAAGTTAAATGAAATACACATTTTGGAACAACAAAGGAGGGACAGGCAAATCTAGTCTTGCATTTCAGACAATAACCGAATATGCAATTTTACACCCAACTAAGAAAATATTAGCTATTGATTTATGCCCTCAAGCTAATTTATCAGAACTTTTCATGGGGGGACTTTTAGGCAATGGAGGTACTAATCTTAACAATTTGACAACTGCAACAAATACATGTACTATTGGCGGCTATTTCCAAGACAGGCTTTCCAATCCATACAATGTTCCTGCAATTAATTCTGCATTATACACAAGTAATCCAAGTGCTATCAACGACAAAATACCTGTTAATATAGACCTAATCGCAGGTGACAGAATTGTAGAATTACAATCAAATTCCATTTCGGCATTATCAATTACACAAATACCAGGTGTTGATACATATTTAAAAATAATTGATTGGGTAAATGATTTAATCAATGCTGCTAACATTGTAAATAATTATGATGATATCTTTTTAGATACAAATCCTAGTTTTGCAATCTACACTCAGATCGCTTTAGCCGCAACAGACAGAATTATCGCACCAGTAATGGCAGACGATAGTTCAAGAAGAGCATTAAAAAATATTTTTTCGTTAGTGTATGGTTTGAATTTGCCATCAGCAATTTATAATACATATGCGTTTAATACTAAACTTGCGAATGGAGGGAAACCTCTTCCCCAAATACATCTTGTTGTAAAAAACAGGTTAACACAATATATGGGACCAGCATCTGCCTATTCCTCTGTCTTGACCTCTATCGACAACGACTTGAGTGCTGTTTTAGCTACGCATCCTCAATATTTTACTTTTGCAAGTTTAGTAGACGGTTTAGCAGACGTTAGAGACTTTCAAACTACTGGAGTTGTTGCTTTTGCAGAAGCTACACCCTTTAGCAAACTAGCAACAGGGAACCATAATATAAATGGAGTTATAACTCAAATTCAACGAGAGAATTTAACAAATTGTATATCAGCTATAAATGGTATTATAACCAGACTTTAAGAAAAGCTGCACACAATAAATAGGACTTCATGTGGTCTGCAAGACCCAACTTGAAGTCCTATTTATTGTGTGCAGTTATTCTTATATTATTAAGCTAAAATCGCAAATGGCAAATATTTACTTGTACTTGGCAAACGCGGTTTATCAATTTGTGGATTTTGTTTATTAGCACTTAATTTTTCAACTAAAGGAATTGAGTCTTGATGGAACTTAGGAAAACTTCTTGATTGAAACTCGCTGGCCAAATCAACAGAATCTATTGTTTCATCAATCCAATTTCTAGCTACTTTCAACAAACTTGAAGAATAATAACCTCCCTTAGAAGAGTTACCACTTGCAACCTCACCAATACCAGAAGCATACGATACTATCAATTGTTCACTACAATCAGCAATACTTTTATTATAATATCTCTTACAAGATTCACTGTCTAATTTTCTTAATGCAGTTAATGATTCTGAAAAGAATTGTGATTTACGAATTACGTTATCTGTTAGATATTCAGGATGCACTTCTCTACAGCTATCTAAAATAATAATTCGTTTATCAGCATATTTCCTTAAATCTAAAGAATCAATTCTTTCATTTAGATCCAATTCTAATATATTTGAATCACTACATGAAGAATAATATCCATGTCCACAAAATATAATTATTGAAAAATCACAAGAGCTCAATTCCAAAAGTTCTTTATCAACACATGACTTTGTAGGTTTGTCTAAATGTAATATCTCTTCTGATTCAGACCAATACCCTCCATAAGGTGCCATGAAATAAGATTTGTAATTTTCAATATCAACGTAAACTCCTTTATCGTAATGTTCACTTCCAACCTCTCCAGGATTTGTTATTAATAAAATTTTTCGTTTCATATTTCAAATATTATTTCTTAGAACCATCAATTTTTTGAATAATCGAAGGAACAAGTCTCTCACTTAGACCAGCAATCAGACCACCTAATATCATTGCTAAATGAGTGGAATTTATATTGTTAAAAATTGGAAGAAGAATACCTGATTTTATGCTTAAACCAATTAAAAAACCAGAAATCATCCCAGCAATAATTTTACTTGCAGCTTCCATATAGTGCAATTCATTATTTGCATTAAAGTCCAAATTTGTATTGCCCATTCTTAAGATAATTGAAAGAAATGAACCTAGTGATCCATTAATTGATGCTAGCAAAAGAAAAAAAGCAGTTATACCAATATAATTTATGACCTGGAATCTAAATAACCATGCAAATATTCCTATTATCAAAACTGTTAATGTTAAAATTCCAGAAGCTTTTAAATACAAGAATCTTGATTTATCAATATTTCTATTAATTATATATTCTTTGGCAAATTTTAACATTTGCTTTGCACTTTCAAAATCATGCTCAAAGTTTCTTACTAGGGCTTCTCCAATCTGTCTTTTAAAATTAAGTATCTCCTTTAAATCAAGCCCTTGAATTATAAAACTTTCGATTTGAGCAGCTTCATTCATAATTGAATTAAACACTTTTTTATCTTCTTCGTTTAGTACAATTTTATCATATGAATCTGATGTTTGCCAGTCAATATCATTTTCATTATCAATAAACACAATATAATTTTCAGCAGCTAGAATAAGATATTTTGTCATTATTCAGTCGCAACATTGCATTGAGCAATGAGCCTTGTAATATGCAAAGGGTTTCTATCGTTTTTAATAGCAGTATCAATAATAGAACGGATAACAGCAAATCTTTCAGCGCCTCCATCTGATCTGAACTGGCCACTAATTTTTAGCTTGGTTTTGAAATTCCGGATCGCTCTTTCCGATCCATTATTATCTGGAGGTACGTCTTCATGTTGAAGAAAGTTGAAAACAAAGTCTGCGTATTTAACCATCCTTTTGTGAAAAGGAATAAGTTCTTTTAAAGCTGAGTCTATAGGTTCATCAATCAAATCCCCGAACGATATAAGGACCTCATCTACGCTCGCCTTTGTTATATAATCTGTTTTTCTTAGAGCCAGCGCGTTGACAATGAGTAGCGACATTCTCTCTGCCCATGTACTTTTTTTGTATATCTCTTTTAGATACTTAAGTTCCCTGAGTAAATGTGCAGTACAAAGCTGATGGGATAAAGCATTTGTCTTGAAATAGGAAGCCCAACAATCGGAAACCAATATATTGTTTTGAAAACCCTCCGGCATGATTTGCTCAATTGCGGCATATCCCCTGTTTGGGTGGATAGCAATAAAGGTAGCTTTATCATTTTGGAATGTCCATGCCCAATGGTTTTTGCCATTTATATTTACTCCGGTTTCATCGGCGCCAATTACTTTGTTTTTCAATACACTCTGTCTGATGCTTTCGTATGTGGAAGCAGCTTTACTTTTCACTTTGTTTAGAATATAATCAACGCCTCCTGTGCTAATGGGGATACCAAACACATCAGTGAAAATTTCTGATGTCCGCTTTATAGGAACAAATTGCCTTGTGCTCATGTAAGCTATTAAAGCCTGTACGTTTTCCCCATAGCTAACCGGAGCTGTAATCCCCATAGGATATGAAGCCTGATTCATATGCCCACATTTACAAAGCTTATCAAATAACTGATGCTCTGTTACAATAGGCGCTATTGGTGGTATGTCAATTACTTGTCGTCTGCCTGAAAAAAGTCCTGGCTCAGATGATAAATCTTCACCACAACAAGTGCAATAGAATGGAGAGTGATCCTCGATAATATCCGGAGTAGAAACCATTTTCAAAGTTGTGCCCTCATGCCCACTTTGGCCACCCGGCTTCTTATCTGAAGGCTCTCTTAGGCTTTGGGTCCTTTGAGGCTTAGGAAAATCACTTGAAGGTGGCTTACTGCTGTTCTTGCTATTCTTTGGATTTTCATACTTGGCCAAACGTTCCTTTAAATGGGCAATCTCGCTTTCGAGATATCCAATATGCGCAATGAGCATTGCAAACTTTTCTTCTGTGGTTAATTCTTTTGTCATACCGGAGGCAAAGTACAACATTTATTTTCTCATAAAAAAATATTTAACCCATTAGTTATCACCACCAAAACAACCATTTTTGTTAACAACGTCGGAAAATAAAAAACAACCCCTCTGAGATTTCAATAGAATCATTAAAAGACGAAAACCAAGCCCCATTAAAAGCTCATGAGGATATACACTCCGAAATAAATGATTAACCCGAAAATATTTTTTGAAAATAAAGCTCTAAATTTACACACTGAATCGTCACGATATTTTAATGGTAAGTTTGGCCACTGTTTTTCATATTCTTGTACAACTTTTTTCATTTATATATAAATTAATTAATCATTAAAAATATCTCTAACATTGGGCATGTTAAAATTGCACAAAACTCATTTATATATACTGAAAACCAGTACAATAC
>Ga0224523_1000554_pt1 | contig 18839 bp, 15 predicted proteins | sample CFST50metaG_FD_182732 | JGI IMG/M metagenome (GOLD analysis project Ga0224523, IMG submission 182732) | Peat soil microbial communities from Stordalen Mire, Sweden - C.F.S.T50 | ecosystem: Environmental > Terrestrial > Soil > Wetlands > Peat | place: Sweden: Norrbotten County, Stordalen Mire...
CCTCCGGTTTTGATCTCATATTTTACTCAAAAACAATTTCATGATTTTTTTTGCAGAGAAGGCAGGGATCGAACCTGCCACAGCCGGTTTTATCCGTCTGCTACCGGTTTTGAAGACCGGATGAAACACCAGTTTCTTCCTCTCTATTTATAATAATAATCAATTTGAATTCATATTTGAATGCTAAAATAATAAACAATTCTGAAATTATAAAAAAAGTTGGAGATAAAATAACAATAAATAAATCAATTACTTTCCAACATGCACTGCCTGACAAGCATTAACTATGGTACCGTCATCATGCTTAATAATAAGCCCAATAACATTGATCTGGGCTGCATTCCAGCCGGCAGGAAGATTAATATATGAATACGTTTTGGTAAGTGTATCTCCGGTTATATGATGAGTGGTTGCAGAAATGCTTCCCTGTATGCCATCCCACCCGTCAAAAATATGCCTGGCAACATGATCGTAATACATAGAATCGGCGGGAACAGGATTGTTATGATCTTCAAACCCGCACATATCCTGTGAAGTATGAGCAAAAGAATTAGATTGAGCCCACACAGAAGTTGTGCCATGAACGCTATCTTCTGTAAGAATACCACTAAACCGGTAATCACCTATAAAATTTGCTAATACAACTGCCCGCACAGTATATGACAAATTTCTTGTGGTTTTATCCCATTGAATATTCGTTATGCTCATATCTACGGGAGGAGGAGCACTTATAGCAGCGCTCATAGCTGTTGCATATTCCGAACAAACACTTGCGTAATCAGCCGGATATGAATTCATTATTTTTCTGTCAATGACAACACAAGGCATACCTAGAGTTGCAAATAAATTATTATATTCTGCGAATTCTGTTTTATACATCGGGTCGTTGGTGATAAGATTAAAATGAAATGCAACAGGAATAAAATTTTTTGGATATTGAGCGATCATTTTTTCCAAAGTGCAAATACCCATTGGGCAATTGGTACACGATGTAGAAGTGCCTTCTTCGCAAAGCACCCGTTTTATTGAAGAGCCATCAATTGATATTTTATTCGTATATGGGGCTTTCACTTTATCGCAGGCATAAAAAAATACTATTATTGCTATACCTATCACAATTATTGGAGCTATCTTTTTTTTCATAAAATCAGAATTCTATTTTTTTAAAAACTGCTCATTATTGTTAATGTAACTCCGTTTGATGCCGGAACGAACCTGCAAACGCCGCCTACACAAAAGATACCGGATCTTTGTTTTCCATAAGTGATGGAAATCCTGTTTGCATTTTTCATAAATCCCAGTGATGCATTGTAATAATGAAATCGTTTATCCTTTTCACTATTTCCATAATTATACATATCTCCAACTGAAAAGAACCATTTGGGAGCAATGGTATACTGTACCATTGCAGCAGCCCAACTGCCCTTATCCTGTTTGGTATATAAATGCTGCAATTCCACCTGCACTGATTTTTTTTCTTTTATTTTATAAGTAAGGTCAAGGATTCCTATTTGGGAATAGATCATTGGATCTCCGGGGTGACCTTCAATTACGGCTTGGTTGTAGGATTGATAAAGATAAGAAATGATCGCATTGAATTTTTTGCTTATCTTTTTGTCAATTTCAATATTAAAATCATCATAATATAAATCCTTACCTATTTTAAAAAAATCGGATTTATATCCTAATGTTCCTCTTTCCATAATATCTGTTGTATCATTAACAGCCGACATTTCAATGGAACCAACTCTTGAATAATTAACAATTACATCCATTCCATAGCTACCTCCAAGCGAAGTATTTTTTTTGATATGATAGGTGATCTCGGCCTGTACTCCGACTTCTCCATTAGGCTGAGTTGAGTAAGGATACATGGCAGCAAGACTATATGTATGTTCTTTTGCAAGATCGGGAAGATAATTGATCATCAAAGCATTTCCTGTTGAAATATCCCTGTCGGAACGGAAGCTCATATTATCAATTCTTTCTGCCGATAAAGAAATACCTAATCCTTTTTGGGAAAACGTACCCGAAGCTAATAATGCCTCGCCGGGTTTATAGATATAAGTATTGATCGCCGATGGATCATTTATTTTATAACCATATTCGCTCATGAAATTTATTTTCCCGCAAACCAGGTTTAATCGGCCTGCAAAAGCAGCTACGTTTTCGGGAAGGTTGTAAAACTGATTATCGTCTTTTTGGTATTTACTTACAACGCTACCGCCGATAGTGATTTTTGTTTTCTTTTCAGCCCAGCCTTTTAGTATATCATTTAAATAAAATTCGCCGTCAGCACCTCTCACAATTCCCGGACCTTTATCAAAGAAAAAACGCTGAGTGCCTATGATCCCTTTTATCGTAACTCCTTTAACGGGACTGTAAACTAACTTCAAACCATCAATAGAATTATCCACCCCAAGATTCCAATCCTGGTAAGCTCGGAATATAAGACCGCTGCCAAATTGCTCATAAAAATTCCCTACGGTAATTTGTAATTCATCCACTTTATATGAAGCAAACCTGTAAGGAATGCCATTCCCGATATTGCGCGAATCAAAGCCCTGCATCACATTTTGATAACTTTCATATCTTACACCTGCCGAAAAATCGCCATTCGTATAGATGATATTTGCAAATGCATTCATTAATATTTTCTCCGGAACTTTTGGCGCCCCTATCAATGAATCCTCCATGTAATATTGTGCATCCATCTGGAAGCTTCCGTGGATCTGCCCGATACCCTGAGACCTGGATATAAAGGGAAACATACAAAATATTATGAATAATTTGTATGCAATGATTTTACTTGCTTTAATCAAATTCAAAAGATTAAATTGTTTTACAATTATTCTGAAACTTTCTGACCTGAACTTAATTTTTTTACAATATTATAAAGATCGATCTCCGAACCTTCGGTATAAGTAACATGCTGCCAAACCACATTACCGTTACCATCAACAATAAAAGTATGCGGGATCTGGTTAATATTCAAAGCTCGGTAAAGGTCTTTGTTCTGATCAAGGTATACATCAAAATCCCAGTTCTTGCCATTTACAAAAGGTTTGACTTTATCAACACTTTTGGAATCATCAATTGAAACAGCAATTAATTTCACACCCGTTTCCTTTTGCCAGTCGGAATATACTTCCTGTATAGCTTTTAATTCTTTCAGGCAGTTTGTGCACCACATGGCCCAGAAGCTAATAATGATAGGCTTTCCATTGTTTGACAATTGTGATGTGTTGAAAGTTTTACCATCAAGCGTTTTAATATTAACAGCAGGTAATTTGAATGTTTTTGTAGCTGATTTCGCAGTATCCTGGGAAAATAACAATGATGTTCCCAAAAAGAAAATCGCGAAAAACAAAAATATTTTTTTCATAATTGAAGGTATTAAAAAGTCAGTAACAAAGAACAATTTTTATTCCATATTACTGACCTTTTTATTGAAAGAATTTATTTTACAATAACTAATTTCTTTGTGTAGGTTTTCCCGCCAATTAAAGCATTCAGGTAATAAATGCCTTGCCTGAGATTATTTGCGTCAATTACGATATTATTAATACCCGCATTGTACATTCTTTCTTCTGTTGAATAAACTTTTTCACCAAGCAAATTACAAATAGTCATATTTATTTTTTCCGGTTGATTCAAAGCAATCTCAACATTTGTATTGCCACTGAAAGGATTTGGGTAAACATTAAATGAATTAAAAAAGTCATTTTCGTTTATGCCTGTTGCAATATCACTGAAAGATGATTGAAATACTTCTTTTGAAGTGTTTTCCTGAATAAAAATCACTACTTGCAAGTCCGACATATGTTCTACATGGGTAGAGCTCATATCTTGAACAAATGTATGCGTATAATTTGTTCCCGCAGCAAAATTTACAGTTGTGCCATTCCCATCAGGCAGCATTTTCATCATTACATGTATAAATGATGTTTCACCATTTGTACTTACATTTCCTGTCGTAGTTTTTTCTACAACTGCAGCATACACTTTAAATGCACCAGTAATATATGGGGTAATTGTGAAAGTTGCTGTTACGGTTGAATCAATATAAGTAGGCGTTTGAGAAATAACAAAGAAAGTTGGTTTTGTAGCTTCGTCTGATAATTCCGAGGTCATTCCCGTTGAAGTCATTGTAGAATTTGCCCCATCAATAAACAAATCAGGAACGCCATTTACCCCATAATATGCTCTTCGCGTACCACCTTCTGCGGTATAATAAGAATCGCCAGCACCAGGCCAATTCATTTGGTATTTAACTAAAGAAAATGCATTAGGGTTAGCTGTAATAAAAGGAGTAAATGTGCTACTATTGAAAGATGCACATGGGTTACATGTAGAGCTGGAAAATTCTTCATATAACGGCATACGTGTTGCTGTTTGGGTAGCAATTGAAATTGGTTTTACAATAGTATCATTTGAGTTGCAACTGTCCTTGCCATTACCATTAACATCGCTGATCCATAATTTTAAAGAATAATTACCAGGCGTTGCAGCCCATGTTGGTGTCAATGTAAAATTATAATTTTGAGTAGTTGCAATATTTATACCTGTTATATTCGTAGTATTTACAGTACCATTATTAATTTTATAATTAAGTATGAGTGATGTAATATTTCCTAAGCCATAATTAACAACATTTCCTGTAACATTAATATTCCCCTGTTGAATATACGATGGAACGGTACATGCAGCCATTTTTGCATCAACATTATATGGTTTAAAAAGAGATACATCATCTATAAACCAGTCATTAATGTTATACGCATCACCATTAAAGTAAAAACATATTTGAAAGCTAGAACTTCCAACATCGGCATTTGAAATCTGAATTATAGTATCTGATGCCGGTATGCCTCCGGTTGGATTAACAATAGTCCAAGCGTCAGTCCATGTAGTACCATTTGAACTTGTTGCAACTCCAATTGTGTAACCACCGGCATAATCATCAAGCATATATTTAAAATTTAAAATAATGGATGTTGCGCCTGTTGTATTGATCTGAGGCGAAATCAACCTTGAAATACCAGTAAATTCAGGGTTGTAGTCAAAATCACATTCAGGTGCTGTGCCGCCGGCATTTGCTGTTGCAGATGCTAACCAGTTTGCACTTTGGGCATCAATTGTCCATCCCGTAGGAGGAACTGTACTAAAGCCTTGATTTAAATAAATTGTTTGCTGTGCAAAGACACATGTAACAATTAGCTGAATTAAAAAAAATAGCGTAAATTTTTTCATAGATTTGAGGGTTTTAGTTAAACAAAGTTACAAATTATTTTTTATTTAAACCGAATTAGTAATATTTTGTATCGACAAATATAAGTATATAATTATATACATGTATTATTTTTCGACAAAAATAAAAGAAATTATTAAATAACAAAGAAAAAAAGACAAAAATAATTAAGTGAGCAAAACAAAAAAAGAAGATCAAAAAAGCCCCGCCAATTGGCGGGGCTTTTTATTATAAGAATTACTTTGTTAAAATTATTTTCTTGAAAACAACGTCCCTGTCTGTTGTGATTTTAAAAGTATATATCCCCGTACTTAAATTACCCATGTCCACAGCATTGATCTGGTTTTCTTTATATACGACTTCACCAACAATATTATATACAATAACATCAACAGGCGTTTTGTATTGTAAATTTACATTACCTGTTGTTGGGTTTGGGAAAGCAATAACTGATGATGAGCTAAAATCGGCATTATCACTCCCTATTATATTTTCATCAGCATTATTTGAATTATTTTGAAAACTTTTTTCATTATTATTTATGGCAGCGGATCCACTACAAACGTCTGAATATATAATATACGTTCCACTTCCACCATTCGCAACATTAGATCCTTCTTGGCCTATCCAATTAGTACATTGACCATTTTTTCCGTTACAGTTACCTGCATATGTTGTATTACTTCAGCAATTGAGGTTTACATTATTCCAACGTAAACCATTGCTACATACTATATCAATTTCATTAAAACTATTAAATTTTGAACCCAAAAGAATAGATGGATGAAAAGTTACGGCACTACCATAAGGTATTGTCTGAGATTGAGTAAATATAACTGATTTCCCAAATTTTCCAGATGTAGTATAACTATTAGTAACATAAATTGTATATGTACAACCGGTACTTGATGTCATGGTATTTTCTACTGTAATAGTTGGAGAAGCAAGACTAATCATTTGTGCAAAAGAAGTCACTGATATTGCACAAACAACTATTACTATAAAAATAAATTTTTTCATATAAATTTTATTTTAATTGATTAATTAAGAAATTTGTTTTTCCACTTTCGCAGTCATCTTTTTGGTTAATAGTTATTGAGTTATTAACTAAAACCCGAACAGCTATTTATTTCTCTAAAAGGAAAATCGGCGCATAATGCAGCGTACTGTTTGTACTTGCATTTTGGTTCACTTTTTATTATATTAGCAGAGCATTTGTTTTAATTAGTAAATGTATTACTTTCTAAGGTAGCCGGTGATAGGTCTGCTGATCTTCACCGGTTTTTTATTTAAATTTTTTTTTTGTAAAATTCTGCTTGATAAAAACCCACACTCATTACTCAATACTATTTACTCTTTTCATTTACTTTAAACTTTTAAACTCCGCGTCAGCGGAACTCCTTTTTACTTTCGACATAGCCTGCTTTCACATATTTTCCTCATACAAGACTATGCCGAACAGGAGCAAATATTGTTTGACGAAAACTCGTTAAAGCAAATAATACATTGCTTGCAATCAATATTAAAATTAAAATGATTTTTTATGTTATTTTTTAAATGGTTATATCAATAAATCTTTGATTTGTTTAAAAATTTAGGCGAAATAAGTAATTTATTATGTAATAAAAAAATATTATTTAGTATATACTTATTATTAATAAGTACGTATAAATTACATTATCATACCTTTCATCCTTATTCACTAACCTTTATATTAATTTTAGGTTCTTCCCGGTCTTATTGAAGTAAGCAAAATTGATTTCAATAAAACGAATACTTTATTAAAGGTATCTCAAAATAAGTTAGGTCTATCTATAAGTTGATTCACATTACCTTAAAATCATTATGTGGTAAATAAAAATTATTTTTAAGAAGCATGTATTAATATTTATCTACACATAAATAATATTTACATGTATTATACCGTTATATATGTATTATTAATTTAAAACATATTTTATGTAATCGAAAATATACTCCTGTTTTATATAAAAGTAATACTATGAAAGAAAGGGGGTGTTAAAAATGTCAAGATTAAAAAAATCGTCGCTGGTAGTAGAAAAAGCGATTAAAAGATTAGCAGGAGTAAAATCGATTTCCGATACACTCGATATGGGAAACGGTATGTCGGTTGCAGGTTTTGATAGCAAGATTTCCGATACTGAAAGTAAATTAGATACTTACAACGAGCTTTTAGCTAATGCTGATGCAGCCTTGAATGATTTCTTAAAAAGCGAACACGATTTAGCAGGGTATTCAAAAAGGATACTCGAAGCTGTTGCATCTGTTTATGGTCACGATAGCAACGAGTATGAACAAGCCGGGGGAAAACGGGATAGTGATAGAAAGCGTCCGGTGAGAAAAGCTAAGGAGGTGAAAGCCTTATAGTAATGTGCCGATTATAGCAACCCGCATTCTACAATGAATAGCGGGTTTTTTATTTGCTGATAAAAACCACATTCGTTATTACCAGTAAAAAATTTGCGAATAACTGAAAATTAGGACAAATAGTTTTGTGCTTAACAACAAAGCAAAAAATATTTTATGTGTGCAAAAAAAAAGAAGACAAAAAGCCCCGCTAATTGGCGGGGCTTTTTAAAACAATTTAATATATGCTCTCTTTATTTTATCAACGATAAAAACATTGAGTTCTATCCGATTTTAAAAACAATTTTTAAATTTTTTTTCTTACTTTTGCAATTAAATTAAAAAATAAATTAAAATCCAAAACATGAAAACGATGAAATTTAATTTATCTGTATTTTTTATAATAGTATTATTTACTGCTGCTTCGTTCGGGCAAAACCAAAACAATGCAGGGAATGATAAAGTTAAATATAATACATGGTCAGCTACTTTAAGTGGTGGGTCTATGTTGTTTTATGGTGATCTCAGGCAATACGACTTTTATCCTTTAGGCAAAACAACAGCTCAGCCAAGTGATGTCTCTGAGCGTAAGTGGGGTTTTGGGCTGGCATTAAACAAACAATTATCTCCTGTATTTGCTTTACAGGGACAATTGCAGATCGGAAAGCTAAGTGGTATTAAAAGGAAAGTTGACGCATACTTTAATGCCAGCTTTACAGAATACGGGATAAATGGGATCCTTAATTTCAGAAATCTTTTTTTCCCAAATGCAAAGAATTGTAAAATCACTGTTTATGGAATAGCCGGAATTGGATTGATCGATTTTAAATCATTACAACGCTCTATTTCCACAGGAGATACTATTCATAGTTATGGCTACGGACAATATGGTCAGAAAAATGAAGCTACTTCGGAAATAGTTATTCCATTAGGTCTCGGAGTTAAATACAAAATCAACAAAAAATTTGATATCGGTATTGAAAGCACGATAAATAATGTAAATACCGATAAATTAGATGCTCGTATTAAAACAGGTACTGCAAAAGATAAATACGGATACACCGCTCTAACCTTAACTTATAAGATCGGCAAAAACGAAAAATCTCTTGAATGGACTGCTCCAAAAGAAATGGACGCTGATGCGCTTACTCCTTTATTATCAAAAATGAATAGAAAAATCGATTCTATCGGTAATAAACTGAAAGAAGTTGACGGAAAGACAACGCAATTACAAAGCGATGTTGCTGTTTTGAAAAATCCCCCAGCCGAAGCTGATGATGATGGTGATGGCGTTCCAAACAAAAAAGACCTTGAGCCAAATACACCAAAAGGATCTTATGTTGATGTCAATGGCAGGGCGATTCCTGTTTCGAAAGATAATAATATGACAACCACTGTTACTTCTGCTTCAGCGGAAGAAGCAAAACCATTATTCTCCGTTTTCTTTGCAGTAAACAGTGCTGTTGTTGATGAATTAAACGAAGAAAAAATCGCAATGGCTGCTGTGATTTTAAAACAGGATCCAAGTATAAAACTCGACCTTGTTGGACATGCTGACAAAACAGGTGGAAAAGCTTTCAATGAAATCTTAAGCAAAAAAAGAGCTCAGGCAGTATATGATATACTTATAAAATCTTATGGTATTGATGCCGGCAGACTTAACGTTGTTGGAGCTGGTACCAACGAACCTTTATCAAAAGATTTTCTTAATGTAGAAAGAAGAGTTGACTTCTTTATCAAGAAATAACTATTTTCAATTAAAATAAAAAAAGCGCAAAAATTTTTGCGCTTTTTTTATTTTACATCATTTTATCATCAATCATACAGCTTAATAAATTCATACGAATTTCCTGTTTGTTCAAGAAAACGCATGAAATCCAGATATTGCAATACCAATGAAGCTGTATTTAAATTTGGATGAAAACTTATTTTTTCTGATCTCTTAAAATTTTCATCAAGGAAAAGATGAACATGATTTGATGTATCGTGTATCAATCCAAATGGAGATACAGAACCCGGTGTTAATCCCAAATATTTTTTCAAACGTTCATCCGATGCAAATGAAAGTTTACCCTGTTTCAGCCGTTGTTCCAGATCACGGATCTGGATATTGTGTGAATATTCAAAAATTACAAGGTAATGTTTATCGCCTTTATGATTTCTGAAAAATAAATTTTTACAATGTGTTGCATTAAGGTCTTTCCAATATATCGCCGCTTCTTTAACAGTAGCAACAGCAGGATGTTCATAATATTCAAAAGAAATATCGAGTTTACTTAAAACGTCATAAACTTTTGGATCACCTCTGAAATCGGTCATTTGCTGTTTCTGATTAAAGTTCATTAAAAATGAATTCTGAATTCATCATTCTGAACTTTGAATTATTTTTTAATTTTATCAATTGCGTTTTTTATTCTCTTTATCGTTTCCTTTTTGCCTATCATTTCAATGATTTTAAAAAGGTCAGGACCAGAAGATGTGCCAACAATGCATATTCGCAGAGCATTCATCACAACGCCCATCCCTAGTTGGTTTTCATTAATGAATGAAGATGTTTTTTCTTTTAGAAATTCAGCATTTGTGTTTTCAGCGCTCTCAATGACCGAAAGTATTTGTTGAATTAATGATAATGAATTTTCTTTCCATTTATCTTTTAATGATTTTTCATCATAAGCTTCAGGAGTCTTGAAAAAGAAACTTGATTGCGCCCACAATTCTTTCGGAAAAACTACTCTTTCCTTTACCAGATCAATAACTTTGATAACAAAATCATCACTACTTTCAACATTGTTTTCTTTAAGAACAGGTTTGAAAATTTGCAACAGATCTTCATTTTTTTGCCTAATAAGATATTGATGATTGAACCATTTTGCTTTTTCAAAATCAAACTTTGAACCCGATTTTCCTACTCTTTCAAGCGAAAACGACTGTATTAATTCTTCCATGGAAAATAATTCCTGTTCAGTACCCGGGTTCCAACCAAGCAACGCCAACATATTTACAACGGCTTCCGGGAAATAGCCTGATTCACGATATCCGGAAGATATTTCATTAGTTTTTGGATCAGTCCATTTTAGTGGAAACACAGGGAATCCGAGTTTGTCGCCATCGCGCTTGCTGAGTTTTCCATTACCATCGGGTTTCAAAAGCAGCGGAAGGTGAGCAAATTGCGGCATTTCATTTACCCATCCAAGATATTTATAAAGTAAAACATGCAATGGAGCCGATGGCAGCCATTCTTCGCCACGAATCACATGAGTAATTTTCATTAGAAAATCATCCACAACATTTGCTAAATGATAGGTTGGCATGCCATCTGACTTAAAAAGAACTTTATCATCAAGCTGCGAAGAATCAACAACAACTTCTCCACGAATCAGATCATGAACAATAATTTTTTCGTTTTCAGGAATTTTTATTCTCACCACGTAATGCTCATTATTGCTTAGCTTTTGAGCAACTTCATCTTTATTCAGCGAAAGCGAATTTTTCAATGAATTACGATTTGCCGAACAATATTGAAAAGTTAGTTTCTGAGCTTCACATTCTTTTCTTTTTGCATCAAGTTCTTCTGCCGTATCGAAAGCATAATAGGCATAACCTTTTTCAACCAACGAATCAGAATATTGTTTGTAAATATCTTTTCTCTCGGATTGCCTGTAAGGAGCAAAACTTCCGCCAACATGAACACCTTCATCGAACTTAATTCCGCACCATGTGAGCGATTCAACAATATAATCTTCTGCACCCGGAACGTATCTTCCCTGATCAGTATCTTCAATGCGGAGAATAAAATCACCGCCAAGTTTTTTAGCGAATAAATAATTATACAATGCTGTTCTTACACCGCCAATATGCAAAGGTCCCGTTGGACTGGGTGCAAATCTTACTCTGACTTTTCTTTCCATTATTCTTATTTTAATTTTGCAAAGATATAAAAGCAGATAATAATAATTTTATTTTAAAATCAAAACTTGATCGCTTTTCATTTTCATTTATTATTTTTGAATAAATTTATTTATTATTATGAAAAAAGAAACCCCGAAAACACCCGAATCTATTCGTGATTATATAAATCATTACCAGAAAAGCAGAATATTGCTTACTACATTTGAACTTGATATTTTCACCTTACTTGATAAATCTCCGCAAACTTCTGTTGCTATTTCAAAAAAAATAAAAGCGGATGCACGTGCTACTGACAGATTGATGAATGCAGCCTGCGCCTTAGGTTTCCTTGAAAAGAAAAAAGACAAATTTCAGAACACAAAAGAAGCAAGTACTTTTTTTGTTAAAGGAAAACCGCAATACATGTCAGGATTGATGCATACGGTAGGTCAGTGGCAAACATGGAGCACTTTAACCGAAAGTGTAAAAAAAGGAACATCAGCTTTTCAACGTCCGAAAACTATTGATAACAGAGATAAAACGTGGCTCAATGCTTTTATAAGCGCCATGCATTACCGTGCATCGCGACAAGCTCCGGAAATTATTAAACTTATTGACATGAAAAACGCAAACCGCGTTCTTGATGTAGGCGGCGGTAGTGGCGCATTTGCCATGGCTTTCACTGATGTCCGGAAAAATATTACAGCAACAGTTTTTGATCTGCCGAATGTTTTGCCAATAACAAAACGATTTATCAAGGAAAATGGTTACGAAAAAAAAGTGGATACGTTTGCCGGAGATTACAATAATAACGAGCTTCCTAAAGGATACGACATCATTTTTATTTCGGCAGTTGTGCACATAAATTCATATAAAGGTAATGTCGCACTTATGAAAAATTGCGCGAGATCATTGAATCCGGGAGGAAGAATTATCATTCAGGATCAAGTAATGAGCGACGACAGAACAACTCCAATACCCGGCGCTTTGTTTGCGCTTAATATGCTTGTCGGGACCGAAGAAGGAGATACTTATACCGAAAAAGAAATGTGCGATTGGTTCAAAAAAGCCGGAATAAATTTCGAAAAACACATCGATACATTCATGGGGAATGCTTTGATAATCGGGAGAAAGAAGTGATAACAGATTATTGCTATTTTCAACTCTGAAAAAACAATACCATACTTTTTTTCATACGTAATTACCACAGTCTCGCTTTAAGTGGCTCTTCGCATTGATTTTGCTGCGTTTTTTCATTAATTTTAATATGGAAAATAACATGGAGGGCAATGTTATGAAATCGCTGGTCAAAGAAAATGCTTTTATGATCATTTACTTATCAATCCTGGTTGCTATCGTGTTAGCGGCTTATTTATTCGTATAAGTATTTTAAAATATCACAATAGCAATACTGCCAATATTTCATCAGTTTTGCGGAAAATAAAAATATTTTTATTTTTTTCAATAATCACTAATATCAATACCTTTACAAGGTTATTGAACTATTTAAAATGGCCGGTATTTATATTCATATTCCTTTCTGCAAAAGCAAATGTCATTATTGTAATTTTTATTCCATCGCTTCATCAAAATATGTGAATGAATTTGTACCTGCTTTGCTTAAAGAAATTGAATTGCAGCGCGATTACCTCGAAGGAGAATGTATTGAAACAATCTATTTTGGCGGTGGTACTCCTTCCGTATTAACTTATGATTCACTAAAAAAAATACTGGATACAATTCAGCAAACATTTGAAATATCAGGTGATGCTGAAATTACCATTGAAGCAAATCCGAATGATCTGGATGTAAAAAAAATAAAAGAATTTGATCAAGCTCATGTAAACCGTATCAGTATTGGCATTCAGTCGTTCTTTGATGATGACCTGAAATACTTGAATCGTATTCACACTGCATCACAAGCCGAAGCATCGGTAAAACGAAGTCAGGATGCGGGTTTTGAGAATATCAGTATTGACCTGATCTATGGAATTCCAACATTGACAGATGATAAATGGAAGCAAAATCTGGATATTTCATTTGCGCTTGATGTTCCGCATATCTCTTCCTACGGCCTGACTGTCGAGCCAAAGACAGCTTTGGATATTTTAATAAAAAAAGGAAAAGCCAAACCCGTGGATGAAGAAAAAAGTGTAAGGCAATTCAAATTGCTGATGCAGGAAATGAAAAAGAATTCTTTTATTCATTATGAGATTTCAAATTTTTGCAAGGAAGGTTTTGTTTCGCAACACAATAGTAATTATTGGAAGGGCAGGAAATATCTCGGTTTAGGACCATCGGCTCATTCGTTTAATCAGAGAGAACGGCAATGGAATATTTCAAATATTGAAAAATATATAGAATCGATATCTCAGAAAAAAATTCCTTATGAAAAAGAAATCTTATCTGAAAACGACAAGTACAATGAATATATCATGACATCACTGAGAACCATGTGGGGATGCGATCTAATTCATATCGAAAAAAAATTCGGAGCAGATAAAATAAATTTGATTGAAGAAAAATCTCAACAGTTTATCAAGTCAGGGAAAATGAAAAAGGAGAACAATGTTCTTTCGCTAACCGACGAAGGACGCCTTTTTGCTGACGGCATAGCAGCTGATTTTTTTATTGAGAACTGAACTGCTACAACTTTTATTTTTTAACTATGCAGCAACACTACTGTTGGTAGAATCCTTACCGGCTTTTTTCTTGATAACCTTTTTTATGATTTTTTTCTTGATAACTTTTTTCGGTTCTTCTTCTTTTTTACTCTTTGCTTTCAAAACTGTAGTAGTATCAGGTACCTTGGCTTTTATTTTAATATAGACGGGCTGGTGATCCGAATACATAAAATCAGTTTCTATTGTTTTGTTTTCAACAACCTGTAGGTTCGGTGAAACAATAAAATAATCAATTATCGTGGTTTTTGTTTTTCCTTCTTTATACGGTTCATTCACATCCCTGTTTGAAGGTATTGAAGGATCATAAACCCATTTCCATCCAACGGGAAGAAAACTGCTGTCGAGCGCAGGCTCTATTGTTCTGCCCGCATATCCTTTTTTAAACTTATGAAAATTAAAACCCGGGGGATTCCTGTTCCAGTCGCCGCCCACAATAACATAATTTCCTTTATCATACTCTTCAAGCATTGTCGTTCTTATGATCTCACTTTCTTCTTCACGAAGCTTCGCGGCATCATCATAAGCGGAATTATGCGTATTCAACACAACCAGATATTTCCCTCCCTGCATTTTATACCTTGAACAAATTAGACATCTGTCAAGAAGAAAAATACTTTTGGGCCATGAAAAATGTGATAAATAAGGAACCCTGAATGCCTCTACGGGCTTCGCTTTTGAAAGGGTCATTATTCCCGACACAACACTTCCCATTGGATTATACACAGGGAACGGAACAAACTTCACATCATAATTCTTTGCAAAAACACTTGAATAACTTGATAAAAATTGATTGATAAGAATGGATTCGTTTAGATAATATGTTCTTTTTGCATTTGTATCAACTTCCTGTAAAAGAAAAATGCTCACAGAATCGTGTTTGGAAAGAAAATTCAAAGAACCATTGAGATATTTCTGAAATTCCTCAGGTGTCGCACGTACTCTTTTTCCTCCATCATAAAAGAAATCCATGTCTTCACCTAAGCCACAATAGCCCATGTTCCAGCTAAGTATTGTTATAACGCTATTTAATGGGATATTATAAAAACCTCCTCCTTTAACAGTTAATTTTTCTTTTTGAGTTGGTTTATAATCGGTAACTGTATCATAGACGATAATCCCCCCAAACACTAATAAAACTGCAAGAGCAAGATATAAAAACAATTTCAGGAAAAATTTCAAGATCCGCATAAATATTATTTTTAAAAATCCGAATGGGTAAAATTATTAATTTTCATCAATTATCTATAAAAATTTGTAAACAAGTATACTGATCGCAAAATATAAGTATTCGATTTTTTTTATAATTTTACCCATTGCTAAATAAGGCAAGCCTTAATCGAACTTAAAAATGCCAATATTAGGATCAATTATAAAAAGTGCGATAGAACTGAGGAGTAAGATTCCCTTTGATTCATTAAAACGTAAATCATATATAGTCCAGAAGCGAACACTTAAAAAATTATTAAGAAAATCAAGCATCACTGCTTTTGGCGAGCATTATAATTTTTCGGATATTCTAAAAGAGAGAGATGTTGTTCGTGCTTTTCAAGATAAAGTTCCAATATTTGATTATAATTCCATCTTTAAAAACTGGTGGTACCGCTCATTGAACGGAGAGCCTTTTGTGTGCTGGCCGGGTAAGGTTAAATATTTTGCTTTAAGTTCGGGTACTTCCGAAGCATCAAGTAAAAATATTCCCGTTACCAATGATATGCTGAGGGCGATCAAGAAAACCAGCGTAAGACAAATTTTTTCTCTTGCACAATATGATTTCCCCCGCGAGTTTTTCGAGAAAGGAATTCTTATGCTTGGCGGAAGTACTCACCTGCAATATAACGGAACATATTACGAAGGCGACCTTTCCGGGATCACAGCCGGCAATATTCCTTTCTGGTTTCAACATTTTTACAAACCGGGCAAACGTATTTCCAAAGAACGTGATTGGCCTACTAAACTTGAAGAAATTATCAAGGGCGCTCCAAACTGGGATATCGGCGTTATCTGCGGCGTTCCGGCATGGATACAAATACTTCTTGAAAGGATCATTGAAAAATATAGCCTTAATAATATTCATGATATCTGGCCTAATTTTTCAATTTATGTTCATGGTGGTGTTTCATTAGCGCCTTATCACAAAGGATTTGAAAAGCTTCTCGGGCATCCTATCACTTTTATTGAAACATATCTGGCCTCCGAAGGCTTTATTGCTTACCAAAGCCGACCGAATACAAGCGCCATGAGTTTAGAATTAGATAATGGGATGTTCATGGAATTTGTTCCTTTTAATGAAGAGAATTTTGATGACAATAATAATATCAGACCACGGGCAAAAGCTTTTACGATCAAAGATGTTGAAGAAGGAAAAGAATATGCCTTGCTGCTTTCTACCTGTGGCGGAGCCTGGCGTTATTTGATCGGTGATACAATTAAATTCACTTCAAAAGAGCGCAACGAAATAATCATTACCGGAAGGACAAAACATTTTTTAAGTTTATGCGGAGAACATCTTTCGCAGGAAAACATGAACAGGGCTGTTCAAATGCTCGAAGACGAATTTAATATTGAAGTGCGCGAATTCTCTGTTGCCGGAATTAAGCATCATTCAATGTTTGCTCACAAATGGTATATTGGCACAGATAACCAAATCGATCCGGAAATCGTAAAAATAAAAATAGATGAGTACCTGAAAATTTTGAACGATGATTACCGGGTTGAAAGAATTGCTGCTATTAAAGATGTTTTCGCAGAAGTGCTTCCATCCGAAGTATTTTATTCGTGGATGAAACAAATTGGAAAAGAAGGAGCTCAGAATAAATTTCCACGTGTACTGAAAAATGAAAAATTAAACGATTGGGAAAATTTCTTAACAGAATATAAAAAAACGATGAATTAATATGATGATTCGTGTCTTTTTTGAAGGAGTAATTTTAGGACTGCTTGTGTCTGTCACTTTCGGACCTGCTTTTTTTACTATCATTCAAACCGGCATTGACAGAGGGTTTAAGTCGGCTTTCTATACTGCATTTGGAATATTGTTATGCGATTTTTCCTTGATCGTTGTGTGTTATCTTGGATTCACTTCAATTTTTTCGAAACCTGAAAACAATCTCTATATAGGTTTTGTTGGAGGCGTGATCCTCATCATTTACGGGACATATACTTATTTGAAAAAACCGGATATTCTTAAACGCAGAAGTCCTAAATATAAAACACCTCCGATAAACACCAAGCAATTCAAATATGTTGTAAAAGGATTTTTCTTAAATCTTTTAAATCCGTTCATAATTATTTTTTGGCTCACAGCCATGGGCTGGGTATCTGCACGTGCAGAAGAAGGAAAATTATTAGACTATGTCATTGTGTTTTTTTCGGGGACATTGCTGACCAGTTTCAGTTCCGATCTTTTAAAAAGTTTTATTGGGAATAAAATAAAAAAATATCTTCGTCCACGTGTTCAACTCTGGGTAAACCGTATCGTAGGGATCTCATTGATCATCTTTGGAATTGTTTTAATGATCCGCGTTATCAGGGAGTTTTAATTGCTTCTCAAATCTTGTATCTTCACTTTTCATTCCTGCAAAATAAAGTAATTGTAGCCCGTTATAAATTTATTATTTTTCATTGATTCTTTATATATTTGTTCGAATTTATAAATACTTGCAGAAAAAGGAATGGTAGAGTATTGTCAAAAGCCATTGAAATTAGGTATTATATAAATTATAATTTTTACTCTGTAGTTTTTAAATTAGAAATAAATTATGATCAAGCCGACAAAAATCATTGACCAGGTAAGTAAATTAAAAAATATCATTAACCCTGAAGACGGTTTGCACATTTGGCAATTCTCCCGTGTAGGTGGAGTTAACAGGGTAAATCTTGAAACAGGAATGGACCTGGCTTCACTGGAACATCTGGACCAGAAACTCTGGACTGCCCTTAGTTGCCCTGTTCACGGCATGGAGATCGATGCAAAAACCCTTGAATTGATCGATAGCGACAAGGACAACAGGATACGTGTTCCTGAAATTCTTGAAGCAGTAAAATGGATGGTGTCCGTCATTAAAGATCCTGATGACCTGGTAAAAGAAAATCCAAGCCTGCCGCTCTCCGCCATTAATGACAATACAGAAGAAGGAAAAAATTTAATTACAACCGCCAAACAAATTTTATCAAATTTAGGACGACCCGACGATACCGAGATCACGGTTGAAGAGACTTCCGATACAGATAAAATTTTTGCCGATACAAAATTTAATGGCGATGGCATCATTACTGAAGTTTCATCCGAAGATGAAAATATTAAAAAACTCATCAATGATATTATTACCTGCATGGGCTCTGCAACAGATAGGAACGGAAAGCAGGGTATTTCAATTGATCATATAAATGATTTTTACAAAAACTGCGAAGATTATTCAGCCTGGTATGCAAAAGCCGAAGCAAGCTTACAAAAGATTTTGCCATTTGGCGATACTACTGCCGAAGCATTTGCAGCTTATAATGCCATTAAAGCGAAGATTGACGATTATTTTTTACGATGCCGCTTGGCTGAATTTGATCCTGAATCAGCTGCTATTTTAAATTCGCTTACCGCCCGCTTCGAAGGAATAAGCGCAAAAGACCTGACCACATGCATTGATGAAATAGCC
>Ga0224523_1000556_pt1 | contig 18742 bp, 19 predicted proteins | sample CFST50metaG_FD_182732 | JGI IMG/M metagenome (GOLD analysis project Ga0224523, IMG submission 182732) | Peat soil microbial communities from Stordalen Mire, Sweden - C.F.S.T50 | ecosystem: Environmental > Terrestrial > Soil > Wetlands > Peat | place: Sweden: Norrbotten County, Stordalen Mire...
GGGGGGGTGGATAAGAAGGTGAAAAAGTGAGCGTCTGTAAAGAATCTTATTTTAAATCCTTGCCTGAGCCTCAAATATCAAAATGCCTATCAGCTATCAGCTTGCAGAGAGATAAAGTGTCGTCGCTCAAGGTGAGCTTGTCAAACCATGAACGGTTCATTCTTAGACAACGCTTTGAATTTTAACACAAAAAGTGGATGCCCCATGAAATATAAATTGAGATTATACCATAGCAAATTGATTTTAGCATGTCTTATAGTCTCTTCGATTGTTATTGGTTGTGCATCAACAATTGGAAAAGATTTCGCTATTGATACATTAATTTCATTCAATATTGACCAAGCTACAAAATTGGATGTAAGGACTAAACTCAGGGAACCAGATTCGATTAAAACCGTAGCCGGAAAAGAAATCTGGACTTATAATTTTGCGAAAGCTCTTTTGCATTTAAATGGTGATGAATTTATAACCGGCAAAAATGCTACTATTTCTTTTTTAGGTGATAAACTTGTTGATTACATCTGTGGTTATGAAAGTATAAATTCGATGCCAAATAGTGCAGTGATTTTTGATGTTGAAAAAATAGGCAATTTAGAAAAAGGTACATCTGCGAATGAAATAGAAAAAAAATTTGGCACTCCAACACTATGCTCGTATCATAATGGTCAGGTAGTTTCTATGTCGTATATCAATAGCTATAATGACTGGGTCTTTTCTTGCAATGAAGGCTTTGCTGTAATCCGTACATTATATCGTATTGGCGAAGAAGCTAACCTTTATTTTACTAACGGTGTATTAAGAGATGTTCATCTCCGAAAGACAAAGAAGCCGAAATATTCTGAAAAACTCCCCAAAGGTATTCCATGTCCAAATGATCGGTATAACCAATATATCTTAATAGATAATTAAGTAGAGCGGCGGTCTGAAAGAGCATTAATGTACAAAAAAGTAAGGTAAGCAGGTAAGCAGGGACGGTGGTTTTTTAATAATCTATCTTCATTGTTTGGGTCAAAACCTCCCCATCACCTACCATGTTCGATACCGCTGATGAGGTAACCTCAAAATATCGTGCAATAGAACCTGTAGGTATCCGATATTTTCTATTGGCAATGAAGGCAATAATTCTTCGCGCCTTTGACGGCGAACTGTTCCGTCCCTTCCTTTTAATTTCTTTTATTTCAATACCTAATTGCCGGCAAATGTCTTCCGTAATTTTTTCAACCCTTTCTATTGAAAGCATAGGTCGATGCAATTTGGCGGTTCATCTGATCTTGCGTGACTATGGATTTATAGCGATCCTGAAATAGATATCCCCGCATCCGCATGTTTTTTCGAAAATATTGTGCGTAAGGTCCGTTCAATAATCCCATGAAACGTCCGCCGTATACATACTAAACGACTTCAATAAAAAATATAGAGCCTATGTTTATGAGGTGATAAAAATAAGCCTCCTGGGAATGAACGAATAATATTTTTTCACTCCAGGCGAATCAAACCTAAACAGGAGGCTTATATGACAACTCATTAGTCGATAATTGAAAAAAGGGCGAATAGTATATTTTAAAATTGATTAGCAAAGGAAAGAAAATGCCGACAATCTCCATGTTTTTCAAAGACACGGACAAACATCATGCTCCCCATATTCATGCTGACGATCAGGGACAAGTTGGAATGTTTTCGATACCTGATGGAAACCTCCTTGCCGGTGAGTTGCCGCCAAATAAACACAAACTTGTTGTGGCCTGGATTGAAATTCATAAGGAAGACCTTTTAGCAGATTGGGAACTCGCAGTTTCCGGTAAAAAACCATTTGCAATTAAAGGACTTGACCAATGAAAATAATTGAAATTTTACCGCATCCGAATTGGACTCTTTCAATTGTATCGGATGATGGTCGAAAAGGAGAATTTGATGTTGGCCCTTACCTCCAATATGAAGCTTTTGACGATTTAAAGATGGTATCTGAATTTATGAAAGTATCTAATGGTGGTTACTTTATAGAATGGAATTGTGGAGCGGACTTGTCCGTGGATACTATAGAAGCTTATTGGAAGGTGACGGGCAATGTTTCAACTATGGCCATGACACAGAAACCTTATTCACCCTCCGGTGCGCAATTTGACACATCAAAAAAAAACGGCGGATCTGAACTCAAAGCAGGCATTCGATTCAAATTACAGCAATACGCTTTTTGATTGTTATTTGTGGTAAAAGCTTCCGGTTCCGGTTGTCCGGGAATAGCAACCGGTGCAAATGTTGTTGCTTCCCGTTATTTCGTTTGCGGCAAATAGTCCTCCCGGACGGGGGAAAAAACTTCGACGGCCACGGATTTTTCCAGTATTTCGGCGCCATGCTCAACGTTGCCCGGAATGCACCAGCTATCGCCGGGTTGGGCTTCAAATGTCAGACCTCCGATCGTGAGCCTTATTTTCCCCTCCATCAAATAGCCCGTTTGTTCGTAAACATGGGCATGACGGGGTAAAAGACTCTTAGACTCCATTCTGAATTCCGTAAAGAGCGTCTTTTCCCCATATACCAACGTTTTCATTGCTATCCCCGGCAACACTTGTCTATAGCCTTCGGTATTCACTTTACAAAACACGTGAAAATCCTTTCCTTTTTTCATTAAACGAAATCGAATTCAAGAGGCGCCGCGATACGACCGCCGTTCTATTTTCGATACGCAAGCAACTATAAACCGCCACAATAGCTCCAACCATTCCCCATGTCTTGGAAGATCCGGATCGACCCTTCATTCCGTTTATTCCATTATCCTTACAAAGTTGCTTTCCTGGAAACTTCCCGCCTGGAAACGATACACCTAAAGCCCCGCCGGAAGGCCTTTTTTAAATTCTTTTTTTCTCCTATGGCGTGGGAAATTTTATATTCGAGCGAATTCGATATATAATATATGTTTATATTTTATAGATTCAAGATTTCGGCGAGTACGGGGACGCGGAGATTTGAGGACGGAGGTACTTTAGTAAGTTAAGCATTCTCCACCCCTCATTGCTTTCTTTTTCCCGTGCCCTTCCGGCATTGCTTTTTAGTCAACCCAATCCATTCCCGGACTTCCTTGCTTTACCAGATCAGGAAAAAGTTCAACTCTTTTAAGGTCGCGCGGATCGAATACGAATGGAGAAAGATCTTTTGCTAAAGAGCCGAAGTCGAGTTCCGCGCAACGCGCAAGAAGGCGGGGCTTGAGGTCGGCAAATGAAAAGATCCCGGCTTTGTCGGAAAGGTATTTGATATCGGGTCGAGTTATTCCCATTAAAACCGCGGCATCGAAAAAATCACGCCCCATCGCCCTTTTTCTCGAAAAAATGCAAAGGATTTTTTGCGAGAGCAAAAGAGCGGCCGGGGCTACCGTAATCCTGCAAAAAATATCGAATTTATTAAGGAGGAAAGTGCCGGTTTCATAAAGATACCCTTGCGGTTCGGTATCAAGGTGAATATCGAGTTTCTCTTCACGATGTCCGGTTATGCCGCTTTCCTGTAAAATCCTGGGAAATCGCAGGTACGCGCGCAATGCTCCTCGAACGACCGTCCGGTATTCAACCGTATAGCCCTGCCGCTCAAGATCGGCGGCGACGCTTTTTACGATGCCTATAAAGGTGTCCTCGGATATCCCGGAGTTATCGAAGTCCAGGTCTTCAGAAAACCGTTTGCTGCCATGCACGAAATGGATACAGGTTCCGCCCATGAAACGCAAGGAAGTTCCATCCGGTACGGCCGCTATTGACGCCAGAATTCCGTATTGCAGATATTCCCTGAGAATGTTCCTTTTAAAGTGATGGAGCTCGCTAGGATAGAAATCGAGTAATTGTGAAAATTCAATCATGCTTGCACCACGTGATAAAGGTAGTGATTCGCGCAGAAAGTCGCTTTTGATTAAAACGTTCCAGATACTTTGACAGCTTTATCTTGTCAAGCTGTTCCAGAAAAACCTCTTTATTAAAGCGGCGGGATTCAAAATCCGCCGGGGTTGAAACATCTGAATTGCTATAAAAATAATCGAGAAGTGATTTCTCCATAAAAGCGAGGTGTCCCCCCTGTGGAAAAATACGGTAGCCAAAAAACAATCGTGGGAGAAGCGATCGGTAGTAAAAAATGCCGATAGGGGTTTTGAATTGAATTGTCTTTCGAGTTGTCGCGCAGGTAATACCGTACACCGTCTCGGAAATAAGGCCATAACGTGACAGCGCGGTTTCAAAGGAAATATAGGCAGGGTTATAGATTCGGGAACCAATCAAAATCAGATCATCATCCTCAAGCTTTCGATCAGCGAAGGCGTAGAAACCATTTATTATTTTTCGAATATAACCTTTATTTTGCCACTCAGTCAGCCGTCTACGGTCAAAATTACTATAGAGAGTTCTTATTTCGCTCAAAGAGAAAACTACGAAATCACGAAATGAGCTTTCAAATTCATAGTATCTCATATATTTCTCTTTGTTGTTAAAAATAACATTAAATAGAAATATAATCAAGACAAATATAGTTTTTATGGCGACTCCTTATCACCGGGATCGCGCAAAAACTATTTTATTACTATTCCCGCCTCAACCGCATCGTTAAGAAACAAAAACCATGTTAAATGAAATAAGCCCAAGCATTTTCAATAATAAATACTCTCATTATCATAAAATAGGTGATGAAGATTTTTTGCTATGCTACAGGGACAATCAGGTGTTATTAAAGAAATCAGGAGACGATTACGAAATTCCAAGAAAAAAGGATTTCATTGAAAGTATTGAATCGCCGGTTTATTTGTTTTCAATCAATTCCAACCATTGTTATGGATTAGTTGAATCTCATATAAATCATGCTTCTTTCGAATTCCATGATATTTTTGTTTTACGAAACTTGAAAAGTAAAGAGTTTGCATGGATAGGGTCCATCGGTCATCAATTGATGACCTGGCACAATAATAATGGATATTGCGGAAGATGCGGTTCCAAAACGGACTTGAAAAAGGAGGAGAGGGCAACCGTTTGTCCCAAATGCAATCTGGTTGCTTTTCCTAAAATATCACCCGCTATTATTGTTGCCATCACCTGCAACAACAAAATATTGCTGGCCAAAGGCAAAAACTACAAAGGCGATTTTTATGCACTCATTGCCGGATATGTTGATGTTGGAGAATCCATCGAAGAAACGGTTGTACGGGAAGTAAAAGAAGAAGTTGGATTGGATATCAAGAATCTGAAATATTATAAAAGTCAACCTTGGCCTTTCTCCGCATCACTCATGATAGGTTTTACCGCCGAGGCCGACGATACCCAACAAATATTAATTGATGAAAAAGAAATTAAAGAAGCACGTTGGTTTACCAGGGATAACCTGCCTGCTTATGCATCCGTCGTAAGTATATCGGGCGATTTAATAGCTGCTTTTGAGAAAGGTGTTTTTTAAACGATCTCATGTTGAAGTCAGGAAAAACATTCTGTTCGCTCTTTACCTATTTAACCTATTCACTACCTGTTGTGGTGGCGAAAAAGCCCTATACAACATCTGCCTAACTCGTTATTTTTGTTAATGTTACATATTTATATTATTGACATTATCCACCCCGGAAGATACTATTTTTATACCAATGAAATTCATCCGATAAACAGTAGTCGGAATTCGGAATAAGGAGTCTCTATGACCAATACGGAAAAACTTCCCGACACCATGTTTACTTTGTCGAAAAGTACGCCGGACTCGAACCGGTTCTATTCCATCCTGCTCGACACGCGCGCGTCGGCCATGACCGAAAACATGTACGACACCGCGGAAAAACTGCTGCTTGGGGAAAAAAGCAACGCCAAGAGCGCCCTTGAACACCTGTGGGCGCTGAAAAAGAACATGCAGAACAAGGACGAACTCTCAACCATCGACCTGCTCATACAATATTACCAGACCAAAATCGACGTACTGCGCGCGAAGGAGGAACATATTAAAAAAATCAGCCGGGACTCGCGCGGCCTTCTTGAGGACAAGCGCAAGCGCGACGCGGAGGTCGCCACGATAAAGCAGGAAATAACCGATTGCGGCAACGAGATACAGGAGCTCTCCGCCAAACTTAAAAAACTTAAAATCAAGGAGCAGGAGCTGACCCTTATTGAAAGTCAACTTAAAAAGGAACTCGTGGTCAACGAAAACGAGATCGTCAACGGCCTTTACGAAATCATCATCACAAGCTCGGGAGGTCAACAGCCCGGACCCGACTTTTCGGAACGATTGGACGAAAAGGCGCCCGCGTCTTCGGCGGACCGAACGGAAACGTCCGCCGAACAAGCGACGCCGTTTCTCGACGCCTCTCTTGCCCCCGAGGCTCCCGCCAAGGACGACCCGGTGACCGCCGAGACGTCGGCGATTCCCGCGTCGGCTCTTGTCAACAAAGACGAGGCGCCGCCCGATATCCTTGATGATATCGACTACCGGCCGCTTGAAAAACCGGTCAAGGAGGAAACGGAATTCATCCTTTACAAACAAGATGAACCCGAGCAGCCCCCGGTCTATCCCAAGTCGGTGGTGAAAACCACCCGGGGCCGCGTGGTCGGCGAGTACTACTACGACGCGCAGGCGTATAAAAACAAACGGGCCTATATTTTCAACAGCAAGTTTTTCCTTGAGCAGCTCTCGCATTCCCTCGGCGCCCTTAAGATCGCCCCGAACGACGTCGTGTATACAGAATTGCTCCAAATGATCCAGGACGCCTATAAGCGCATTTCCCAAAATCCGGCCATGCATTTTGAAATTTCCACCAACGGACTGCTCAACGATAAGGCGCTCAAGGAATTATGGCAAAATGTTAAAGCGAAGAATTACCATGAGGCGGCGCTGTTCTGCAAACGGCTCAACGCGAAAATCACCGCGCTGGGCTCGAACTACCGCGCCATATTGAAGGAGCAGATGACGCGGTATGTCGCGTAGGCGCGTACCCGCCGCCCGGCGGCCCCATGAAATCGTTGCACAAAATCAATGTGCTTGATATATATTTCTTTCATGCGATCCATGTCCGCCGGAAAAGCCCGTTTTATTTTCTTTACCGTACTCTTGTCAATATTTCCCTTTGTTCCATTCGCGGCAAGCTCCGACAGCGCATCGCCTTTAAAAAAAGAAAACGCCGGACCGGATGCGCCGCATGATTCCGGTTTCGGCGCGGACACCTCACGCGCGCGGGCCGCGCTTTCCTTCGGTGACTTCGCGACGAAAAAAGCCGATACGCTTCCCGCTGCGTTTAGGACGGGCGCGAATCAAAAAGAAAAAAAACTCGTCGCCGGCGCCGCCGTCGTTAAAACACCCCACGCTCCCGACGGACGGCCGCACCCGGGAAAGTTCCTCATCAGGCTTCTCGTCGTGCTGTTGTTTTTCATCATGATAGGCTGTTTTATATGCTACCTCGGAAACAGGGCCGATAAAACGACCTTCGTCACCAAAACGCGGCTTTCGATCATGGACAAAGAGGTCCAAAAAGCCTGCAGGTATATAGAAAAGAATTACAACAACAGCTCCCTTTCGGTTGATTCCATCTGCACGGACCTCATTACCGGAAAACCCTTTTTAGAGGCCCTTTTCAAACAAGAATTGGGGATAGGGGTCGAGCTTTTCATCACGCATGTGCGTATCAACAGGGCCCGGATGCTGCTCGAAAAAAAACCCGACCTCGACGCGTCGGTCGCCGCGGCGCAAACGGGCTTCCCAACGCTTGACATGTTCTCCGCCGCGTTTACGAGCATTGTCGGAGCGCCCTTCGAGCGCTACCGCGACCAACAGGCGGACCATGTATCCTAGAATGTTTTTGTGGGCTCTTTTTTTCCTTCCATGTACCGCGTATCCCCTCGATTGCACCCTGCGCGATTTGGAACTACGCGATACGCTCGATATTTATTTTTCCGGAAGGATTGTCGGGAGATTGGTCCATTGGGCGGTTCATGACGGCCCTTCCGCGCGGCTTCACGTGCATAACGAAATGCGCATGAACACCGGCGGCCCCGATCCTGGGTCCATGACCGGCGGTATTACGCTCCTTGAAACCAGGGCCTACGACGCGCGCGGCGAAATGCTCAGCGCCCGCCAGGATCTTCATGGCCAAAGCGGAGTCAATACCTGGAAATTGTCAAAAATCGGGAATCAATGGGCGTATACTACCACCGTGGGGAATGCTTCAACAACCCGAAACGTTTCCGATATTCACGACAATCTTTTGTCAATGTGTAAATTATGGAAAGGGGTTCGGGAGAAAACACTGAAAAAAGGCGATACCTGGAGAGACACCGCCTTTGAACTTATGTCCGCGCAACCGCTTATCGCTAAAATCACTTGTACAAACGTCGATACCATGCGTCATTGGTGGACCTTTGAAACCGTGGACAATATTTCGGGCCGGGCGGAAAAGCAGGTAATAGACAAAAACGGAAATACGCTTGAGCAATCTATCGAGGGGATATATATCGCCCGCGCGAAAAATACCGGGCAACGGCGCGGCAATGGCGATCCTTCGGATACAACCGGCGATGCCGGAGAGCTCCATTCCTCCAAAACAACCGGCGGTATCGCGGAATTGTTTTCCATTCCCGCCGACCATAGGGCGGGCGCGGGAGAATCGATCGTCGTGACGGCCGTTGATTCGGCGATCATGCTTGACGAATCGGTTTCCGGCTTCTATGGAGCCGAGGGAAAAAAATGGACCCTTCGTCCCTTGCCTCAGCGCTGCTTGGCCGGCGGCATTGGTTCACCGGGACGCGATCTCGAACAATGGCTTCAACCAACCGCCGCCTTGCAATCCGGCCACCATGAAATCATCGCTTTGTCCAAGCGAATACGCGGCAAGGAAAAAGACCCCTGCGCGCTCATCGCGGTCTTCAATCATTATGTATATTCCTTTTTGAAAAAACGGGAAACCGCGACCTTTTCCAACGCTCTGGAAACCCTTCACGCGGGCTACGGCGATTGCGGAGAACATTCGGCGCTCCTTGCGGCATTGCTTCGCGCCTCCGGCGTTCCCGCGCGCGTCGTATTGGGACTTTTGTACGTCGAAGCGAAAAAAGCGTATTTTTATCACGCACAGGTAATTGCCTTCGCCGGCGCGTGGGTATTCGCCGATCCTACGTGGGACATTTTTCCCGCCTACGGAGCGTTCGTGCCGCTTATCGTGGACGATACGGGAAGCAAGGCGCTGCTGCTCTCGCGGCTTATCGGCAAAATTCGAATTGAATACGGAAAGGATGACGGAACGCCGAAACCATGAACAAACAAACATGTGAACGAAACGACCCATGCTGGTGCGGCAGCGGAAAAAAGTATAAAAAATGCCATTTGCGCGCAGATACGGAAAAAAACGGCGGAGACGGTGAAAAACCGATCAAGGAACAGCGTATGATTAAAACCCCCGAAGAGCGGGAAGGTATGCGCATGGCGGGAGTTTTCAACGGAGAGCTCATGGATTATATCAGGCCATCCGTAAAAAACGGGGTTTCCACGGAAGCTTTGAACAGGTTGGCGCATGAGTATACCATAGGGCGCGGCCATGTCCCCGCTTGCCTGGGCTACCGCGGGTATCCCAAATCAATATGCGTTTCCGTCAACAATGTCGTCTGCCACGGCATTCCCTCGCCCAGCGAGATCCTTAAAGACGGCGACATCGTCAACATCGATTTTACCACCATCGTCAACGGGTTTTACGGCGATTCGTCGGAAACCTTCATGATCGGCGCCGTTTCGCCGGATGCGCGGCGCCTTGTGGAGGTGACCGCCAAGGCGATGGAGCTCGGTATTTCCGCGGCCCTGCCGGGACGGCCGCTTTCCGCGATCGCCCGGGCGATCGAACCCTACGTGATCTCGCAAAAATGTTCGGTAGTGCGGCAATACACGGGGCATGGAATCGGAAAATCCTTTCACGAATTCTTCAATGTCTATCACCATATCGCTTCGGACTGCGACGCAATCACCCTGAGACCCGGCATGACGCTTACCATTGAGCCCATGGTCAACCTCGGCGGTTATCACGTGATCACCGACTCAGTTGACAAATGGACCGTTCGCACCAAGGACGGGTCCCTTTCGGCGCAATTCGAGCATACGATCCTCATCACCGAGTCCGAACCGGAAATCCTGACTCTGACGCCGTCGCAAAAAAAAACGGGAAAATGGGTGATAGTGCCGGAATAAAGCATTTCGATACATTTTCGAATCATTTTTTTCGGTAAACAACAAAATTGTACTTTTTGTCGTATCGCCGATATGGCTTAGCCTTACCTTTATTGGCACGCCTGTTGCGAGTTATAGAATTATACAGGATACAAGGAGGAGGCCTCATGAAAACCGTTACTGCGATAATACGACCCACGAAATTGTATGATGTGAAAGACGCCCTTTTAAATGTAGGGGTTGAAATGATGACCGTCACCCATGTCATGGGATGCGGAAGGCGGAAGACCAAGGGGAATATCACCCTGGGCGTAGAGGCCGAAGAGAATTTACTGAATAAAACCAGGATAGAAATAATGGTGGACGATCACCTTTGTAAAAAGACCATAGACGCCATACTCATGAAAAGCCGGACGGGATTCGCGGGCGACGGGAAAATTTTCGTCATGGACGCCCCCCAATTCATGAGCATTTCCACCACCGCCGCTCCATAGACATGATCGAAAAGGCGAACCGTGATGAAAATGATCGTGGCAACCATACGGCCTCAAAAGTTTGCCGATGTCAAGGAAGCGCTGGAGCGCCTGGGCATGGGACAAATGACCGTCTACAACGTTTCCGGCAGTGAAAAGGACGCGTCTCAAAAAGCTTACGGCGGGAATGCCGTTGAATCGAACCTTGTGGGAAAATTGCGGATAGAAATAGCCGCCAATGACGGCAGCGTGCGGCCGATTATTGACGCGATACGCAAGGCGGCGAGCACGGGAAATCCGAGCGACGGCATGATTTCGGTGTACGACCTCGTCCAGTCCTTCACCATACGCACCGGGGAAGAGGGGCCGGGCACACTGTAAACAACGCCCTAGGGGGCATAGAGAGACCGTATGCGGTCCATGAACAATTCCGTGCTCCCCGATACATCCCGTGACTGTCGCAACAGGCTGCCTCCTATTAAAAAAACGGTTTCAACGCCGTACTCCGGCGCCAAATCCCCCATTTTTTCAATGGACAAGCCTCCCGCCGGACAGGGAAATGAGCGTTTAATCGACCCAAGCGGCGCCAGTAGCGCGCGGGAAAGGTCGCCGCATTCTTTTTTTGTAAAAAAGAACCTGCCGCCCGCGCCCGGAAAAATGCTGATGTCCGCTCCAATGAGCCTGAAAAGCGTTCCCAAAAGCACGGCCGGGGTCATTCCATGCTCCTGGTTACTGAAAAATGTCCCGGTAAGCGATGGATGGCCGATAATGATGATTCCATACGTCGTTGAAATATACCGCACGGTATCCAACCCCACGAGCATTGGCGCGATAAGAATGCCGCGCACGCCTTCCTTGACCGCATGCCGTACCTGGTCCTCGATTTCATCGAACCCGCCCGACACCATTGGACAATACATGGTGGCGCGCCCGGAGCGCGCGTTTTCCTTATAGACCGCTTCCTGACAATGGGAAACCCGTTCGCGAAAGGGGTGAAACCGCTGATTGCCGATTCCGTGATCGTCCTTTATCAAGTCCACGCCGCCGCGCGCCAGCGCCCCCGCCATGGAGCTGAGTTCAGCGATGCTTAACCCCATCGGCTTAAGAGGCATGCATGCGAGGGGCCGGCCGAACACGCCGAGCATTTTCCTGATTCCATCAATGCCATGCGAAGGTCCGGAAAATCGATCGAGGAACGCGCCCGGGAAATCCAAATCAATCACCTTGATATTGTTTTTTAACGATATATTGCCATAGACGACATTGAGTAATTGCGGAACCGTATACCCCGTCAGGTCGCACCGGTAACTGATAACAACGTCATGCGCGTACGCTTCGCCTTCAACCGCGATGATCGATTCCACCCGGCCGATGATTCCTTCACGGAACAGTCGATCCGGAATGCAATCAATCGGCGCTTCCGCCGTTTGTTCGATGGTGATGTCGCGGGCCAGGTTTTCAATGTCCGACGAGCCCTTCACGGTGACCCGGTAATGCACCGAGAATCGGGGTTCGTCAGGGCTCTTGAGGGAGGTCATGTAAGCTTTCATTTTGTTGTATAGGACGAACAGAAAAATAATCGCTTCAACTCCTCCAATGCATGTTCTTTAAAAACCCGCGCTATTTTTTTCGTTGTAGAGAAAATGTCTCGATACAAATTTGTGCCGATTTAGGTTCCCACTCAACTCTGATAATTTTTTTTACTCCCCAAATCCCATCGTAACACCATGCATTTCAGGGTAAAAAATATCCCTGCTCAACTAAAAACAAAAACTGGTACGATTGTTGCGTTGTAGTGTATCTCGTTTTTTTAAATCGCGATCGCCATTTATTCCTGGGAGGAATTGTTATGAATGATGTCGTTGGATTGCCCCAGCTCCATGAGGGGCTTAAGGCTATTCAGTTTTCAAGCAATACGCTCTTTCTCATGCTCGGCGCGGTGATGATTTTCGCCATGCATGCGGGTTTCGTTTTCCTTGAACTGGGCACCGTCCGTCAAAAGAACCAAGTAAACGCCACGGTTAAAATCATCACCGATTGGGCGGTTTCGACGGTCGTGTATTTTTTAATAGGCTTTCCCTTGGCATACGGGATCAATTTCTGGATGAGCGCCGGCGACCTCTCCAACCTTTTCAACGGTTCCGTGGTTCCCGGAGCGCGCGGGTTCGATCTCGTGCATTGTTTTTTCCTGACCACGTTCGCCGCCTGCGTTCCCGCCATTATTTCGGGCGGCATCGCGGAGCGCGCGAAATTCTGGCCGCAGCTCATCGCGGGCGGCTTGTTCGCGGGCCTGTTCTATCCGCTGTTCGAATCGCTGGCCTGGGGACGGCACGCGGCCCTGCAGCATTGGCTTACGTTGAAGACGGGGGCCGCGTTCCACGATTACGCGGGCTCGGTGGTCGTCCACTCCATGGGAGGCTGGATAGCGCTGCCCGCGGTTATCATTCTCGGACAACGCATCGGGCGCTGGACAAACGGAAAAAGTCAGGGCGTTCCGGTGTCCAGCATTCCGTTTCTATCGCTTGGAAGCTGGGTTCTGGCGATAGGATGGTTCGGGTTTAACGTGATGAGCGCGCAGAACATTTCGGGAATAAGCGGTTTGGTCGCGGTCAATTCGCTGTTCGCCATGGTTGGCGGAATCCTTGCCGCGCTTGTATTTTCAAAGAACGATCCGGGCTTTATCCATAACGGAGCGCTCGCGGGTCTTATCGCCATTTGCTCGGGGTCCGACGTGGTACATCCGTTCGGCGCATTTTTTATTGGCGCGACGGCCGCGGTAATTTTTATATTTGGATTCAAGTGGGAACAGGAAAAACTTAAAATAGACGACGTGCTCGGCGTATGGCCTTTACATGGCTTGGCGGGATCATGGGGCGGAATAGCGACCGGGATCTTCGGCGCCACGTTCGCCGGCGGCCTTGGCGGCGTCTCTCTCGTCGCGCAATGCACGGGGACCCTTGCGGCCGCCGTTTTCGCCCTGCTATGCGGCAGCCTTGTTTACGGCGTTTTAAGAAATACCGTGGGCATACGCCTGACGGAGGAACAGGAATTGCGCGGAGCGGATCTGAGCATTCATAACATTTCCGCGACGCCTGAAATTGACGTAAGGTAATACATACAACCACTACACTCATTCCAAGGAGCGTTGCGTGAAATATTTAATAGCCATCATCCAGCCCACGCGGCTTGAAGCCGTCAAGGAAGCATTGAGCCACATCGAAGTATTCAGGTGCACGGTATCCGACGTGCAGGGCATCGGCCGTCAAAAAGGGCATACCGAGGTGTACCGCGGCCACGAATATCAGATCAATTTCGTCAGGAAAGTCAAATTGGAAATCGCCATTGACGACGAATACGTCGAACCCACCGTTGAAGCCATCGTCAACGCGGCCCGCACCGGTGAGGAAGGAAAAATCGGCGACGGTAAAATCTTCATTCTTCCCATGGACGATGCGGTGCGCATCCGGACAAGGGAGCGGGGAACGGAAGCGCTCTAAGCGGCCTGACGCCAAATTGCCGGGCGGTGCACATGAACCAATCCATCGAACGCTATAAAGCCGCCCTCGCTCAAAGCCGTGAAAGCAGATTTTCCGGCGAACGCCCGGCGGCCGAGCCCCTGCGATGCGTCCATTCCTACACCAAGGACGTGGACGCCATCATCATTGATGTATTTACAACCCTTATTTCCCCTAAAATCGGCGACATTCCGGTCTGCCTTATCGCATTGGGCGGATACGGCAGAGGAGAATTGTGCCCGTATTCCGACATCGACCTTCTCATTCTCCATGATGAAAAATCCGCGCTTCCCGGGGAAATAGCGGCGGCGATACGCTTTTTCTGGGACATCGGGTTGACCATGGGCTGCGTCGTACGAACCATTAATGAATGCTCCAGGATCCTTGGACAGGACCTGGCCACCGACACGGCATTCCTCGAAAACAGGCTGCTGGCGGGCGACGGCGGCCTTTATCGGCGGCTCATCCGCGACGCGGTCGAACCTTACTTCACGAAAAAGAAGAACCGGCTCGTCGGAGAATTTCGCCGCATCCTCCACGCCGAACTTTACTCGCCGGAAACCGCCTTGTATCGCGTGGAGCCCGACCTGAAAAACGGCATCTGCGCCCTTCGCGACTGCCACCGGCTTTTATGGGCGGAGCGCCTGCGCGTGGGCGTAGGGAACCTGGAGGAATTGCATACGAAATCAAAATTTTCCGCGCGGGAAACAAAGCAATTCTCGGCCGATTACGCATTTTACATAGGACTGCGCAGCATGGTGCACCGCGTATGCGGCCGCAGAATCGATATTCTTGAATCAGCCCTGCAACCCGATATCGCCCGCCTCTACGGTTTCGGCGAAAGCGGCGCAGGCATACTCATGGAGCGTTTTTTCAAAACCGTTCGCGGGATCAGGCTTTTCCTTCTTTCGTATTTGGAAAAAAGCCCGGCCGGCACGAGCTTGTGGACATACTTCCGCAAACGCGTCAGCGCGGTGGAGGCGGCCCCGGGGATTAGCATGTGTGAAGGCATATTTTTCAGCGCCGGGAAAGAAGCCTTTCGCCGCCGCGACTCCGTATGGATCATGACATTGTTCCGGCAGGCGTTGCGTTACCAGGCGTCCTTTTCCGTTGAGCTTCGTCATTACATCCGCGTGATCGTGGGAACGCTTTCGGTTGATGATTTCAAATCGCAGGAGGTCGGCGCGATCTTCAGGGAAATACTCTCCTTCGAAGGCGCCGTCGGACACGTATTTCAATTAATGCATGAAACGGAAACCCTTTGGCGTCTTATTCCCCAGTTTGAAGACTTGACGTGCAAGGTGGAATACGATTCCTATCACGAATTCACGATTGATCAGCATATTCTCCAGACGCTCGTGGCGGCGGACGACCTTTCCGGCGAACGCGACAGGCATCTCAGAGACCTCTATGCCCGTTGTCCCCAAAAAATGCTTCTTCGCCTGGGTCTCCTTCTCCACGACATCGGCAAGGCGCTGCCCGGCGACCACGTGGTCAACGGCGCCATCATCGCGGAAACGGTATGCGAACGCCTGGGGCTGGACGAGGATGAGAGCAGGCGCGTGAAAACGCTTATTTACCACCATCTTGATATGTCTGAATTTTCCCTGCACCGGGAACCGGAGAAGCATGTTCTTGAGGAATTCGCGAAGCTTTTGGAGGACCGTGTCAATCTCGACATGCTTTACCTCGTGACGGTTCTGGACATTCGGTGCGTGGGCCATAGCGCCTGGACTTCCTGGAAAGCATATCAGCTCGAGCAGCTTTATACGAGTCTTGGAAGGTTGCTTGAAATGCCCGGGAGCGTTCAACCCGCCGCGCCGGCCGGTGGCGGGAAATCGGCGGTCTCCTATGTTCGCGACACTATTCCTGAAGATCAAGTTCGGCACAAGGAATGGCTGGCGGCGCTCGCTCCCGGAGAACTCCAGATCCATTGCGACAAATTTCACGGGTTCGAACGGCTTACCGTGTGCGGCTGGGACCGAATGGGTTTTTTGCGCGATAGTATCGGCTGTATTTCCTCTGAAGGGTATAATATTCTCAGCGCGCATATTTTTTCAATGCCGGAAGGTAAAGTTCTCGACATTTTTTACATGGAACCGCCGCCGTATCCCGCGCTATCGGCGGAAAAACGCCTGAGCAACCTTAATGTCAAGTGGGATGGGATCAAGAGTGGAGCGACTACGGCCGACGCGCTTATCGCCGAGCGGCTCAGGCTCTATCCCCCCAGGCGGCTTCGGCCCGCGCCGCATGGCGAAACCGAGGTGACCATCGATACCGTATCCTCAACCACCGCGAGTATCATCGAAATACGGACCGCCGATACGTTCGGACTGCTCCACCGAATCGTACAATGCTTCATTAAAAACGGCGTCAATATCCTATCGGGGCGCCTTTCCACGAGGGTTGATCGGGCCAATGACGTGTTTTACGTGACCGATGCGAATAACGGGAAAATAGTCGACTCCCGGATTCTGGAAAATCTTCGCACGGACATCATCGCGGCGTTGCAGGCAACGGAATCGTAACCGGCATCAATCCTGATCCGCCCTGCCGGGGGCGCCTTAAAAAAGGGCGATCCTTTCGATCGCCCTTTTTTCCGCACGATGGTACCGCGTTCATCGAACGGTGATGCGCACGTTTTGCGACCATCCCATTACGCCGTAACTGTCAATTGCCGATGCGCGCAGTGTATAGCTACCTCTTGGAGGCCTCACCCACGTATAGGCATAGGGGCTCGTCGAATCAATCCCTAGAAAGACCTGAGAGGCCGTATCTATGCCGGGATGCGTGGTGTCCACGCCCGACGCGCCCGTTTCGAGGAAAAATTGAACATACTGTATCGGACCATTCACGCTGCTCGCGGCAGCTTGCAGGGCGATCGATTGCGGCCTGGTAAACGAAGAACCGTCCGTCGGCCTGGCCATCGATACGCTTGGCAAAACATAATCCTTAACGAAAATATATACCGGATTGGAGGAATAGCGGACTCCCGAACGCGTCACCGCGACGGCGCTGATGGTATGGTAGCCTGGAGTAAGCCCTGTAATCGCGGTTGTATAAGGAACGCTTGAATCCTGACCCGCGAAGTTTTGCGAATCAATTACAAATGCAACATACTTTACACCAGAGAGGTCTGTGAGCGAGGTTTGCACCGGGATTTGCGCAGTGGGCGGGAAGCTGTCCCCATTGGCGGGAGCAGTGACGGCAATGGTAGGAATCTTGGAAAGCACCGACACCTTCACGCTGTTCGAATATCCCAGCACCCCTCGACTATTGGCCGCCACGGCGGTAAGGGTATAAACGCCGAGCTGGGCATTGGTCCACGTATAAGAGTAGGGAGCGGTATAATCGGTCGTCAGAAGCCTGCCATTGCGGTAAAACTTAACAGAGCTTATGGAACCGCTACCGCTGTCCGGAGCGTATGCCCAGGCGGAAATGGTGATCGAGCTTCCGACTTTGACCATGGCATTGTCGGCCGGCTCGCTGATATAGACCGTCGGCGGAATTCTTAGTATTGAAATCCTCACCGTGTTCGACGTGTCCTGCATTCCCTTGGCATCAACGGCAATCGCCTTGATCCGATAGTCGCCCTGAGCGGCGTTTTTCCATGTGTATTGATAGGGCGCGGTTGTCAGAGTAGCAATGAGCGCGTTATTTCGGTAAACCATCACGTTTCTAATCGTATGAAATCGCACACCCCCGGCCTTCGCCGCGATGATAACGCTGTCCCCGACTTGAAAAACCTGGGAATCCCTCGGCGCGGAAAGCCGGATAAAGCCTTCTAGACTAGTAACAGTGTCCGGCGCCGAAATTCCGGTGTCGCCATTGAAACCGATTGCTTTTGCCGTAACGGCAAAAACGCCGACGGCGGTATTAATCCACGAACACTCATACGGCGTTATGGAATCGACGCCGATCGGTATTCCATTTACAGAGAAAAGGACGCGCGAAATGCCGCCTTTGGGGGATGAGTCCACGGGCCAGGCAGAGGCTGATATTTTCACGGTATCACCGCGAAATACGACATCGCCGTTCATGGGTTGAGAAATCCAAACCATGGGAGGATAATGCCTGATTCCCACGGTAACATTAATTGACGCGGCCGTGTCCGCCTTTCCGGATAGCGGCTTTGCCACGGCCATTATGGCAAACGATCCCTGGGTCGATGTTTTCCAAATATACGTATACGGAACCGCCGCCGCCTTGCCGACAAGCGCCCCGTTCAAATAAAACGACACGGTCCCCCGCCATGCGCTGCCGGTGGAATCGCCCACCAAGGCCTGGATTCCCACCGTATCCCCCAGGTTGATGAAGGAACTGTCCGGTGGATTGACAATTCTGACTATGCCGGAATTGACGGCGGCGCTTTCGCTGCGCGCACCCGTTGCCGTAGGGGACTGCGTCGAGCATGACGAAAGCATAAACGCTCCAAGGGATGCGGCCGCGCATGCCGCGGCTGCTATTTTCCTTATTTTACGAATCATACAACCTCCTGTAAAAAGTTTTAACTACTCAGGTTCCTTTGAGAGAGTACATCTCTTCTATGGATATTTTTTTACCGGCATGAAGGGCCGGAAAATGTTAACCTGGGGCAACACCTCAGGTTTTGATCAC
>Ga0224523_1000559_pt1 | contig 18686 bp, 15 predicted proteins | sample CFST50metaG_FD_182732 | JGI IMG/M metagenome (GOLD analysis project Ga0224523, IMG submission 182732) | Peat soil microbial communities from Stordalen Mire, Sweden - C.F.S.T50 | ecosystem: Environmental > Terrestrial > Soil > Wetlands > Peat | place: Sweden: Norrbotten County, Stordalen Mire...
GTGTGATGGGGGTGGCGCGATCCCATTCGCCGACAGTTGCATTTTTTAAATTTGTTCTGCCAGGGAGAGTAAGTGGGGTTTATTTTTTGCTTAACTTTGTTAAACGGGAATGATTTTTTGATCATTTATTTGATTCAAACCGAATGGAAAAAATGATTCTTTAACTGGAGGATATGGGAATGAATAAAAATGGACTTTGTTTCAGGCTGATGGCCTTGGCTTTTCTGAGTGCTTTGATGGTTACGGCTTCGGCACAACAATTAAAATATACTTCGATAGCACAGATAGGTACTTCGTATAAGGGGAGTGTGCAACCACTTAAGCCGCTTGTAAGCCAGGGTGGTCAATGCAGCGCATGGTCTCCAGCTCATTGGGTGATCAGTGGTGTGTCACCTCAGGGTAATGCCCTTGACCTGATTCTTCCGGATAAAAGCATGTATGCAGGTTACCTGAGCGTGGGGATCCCCGGGAGCAAAGCATATAAGGATACGGCTTTTGCTTCTCCGAGAGCTTTTCTGAATACTACAATTTCTGAAAGTGGTAAGTATAAGGTGACGTGGGGAAAACCACTTCAGGATAAGCTGGGCATGACGATTCTATCTTTTGAAATCATGGATCCTAATGATTCACGTCAGGGTAAGGGTGTGGTCATTTATCAGGTGACTAAGGTGCCAGGGGATATTGATGGGTATATTATTGAGTCGTACACGGCACAGACATTTAAAGACTTGTGGGCAAGTCAGGGGGCAGAGGCGATTGCTGTGGCACTGTCGATCCGTTGTACGGGCGGAGCAAGGACCTATGGGAGTACATATAGAAGTATAGATCCTAAAAAGATAGAGTCTTTTTATGCCAAAGAAGTGGGTTTGGATTTTGCTCATAATCCAACTACGGGTGAAAACTATTGGGTGAATGTCGTGACGGATAAGAATGTTCAGGGTGCCCAGGGACCAGGTTACTACCTTAAATCGGGTAACGACCTGAAGAAGCTTCTTCCGGGACGAAAAGAATAAGAAGTTCTTCTCTTTAATATCGCTATATCATAGCGTCCCTGCACGACAAAAAAAAGGTGGTTATAAAGACCACCCCTATATTTATAAATGTTAAATGTTACTTTTTATTTGCCGGCAGGAGCAGGGACAAGGAGTTTGTCTCCGGTTTCTCTTACAACCATTCGATAAAAGTCCTGACCATAACCAGGTTGTTGTACATCGGGTTCGCGCTTACCCGGAATGACTTTCTTGATATTGCCGTCCATATATTTGACGAAGAGATCGGCATAGAGGTTCTTCCATGTAGTGAAGGTCTTGCTGGCCTGTGCCAGTGAGAAGGTAGTCAACGTCTGAGCTGTTGCAGTAGGATTGCTCTTACTGAGTTGTAGATACTTCTTGTCGTTTTCGGCTACCATGGAGATGTACTTGTTCTCTAGCTCGGCTTGCTTGGCTCTGATCTCTGGGATCATGTCGCTGTAACGGGTATAGGCGAAGTTGGCGACCTGGTTGAAGATCCAGAACATGGAGTTATCGGAGAACTTCATCATAGAGCCATTGCCGACTTTGAGGTTGACTGGAACTGAGTTGATACAGGTATATATTGGCGTATAAACAGTGCTGTAGGTGTCGTCAACGCCAAACCAGATTATACTGCCCAATACATTTGGAAGCCATCCACGGCTCTGTGCCACGAAACAGAAACCGGTCTGTTGTGTTGAGGTAGCTCTTTCATTGAAATATTCTTTTCCGTCAACTTTCCATGTGAGGGGTCTCCAGCGGTAAGGGCAGGCATAAGGACCGGCACCTGCATCTTTGGTCATATCGAGAGGGGTGCCTTCGAAATGGTCACGCATGATCTCCATGACCTGATGTACATCGATCTTATGGTCGGGTTTGATCCAAAGAGGCATGCGGTTGGTTAGATTCTTTCCCTCGGCATAGTCAAGATATTTAGCCATCAATGATGGATTGACATGATTGAACATAGCCCATACGCGTGCATCGCAGAACCGGACTGAACTGAAATCAACGGGATTGTAGGTATCTGAGAAACTGAAATCGGTATCTTTACCGTTGAACCATCCCTTGGCACGTGCAAGGGTGATGACATCGGGAGAGTAAAGACAGTTTTCAGGATCATTTAATGGGAAGGTGGTGATGCGAGCCTGATTGGCATGGCCACAGACATAACCATCGGGGATACGACGGGCAACCCATACTGCTCCCTTAGCATCTTTGCCTTTACCGATCATCTCCATGATCCAAACTTCGTTGGGGTCGGATATAGAGAAGGACTCGCCTTCACTGATATAGCCATACTCGGCCACAAGTGAGGTCATGACTTTGATGGCTTCACGGGCTGTCTTTGATCGCTGCAGGGCGATGTACATGAGACTACCATAGTCCATTTGTGAAGAAGGCTGGGCCTGTAGTTCTTCGCGGCCTCCATAGGTAGTTTCACCGATGGCAACCTGGTTTTCGTTCATATTCCCTACTACCTTATAGGTGAAAGGGACTTGCTTGATCTTACCAAGGAACTTTCCTGTGTCCCATTCATAGACATCGAGCATGGCTCCTTTTGGGTATTTGGCTGCAGGCCAGTAGTAGAGTTCTCCATAGAGGGTATGCGAGTCTGCATTGTAGGAGATAAAGCTGGAGCCGTCGGTAGTGGCTCCTTTGGTGACCAGAAAGTTTGAGCAGGCCAGTGTGGTCTTTGTCGTGAAAACAATGACTAGCAGGGCGAGCGTATAAACAAGTTTACGATTCATATGATAGTTTCTGTTAAGGGTTTACTTGAGTGATGGGGCAAAGATAGCTTATTCTACCATTCCTACTCCAACGGTTTCGTTGGTGCCTTCATCTATGAGGATCAGGGCTCCGGTAATACGGTTGGTACGGTAAGGGTCGGTGAACAGGGGCTTAGTAGTACGTATGGTGACGCGTGCTATGTCGTTTAACTGTACAGTTTTATCATCCGGGATCTGCTCGAGGTTATTTACATTTACTTTGTAATGAATTTCCTTAATTATGCAACGTACTTCACGGGTAGTATGTTTGACGATATATTTTCCGTTGAGTTGAAGAGGGCGCTGGTTCATCCAACACATCATGATCTCTATGTCCTGTGACACAGTGGGTAGCTGCTCGGGCTTGACGATCATGTCGCCACGACTGATATCGATATCATCATCGAGCTGGATGGTGACAGAGAGAGGAGGAAAGGCCTCATCGAGTTCTCCGGTAGCGGTGTCAATGGATTTGATGGTAGAGGTCAGTCCGGAAGGCAATACACAAATTTTGTCGCCCTTGTGAAATACACCGCCTGCCACTCTGCCTGCATAACCACGGTAGTCGTGGTATTCTGTAGACTCGGGCCGGATGACATATTGTACGGGGAAACGGGGTTTGACGAAGTCGTTGTCCTGGTCGATCTCTATGGTCTCGAGGACTTCCATCAGGGTGCCCCCGTTGTACCAGGGCATATTGGCAGAATGCTTGACTACATTATCTCCCTTGAGTGCACTGACAGGGACAAACCGGATATCGCGCAGGTCGAGTAGTTTAGCAAATACTGTGAAATCCTTGCAGATACGATCATAAACCTCCTGACTGAAGTCAACCAGATCCATCTTATTGATACAGAAAACGAGGTGGGGGATCTTGAGCAGGGAAGCAATATAGGAGTGCCGACAAGTCTGTTCGGTCACACCATTGCGGGCATCGATCAACACCAGAGATGCATTGGCAGTGGAGGAACCGGTAACCATGTTACGGGTGTACTGGATATGACCGGGTGTATCGGCAATAATGAATTTACGTTTAGGAGTGGCAAAGTAACGATAGGCTACATCGATAGTGATGCCCTGTTCGCGCTCGGCACGGAGACCATCGGTGACAAGGGCCAGGTTGAGATGCTCTGTTCCTTTCTGAATGCTGGCACGCTTGACGGCTTCGAGTTGGTCTTCGAAGATAGACTTGCTATCGTATAGCAGGCGACCTATTAATGTGCTCTTCCCATCGTCGACACTGCCAGCTGTCGAGAAGCGAAGCAGCTTCATATCCAGATATGTATTGGTGGTATTATTGGTCATGATCATTCAGAGTAATGGATTAAAAATAGCCTTCTCGTTTACGGTCTTCCATGGCAGCCTCTGACCGCTTATCATCTTCGCGGCCACCACGTTCGGTAACACGTGTAGCTGCAATCTCTTCGATGATCTCTTCGAGTGATTCAGCTGTTGAAAGGGTCAGACCGGTACATGAGATATCTCCTATGGTGCGGCAACGGACTCTTTTGACTTCAACCTTTTCGGTTGGCTTGAGCTTCATAAAGGAGGCATTGGCCAGCCAGATGCCATCACGGTTAAAGACTTCGCGTTCATGGGTGAAATAGAGACTGGGCATAGGAATCTGCTCCATCAGGATATATTGCCAAACATCCATTTCAGTCCAGTTGCTGATGGGGAATATCCTGAAATGCTCGCCAATATGTTTGCGACCATTAAAGATGTTCCACAGTTCGGGACGTTGATTCTTTGGATCCCATTGACCAAACTCATCTCGGTGAGAGAAAAAGCGCTCTTTGGCTCGAGCCTTCTCTTCGTCACGACGGCCACCACCCATAGCAGCATCAAACTTGTATTTTTCTAAAGTATCGAGTAAAGTGGTTGTCTGTAAAAGATTGCGGCTTGCACTAAATCCCTTTTCCTCTATGGAACGTCCATCGTCTATGGCCTCCTGAACCGATCCAACGATGAGACGAGCACCAAGCGTTTCTACGAGCTGGTCACGATAAGTGAGGGTCTCTTCGAAATTGTGTCCCGTATCGATATGAACAAGGGGAAAGGGCATGCGTGCAGGCCAAAAAGCCTTCATGGCCAGATGAGCCAGTACGATAGAATCTTTTCCACCCGAGAAGAGTAAAGAGGGACGCTCAAACTGGGCCGCCACTTCACGGATAACGAAGATAGCTTCAGATTCCAGCTCCCGCAGGTGATTAAGTTGGTATTTGTTCATTGCAATTTGTTTGATGTAGACCGGTTGATATCTGTAAAGCAATCAAATAGAGCTTACTTCAGTTATCAGATGTTGTTAACGGTAGCCGATTGCAAAAGTAGTTTTTTTAAGGGAAGGTTTTGATTGTCAACCGAGAGAAATGCAACTATTGCATAAAAAACTATTGTTAACAGGCTTAAAAAGTTATTGTTGATCTGATTATCAATATGATGCCAAATATGACAAGGAGAACTCCGACGACATAATTGACAAGGTTTAATATCTTAAGGGTCAGATATTTTTTAATACTGGATGCGATAAAAACTTTCAATACATCGGTTGAAAAAATAGTTATCAATACGCCTCCAAACAAAGACGATACTGCTGAAAATTCAGAACCATAGGTACCTGAGATTCCCATCATGACGGTGAACCAGAAGAACCATACAAAAGGGTTAGCAAAATTGAGAAAGAATCCTTTAATCAGATAAGTCAGTGGACCGGGTAATCGCTGTTGCTCAAGCAGATTATTGGAATCCTGGATGTGCACTTTACGGGTAAAGGTGACGATTCCATAAATGATTAAGATAGTCCCTCCTATAAGGCCTACTACGAGACTTTTCTTTCCTTGACTCAATAGCTGAGCGGCGCCCAGATAACTCATGACCACAATGAAGAAATCGCTGAGGAAAATACCGAATGCCAATATAACACCTGCTTTGGTACCCCGGGTGATACTTGTCTGAAGTAACGCAAACAAAGCCGGACCCAGCATAACTGCCATTGTCAAACCGATAAATATTCCTTCGAATAGGGGGTGAATCATTTACTCATTTATTTACCAATAGATTTAAGATAGTCGGTCCAATGGGTTAATTTTGTGTTCTTCAGTACCCGTGTAAATTTATTCTGGCCACCTTCTTTGCCACACCTGCGCATGTAATCATAAAATACTTCAACAGGTAATACTTTTACAAAGACATCTCTGACAGCGTGCAAGCGTTCTACACGATAGTCATCGTTGAGTAATTTGAGATTATCGTCGATGAGCTTGCGGGCCTGATCGATGTTGATGGGATCGTCGGATCCGATATACCATTGGTGGGCAAACATGCTATCGTATTTGATACCTGCGACACAGAACTCAGGAATGGAGACATTGAGCTGTTGACTCATCATCTCGACTGCACGGTTCATGTTTTCCTGTGAAAGGTGTTCACCACAGATACTCAAAAAATGTTTAGTACGGCCTGTGATGATTATTTCAGAGAGTTCTTTGGATTGAAAACGGATGGTGTCCCCGATCAGATAACGATAAGCACCTGCAACAGAGGTGATCAATAATGCATAATCAATGCCCTCTTCTACTTCATCAATAGTGATAGCCTTTGCATTAGGCTTCAGATTATTATCTACATCAAAATTGTCTTCCGTAAAAGGAACAAATTCGAAGAACAGACCATTGTCGAGAACAAGCTGCATGGCATTGGTATTCGGCCGGGTCTGATAAGCCAGGAACCCTTCTGATGCCAGGTAGGTTTCGATATAGGTGATCGGATGTGCCAGTAACTTCTCGAAGCTTTTCAGGTAGGGGGTGAAAGAGACGCCGCCATGGACATATATGGAGAGGTTGGGCCAGATATCGTGAATAGTGTTAAGATTGTATTCCTTGATGATGCGTTCCATTAGGATCTGCAGCCATGCAGGTACACCTACGATTACACCGATATCCCAGTTGCCTGCATTGGCAACTATTTCGTCGAGTTTGGTTGTCCAGTTACGCTCTCTTGAGATTCGTTTTCCGGGTTTATAGAAATGCTGAAACCAGAATGGAATATTACTTGCAGTGATTCCGGAGAGATCTCCTTCATAATAGGTGCCATTGAATTCGAGATGAGTTGATCCACCTAACATGAGGATACCTTTTTGATAGAATTCGCGGGGGAAGTTGTATCTGGCAAGTGAAAAGATCTGACGGGTACTGGTTTTCTTAATGGCTTTCAGCATATCGTCAGTAATAGGGAGGTATTTGCTGGCGGCTTCAGAGGTACCTGAACTCAATGCAAAATAATTTACTTTACCGGGCCAACAGACATAGCTCTCTCCATTCAAAGTGCGATACCACCAGTTTTTATGAATAGAATTGTAATCAAATAGTGGAACCTTCTTTTTAAATGCTGTGATGGGATCTTTCTCTCTGATGATCTCTTCGAATCCATATTGTTCTCCAAAAGCAGTATTTTGTGCTTTTTTAAGCATCTTCAACAAAGTATTTTCCTGTAGTTTTATAGGACTCCGTTTCCTGTAGTTTTCTACCGGTAACTTACTTCCCAATTCAATAGCGCTCTTGATGATTGATCCTAAAATAGGCATATACTTCAAATTGTTTTGTTTTTCGGGTGATAAAATTAACTAAAATAATTAAATGCTTACCCAAAAACAATATAATTGGGTTTTGCAGAACGGGTACAAAGTTGAACATTTCTTTTTATCTTTAACCCGGAAAACTAAATAAAAATGAAATTATGAAGTTTCTTTTAAAGTTTGTGGCCGGAATAGTTTGTGCTATGCTATTAGTAGTGATAGGGTTTATGATCTATTCAACTTTGGCAAAGTTTAAACCTGAAAAAATAGTTGGTCTCGAAATTCATCAACCTGTGATGAAAATTAATATTGTTAATAAGGATGAAATTAACATATTGACATGGAATATTGGTTATGCCGGACTGGGTAAGGAAATGGATTTCTTTTATGAAGGTGGAAAAATGGTAAGACCAACAGCTGAACTTCATAAACAATATTTCAATAATATTTTAAATGAATTGAAAAGTGCAGACAGTGCTGACTTTATTTTTCTTCAGGAGGCAGATCAACACTCTAAGCGGACTTTTTATACCGATGAAGTAAATGAGATCAGTAAAAAACTCAATAATTATTATAGTGTGTTCGGGGTAAACTATGATGTTCCTTTTGTACCGATTCCGGTCATGGAACCTATGGGAAGGGTCCGGGCCGGGCAGATGACTTTGAGTAAAATATCTCCAGAGAGTGCATATAGATATGCAACGGAAGGCAGTTATACCTGGCCTAAACGCCTGTTTTTACTCGACAGGTGTTTCGTGCTGACACAGTTTAAGCTTCCTTCGGGCCGCACGCTTTCACTGATAAATATTCACAATTCAGCTTTCAGTGATGCAGTTGACGCCAGACAGAAGGAGTTGATTCTCTTGAAAATCCTGATGGTGGAGCTTTACCGTTCAGGGTATGTTATTGTTGGTGGAGATTGGAATCAAAATCCTCCCGGATTTGATCCCAGACTGTTTGTTGATGGGAACAAGGGATATGCATTTGAACATGTTCCTGAAACTTTTTGTCCGGAAGGATGGAGCTGGGCCATGGATAAAACGAAAGCTACAAACCGCAATGTCAATGAGGCATTTGTAAAAGGAAAGACGCTGACGACAATGATAGATTTTTTTATTGTCTCACCTAATGTTGAAATCATATCGGTTAAAACCAATCCAAATGGATTTGTGAATTCAGATCACCAGCCAGTGGCAATGAAGGTGAAATTAAAGATTCCGGTTGGGAGGGAATAACAGTTTATTCATCAACAATAAAAAGATCAGATGCCAGACCATCTGCAAAAAGCATCCCTTCAGGTGTGAGGATGAGGTGATTGTTCTTCATAACATATTTTCCGGAAGACAAATTCTTCGTTAAAGCCTTTTCAATGGCCTTCTTATAATTAAAACCAAAACGTTTTTCGATAGCAACAAGATCACACCCCTCCTTTGTCCGTAACGATGTCAGCACATATTCATTAAATTTCTGATTTTCAGTCAGGATCTCTTCTTCAAAACACAGACTCCCTGTGCTGATAGTAGTTATATACTTCATACTGTTGGCAATATTCCATCTGCGGGAGTTGCCATTAAAAGAATGTGCTGCAGGTCCCACTCCCATATACTTTTCTCCGGACCAGTATGCTGTATTGTGTCTTGAATACATACCTGGAAGAGAGAAGTTTGAAATCTCATACTGTTCATATCCATGTATAACGGCAAATTTTTGAAGGATTTTAAAATGGTTGATGCTTTGTTCTTCATTTACTGGTTGGCTTCTCCCATTTTTTATCAGCCAGTCAAGAGTAGTTCGTTTTTCGACAGTCAACGAATAGGCAGAAAGATGTGGCAGGCCGAGATGGAGGAAGGTATCAAGGTTTTGATGCCATTTGGGATCTGTCAGTCCCGGAATGCCATAGATCAGATCGATGCTTATATTTGTCATTCCTGCATCCTGTAGATTAAGGATTACATCAGTTGCCTGTTGAGCAGTATGGATCCGGTTGAGGGCCAGTAGGTCATCATCATGAAAACTCTGTACACCAATGCTTAAACGGTTGACAGGCATATTTTGAATGATAGTTGACATTTCTGGACTGAGGTCATCGGGATTGGCTTCGAGGGTAATCTCTGCATCAGATTCGACCCGGTAATGTTTGTATATGGCTTCAAAAAGTTTGTTCAGTTCCTTTTCAGTCAACAGTGAAGGTGTGCCTCCTCCAAAGTAAATGGTCTTGAGTGATTCGCCTTCGAGATAGCCTGAGGCAAGTTGAAGCTCCTGCACAATAGCCTCGATCATTTGTGATTTATTGCGAACAGATGCAATAGAGTAAAAGTTGCAATAATGGCACTTCTGCCTGCAAAAAGGAATATGTATATAGAGTCCGGCCAATTTTAATGTTATTTCTTCAAAATTATCCTAAATGTGGTGCCCTTATCGATGGTGGATGATTTCACAAAGATCTTACCAGAATGATAATTGGTGATGATACGTTCAGAGAGGGATAGTCCCAGACCCCAGCCTCTTTGTTTACTGGTATAGCCGGGATTAAAGATTGTCTTAAATTTTGACTTCGGAATTCCTTTACCCGTATCGGTAATGTCGATACTGACACTCTTTTCTTCATCCGTAATATTGATGGTAATAGATCCTTTGCCAGCCATGGCGTCAACCGCATTTCTGCACAGATTCTCAATGACCCATTCAAACAGCTGTTGATTGATAGGGGCAAAGATCTGAACATCATAGGGTGTAAGTATATAATAATGTACGTTTTGAGATGTACGGGTTTTCAGGTAGTCAATCGTATTATATATCAGTTCAGTAATGTTGGTTTTTGATAAGGCAGCCTGAGACCCTATTTTTGAAAATCTCTCAGCTACGGTCTGTAACCGATCAACATCCTTCTCCATTTCGATGATTGTTTCACTCGGAACATTTTGTTGCATCTTTAATAGTTCAACCCATGCCATGATGGATGATAAAGGAGTTCCCAGTTGATGGGCAGTCTCCTTGGCAAGCCCAACCCATACCTGATTCTGTTCGGCTTTGCGTGCAACACTAAAAAGAAGATAGGCCACTAATAAGAACAGACCAATTACAATAAATATGATGACCGGGTAATATCTCAATTGAGTAAGCAGCCAGGAGTCCTTGTAAAAAACAAACTGCTTTTTACCACTAATCTCAATAAGTATGGGCTCATTTTCTGCACTCATCTCCTTAATCAGTAGTTGTTGATAATAAGGATCGTTAAGGTGATAAGTTGGCATATTACCAGTCTCGATAACTTTGTGTTTAGTGTCGTCAGTAATGATGACCGGAACCGATGCAGAGTTATTGGCTATCTCAGAGAAGAAACCACGGATAAGGTCATTGAGGTTGTTTTTCAAATCGGTATACAAGATAGATTCCTTATAATAGAGGAAATCTTTTCCGCCATAATTAACAACTATTGGTGGATAAACACTGAAATCCTTCAACAGTTTTCCTTCGAGTTTCGTTACTCCGGGTTTAATTTGAATATTGCGTACCGAGTTAATATTTCTTTTTTCATCTGTAAGGATAACAGGAATAGAATTATTCTGAGAGACGATTTCTATATTATAACTTAGATCGGCATCAAGAACAGTGGGATCAACAATTTTACGGTATGCAATAGCCAACGTTTCGACATGCTTTCTCTCCTCTATCTGCATTCGGTGGAAAAAGTCCTGTGTAACAGTAATCAGCTTTGCTCTCTGTTGAACAGCACCGGCCCAGGTCTTAATCTTTTGTCTCTCATCGCTTGCTATCTTGCGGACAAGAATATTTGTAAAAAAAATAGACGTGCAAACAATGACCATAGCCATTACAAACAGCACCCATTTCCAGTGTCTTTTTTTAGTGTAAATATTCAAGGCAATAGTATTAAATAATTGAACTTATCATAGTCCGGCATCAAAATTAATTCATTTTATTGGGATACTGTAACTTTTCAGTAAAGTTGTAGTCAAAGATATTTGTAAAAAGGATTCTATTTAAAAGGTATTGATCATGATCAGATTAACAAATTTACATAAATCATATGGTATCGGCACTACCAGTCTTCATGTACTGAAGGGGCTGGATCTTATAATTGAAGCCGGAGAGCTGGTGTCAATTATGGGAGCCTCTGGTTCAGGGAAATCTACGTTATTAAATATTTTAGGTATACTGGATGCCTATGACAAAGGAGAATATTTTCTTGATGGTCGTTTGATTCAAAAACTCAATGAGACTCAATCAGCTAAGCTGCGTAACAATTATATAGGCTTTGTTTTTCAATCATTCAATTTGATCTCTTTTAAAAATGCTGTCGAAAACGTTGCTTTACCACTTTATTATCAGAAGGTAAGCCGACGTAAACGCAATACATTGGCAATGGAATATCTCGATATGATGGGGCTGAAAGATTGGGCCGAGCATTTACCCAGTGAGCTTTCGGGAGGCCAGAAACAACGTTTGGCTATAGCCAGGGCAATGATAAGCAAACCAAAAATCATACTGGCAGACGAGCCAACAGGGGCACTCGACAGTACTACTTCAAAAGAGGTCATGGAGATCTTCAAGGAGATCAATGCAACAGGTATTACAGTTATCATCGTAACACATGAAAACGAAATAGCATCAAGCACACGAAGGATCATTCGTTTAAAAGATGGTTATATCGAACACGATAACATGACTCCCGATATGTTACACCAACATGACAATGCACTTTTTATTTCTCAACCGAATTAAGCTATGTTTGATATTGACAAGTGGCAGGAGATCTTTGCTACCATCCAAAAGAACAAACTCCGGACTTTTCTGACCGGGTTTAGTGTTGCATGGGGGATATTCATGTTGATCATACTGCTTGGAAGTGGAAAAGGAATTGAGAATTCGGTACATAAAAACTTTGAGAGCCGTGCACTTAATTCTATCCAGCTATGGCCCGGAACAACAAGCGTTGCTTACAAGGGTAATAAAGTTGGTCGTGACATCAGGTTTGACAATGAAGATTTCGATTACCTCAAGAATCATATTGATGGCGTACAATATGGATCCGGAAGGTATTATATCTCCGGAGGTTCACTAGTAGCCTACAAAAAACAGTTTGCTTCCATGGATCTCAGGGCTGTCCATCCCGACTTCCCTCACATCGAATTGCTTAATATTCTCTCGGGAAGATTCTTCAACAGATTTGATTTGGAACAGTATGCTAAAGTTGTCGTACTGAGTCTGAATGCCAAAGAAGAACTTTTCAAGAAAGAGGAGGCCATCGGAAAATATGTTACTGTTACAGGGATTCCCTTTGAAGTGATAGGGGTTTTCACTCCAAAAAATGAACAGGATCAGGATTCAAAGACATTGTATATGCCAATTTCAACGGCTCAACGTGTTTATTCGGGTTCTAATCAATTGCACAACATTGCCGTAACCACCGCAGCAGCTTCAGTTGAAGAGAGCAAAGCCATTCACGAAGAGATCAAAAGGGTCATGGCCAAGCGACACCACTATGATATAAAAGATCCCAAAGCCTTGTATTCCTATAATGCACTTGAGGATTTTGAAAAGGTCAAAACTGTATTCTATGGAATACGTCTTTTCATGTGGGTAATAGGAATAGGAACTATCATTGCCGGTATTGTTGGGGTCAGCAATATCATGATCGTGGTGGTCAGGGAACGAACCAAAGAAATCGGGATCCGGAAAGCATTGGGAGCTACACCATGGTCAATTATCGGCCTTATTCTTCAGGAGGCGATATTCATCACGGCGGTGGCAGGATATGTTGGTATGGTACTGGGCATTGGGATTCTTGAAATCGTCAGTAAGAATGTTAAGACGGCGTTCTTCCTGAATCCTGAGGCCGATTTATCAGTCGCATTCAGCGCAACAGTTTTACTGGTTGTGGCCGGTGCTATAGCCGGATTTATACCAGCCCGAAGAGCTGCAGCCATCAGGCCGGTTGAAGCATTAAAAGACGAATAAAATTAATCACAACAAAAAATCAATCATATTATGTTTGATCTGGACAGATGGCAGGAGATTTACGAGACACTGCGAAAAAATAAAATGCGGACTTTCTTAACAGCCTTTGGGGTGTTCTGGGGGATCTTCATGTTGGTTGTCCTGATGGGAGCCGGTAACGGATTGCGCAATGGAGTGAACGACCAGATGAAGGGATTTGCTACCAACAGTATTTTTATATGGCCACAAACAACGACGATACCCTACAACGGATTGCCACGCGGACGAAACTTTTCTTTAACCAATGATGATGTAGTAGCGCTTCGAAACAACATCCCCGAATTGGAATATCTTGCTCCTAAGCTGGGAGGTGGCGATGGTGGAAATAGCGATAATGTAACCTATGGTTTGAAGAGTGGAAAATTCAACATTAGTGGTGATGTCCCTGACTGGTGTAAAATTGATCCTGTCAATATTGTTTATGGAAGACTATTGAATGAAAAAGATGTAACAGACTCACGCAAGGTTGTGGTCATTGGGAATCGTGTACAGGAGGTATTATTTGAAAAGAATGAAAACCCGGTTGGGAAATATATCCGTATCAATGGGATCTGGTTTCAGGTTGTAGGTTCTTTTAAACCTAAAAATCAGAACATCAACATTGGTGGTGACAAACAACAATCTGTTTATATTCCTATCACGACGATGCAACGCGCCTATAACTATGGTCAGAATATAGGGTTTTTAGCGTTAACGACAAAGAAAGGAAATAGTGCTGCCGACGTGGGTGATAAAGTAATTGCCATGTTGAAAAGAAGGCATACCGTTGCGCCCAACGACAAAGATGCCATAGGGCATTTTAACCTCGAAGAACTTTTTAATCAGGTCTCCGGACTGTTTATGGGAATCAATCTTTTGGTATGGGTTGTGGGCACAGGGACGCTGTTGGCAGGAGTTATTGGCATCAGCAACATCATGTTGGTCATCGTGAAGGAAAGGACCAAAGAAATTGGCATTCAGCGTGCCATTGGCGCTCCACCCCTCGTAATCATGTCGCAGATTATCACCGAATCAGTAGTATTAACTTCTATTGCAGGGTTTGTAGGGCTCTCTCTGGGTGTGGGTTTGCTGTCACTGATCAATATGGCATTGACCTCAAATGGCGGCGGCGGAGCACCTTTTAAGGACCCCCAGGTGGATTTCAATATGGCAATTTCAGCATTGGTAATACTCATCATTTCGGGAGCCTTTGCAGGATTGCTCCCGGCTCTGAGAGCCATTAAGGTCAGGCCCATTGATGCATTAAGATATGAATAACTAAAAAACAAACAAATTATAAGGCTATGAAAAAAGCAATCAGAATCATTGTTATACTAATACTCGTTGGACTATTCGGTGGCACGCTTTACTTTCTGTATTCGAAGTCAAAACCAGTAGTGGTCGTCTATAAGACAACAGTACCTAAAATCAGTACAATAGTCAAAAAGACTGTTGCAACTGGGTCTGTATCGCCACGTAAAGAAATTGAAATAAAACCTCAGGTCTCTGGTATCATATCAGAAATCTATATTGAAGCCGGGAAGACAATACATAAAGGCGACGTCATTGCCAAAGTAAAGATCATTCCCAATATGGTAAGTCTTAACGATGCAGAGTCACGCGTTAATCGTGCAAACATCTCTATGGATGATGCAAAGACGATGTATGACCGTGAGAAAGAGCTTTTTGACAAGAAGGTTATAGCAGCTGGTGACTTCCAGCAATATGAAACAGCTTTAAAAAATGCACGGGAATCGGTTACAGCTGCTCAGGATAACCTTCAACTCGTCAGGGAAGGGGCCATCAGTAAAAGTGCCAAGACTGGCAATACGATGATCACTTCTACTATTGATGGGATGGTTTTAACTGTGCCTGTGGAAGTTGGAAATTCTGTGATTGAATCTAATACTTTTAATGCAGGTACAACTGTAGCTACAGTTGCAGATATGGGTGAAATGATTTTTAAAGGTAAAGTCGATGAGAGCGAAGTGGGTAAACTCCATGAAGGAATGCCATTGATCCTTACTATTGGCGCTATCGACAGCGTTAAGTTTGACGCCAAACTGGAGCATATCTCTCCAAAGGGAGTGGCTGAGAATGGTGCTATCCAGTTTGAAATTAAGGCGGCTGTACATCTGAAAAAGAGCAGTTTTATCCGTGCGGGCTACAGTGCCAATGCAGATATCGTTCTCGAGCGTCGTGATAAGGTCGTGGCAATACCCGAAAGCCTTGTTCAGTTCGAAGGTACCAAGACCTTTGTTGAGATAGAAACATCACCTCAGAAGTTTACCAAAAAATATATCAAGACAGGTTTGTCAGATGGGTTAAACATCGAGGTGTTGTCAGGATTAAAAATCAAAGACAAGATCAAGACCATCACACCAGAAGGTGATAAATCCGCGACAGCAAAAGTCTCATAATTAGTTGTGGCCAGCAAATATATTAACACAGGTTTGCACTGAAAGGCAAAAGATATCAGCACAGGGTGAAGCCCTGTGCTAGTATATCACACCCTTTCAGGGCTTATATATCATCTGATCCCATATATTCGAATTCCCCTTTCATGGCTTATATGTCAACTTATTCCATAAATTAGAAATCCTCTTTCCGGACCTACAGAACTCTTTTAATCCTCCATGCTGGAAGTCCATTGGAAATGATACAGCCCTTCGAGTAGGCGTTGTTGCTTCTCTTCAGGGGTGAGCATATCATAGGCATCTTTTTCCTGTTGAATCTTCAACCGGGCATCTTCTTCCATCTTGCGGATCTCTTTCATGAAGGTCGCTTCCACATGCTTCAAAAGGAAATCATTGGCCACATTTGGGAAAAGCTCGAGAAGGAGTTCCTCTTTTTCATTGTTAGCCAGTTTTATACCTCTGGCCTCATCGATGAAAGGATTGGGTTGTTTCTTATGCGCCTTGGTGTCATAAGGAATCTCCTCCCTCACACCGGCGATCTGTAACCTGAAATCGGGATCGACCGGCAGAGGGGTTTTGCCATAACTACCTTTGACCAAATTCACAAACTGGATGCTCTTGGTCGTATATTTCGGTAATCCCTTATTCTCATCAATGGCACAGTTCACTGCCTGTGCCCCTACGATCTGGCTGGTGGGCGTAACCAAGGGGGTAAGTCCTGCTACCAGACGAACCGAAGGAATCAGTTCCAGGGTACGTGGCAACAAATCTTCCAGCTTTAGTTGTTTCAACTGTGCGAGCATATTGGTGTACATCCCTCCAGGGATCTCGGCATCCTTGACCTTCTGATCGGGTTCTGGTAGATTGAAATAATGTTCTATTTTCTGACATACATCAATCAGTTCTTTTTCTTTGCCAGTATTGGCATATTCAATGGCATGATCAAACAAGAGGTCAATTTCACTGGGTAGCTTGTCTTTTGTGATATCAAATGCAAGAGGCATCAGATTTGTCGTATCAAAGGCTTTGAGTTCCTCACGGATCGATTTCAATTCATGATTGATCAGAGCAACAGCCTCAAGGTTAACTCCCGTTGAGATATCCAGTTTATCACAAAAGAGCTGAATGATTTCGAAAGGAGGTGCTGCTGGTCCTCCTGCAAAGTTAAGAATAGAGGTGTCAACAATATCACATCCTTTGATAATTGCCATTAAAACAGAAGCCGTTCCATATCCAGGGGTGCAATGAGTGTGGAAATCAATAGGGATAGACAATTCCTGTTTAAGCAGTGTGACCAGTGTGCCTGTTTGTCCCGGAGGGATGAGCCCGGCCATATCTTTGATCGTAATCATATCTGCTCCTGCTGCTTCCAGTTTTTTAGCCAGTTCCACGAAATATTTGTCTGTGAATATCTTTCCTGGTAAGGGTTTCCCCGTGAAGAGTGCTTTCAGTCGTTCTTTATTTGAGAACTTCGGGTCGACAGTATAGCAGATAGCACAATCGGCAATACCCCCGTTTTCTTTCACAAACCTGATAGTCGATTTCACATTGTCAACGTCGTTCAGAGCATCAAAAATACGCATGATGCCGATACCCGATTGAATGGCATTGCGGTTAAAACCTTCAATTACATCATCGGGATAAGGGTTATATCCGAAAAGATTACGCCCACGTGATAGGGCCGTTAGCAAAGAGACATCACCTATGGCTGCCTTAATGCTCTCAAGACGTTCCCAGGGATCCTCGTTCAGAAAACGCATGATTGAGTCCGGCACAGCACCTCCCCATACCTCCATAGCATAAAAACCCGCAGTTTTGTAATAAGGTAAGACGCGTTCAACCTGGTTTTGTGACATTCTGGTGGCAAATAACGACTGCTGACCGTCTCTAAGTGTGAGATCTCTGATTAATATCTGGCGTTTCATAGAACTTTATAGATTGAATAGATAATTGGCCTTACTAGGATAAGACCGTAAAGAACAAGCTTGTAAATTATTTGTTTTAGTATTAATATTATTCAATATTATGAATCAAAGTTAGTAAATAATTTTTCCTGATATTTAACCGATAAAGTATTTTTACATTTTATTCAAAACTTAAATTTATTCCGTATAATTATTACAGGAGGTCAACTCTTTTGGGGTTCAGACGCAATTATCACTACAAATTTTCTAACTTTGCCACTGGCATTTAAAATAAAATTATGGAAAATAAAAAAATCCCGCTTTACCTCCCAATCGTCTTGGCATTGGTATTGGTTGGCGGAATGTTTCTTGGTATTAAAATATCAAATAATCAATCCTTAGGAATACTACAGGGTAGCAAAACGGGGAATAAAATAGATAATCTGATTAATTACCTCAACGATAACTATGTTGATACGGTTAATCGTGATAAATTATATCAGCAGGCCATTGAAGGGATGTTGCAGAGCCTGGATCCTCATTCTTCTTACATTCCGGCGGAGGAGTTCAGCGAGGTCAATGATCCAATGATGGGAGGATTTGAAGGCATCGGAGTTGAATTCCGGATCGAAAAGGACAGCATTGTAATCGTAAATACGATTCCATTGGGTCCATCCGAACGGGTAGGCCTCAAGGGAGGGGATCGTATCATAAAAGTCAACGGGAAACTGGTAGCCGGTAAGAAAATCACCAACCCTCAGGTGATGAAACTGCTGAAAGGTCCCAAGGACACCAAGGTTAAGATCTCTGTTTTCCGACGTGGTACCAATGGATTGATAGATGTCACCATTACCCGTGATCATATTCCTATTAATAGTGTCGATATTGCCTACATGGTAGAACCGGGCGTAGGATACCTCAAACTCAATAAATTTGCAGAAAGCACCATTGATGAATTTGATCAATCACTCATAAAACTACAAAAGGCAGGGATGAAAAAATTGATCCTTGATTTG
>Ga0224523_1000560_pt1 | contig 18670 bp, 25 predicted proteins | sample CFST50metaG_FD_182732 | JGI IMG/M metagenome (GOLD analysis project Ga0224523, IMG submission 182732) | Peat soil microbial communities from Stordalen Mire, Sweden - C.F.S.T50 | ecosystem: Environmental > Terrestrial > Soil > Wetlands > Peat | place: Sweden: Norrbotten County, Stordalen Mire...
ATGCGGGTTCGTGTGTCCCCACAGCGTAATACGGGCGCGCTACTACCACGAAGATCGGCTCGACAGGGCGCCACCGACGTTCAAATCGGCGGCGATCAACGTTCGCGGCTTCCCCGAAGTGCGTTTCAGTTTGCAGTTCTATGTCGAGGACTGCACGGGTTGCGGCCTGTGCATCGAGGCCTGTCCCGCTGTCGATCCGCGTGACACTCAACGCCGCGCGATCAATCTGGCCGACAAAGCGGCGCTGATCGAAACCGAACGAACCAACATCCGGTTCTTTGAAAGCCTGCCGGCGAACGACCGGGCGCGGGTTGACTTCGCGAACGTGCGCGGCGTTCAGTTCTTGCAACCGCTCTTCGAGTTTTCGGGGGCGTGCGCGGGATGCGGTGAAACACCATACCTCAAGCTGCTCTCGCAACTCTTCGGAGACCGGCTGCAAGTCGCCAACGCCACCGGTTGCTCGTCCATCTACGGCGCGAATTTGCCGGTAACGCCGTGGACCAAGGACTCGGAAGGACGCGGTCCCGCCTGGTCCAACTCGCTATTCGAGGACAATGCGGAGTTCGGTCTAGGTTTCCGGCTCGCGGCAGACCAACATGTCGGCCTCGCGCACGCCTTGCTTCGCAATTTGGCGCCCGAGGTCGGTTCGGAGCTGGTTGAGGCGATTGTTCGCGCGCCGCAGATTCGCGAGGCGGAGATTCGCGCGCAGCGGATCCGCGTTGCCGAACTGAAAGCGAAACTCCTCGGGCTCGATGATGAGCGCGCGCGTGATCTGCTCTCGGTCATCGACCATCTCGTGCGCCGCAGCATCTGGCTGGTGGGCGGCGATGGATGGGCCTATGACATCGGCTACGGCGGACTCGATCACGTGCTGGCGTCGGGCCGCAACGTTAACGTCCTCGTTCTCGACACCGAGGTCTACTCCAACACTGGCGGACAGGCCTCGAAAGCGACACCGCTTGGCGCGGTCGCGCAGTTCGCCGCCGCCGGAAAGCGCACAGCGCGCAAGGATCTGGCAATGCAGGCAATCGCGTACGGCAACGTGTACGTCGCGACTGTCGCAATGGGCGCAAACCCACAACAAACCCTCGACGCGTTTCGCGAGGCCGAAGCGTATCGGGGCCCATCGCTGATCCTCGCGTACTGTCAATGCATCGCACACGGGATCGACATGCGACTCGGAATGAAGCAACAGGATCTAGCCGTGGCGAGTGGTCATTGGCCGCTGATCCGCTTCAACCCTGAACTTCGTAGCGTCAGTGCGAATCCATTCCAGCTCGATTCGCCACGTCCGACGATCAAGTTGAAGGAATATGCGTACAATGAAATGCGCTATAAGTCGTTGGCGGCTATGAGACCCCAGGAAGCGGCCGCGCTTGCCGAGATGGCGCAGGCCGTTGCGACCGAGCGCTATCGCTCATATGAGGAGCTCGCACAGCGTGACGGAAGCCGCTTCCATCCTGCCGCCGAGGCGGTGAGCCAGGAATTGGTCGTTGATCTTTCGGATAGTGGGACCGGCCTAGGGCGACGCACCGGCAATGAGTTGCGGAAGGGCGACTGATGCTCAACCCGAACAAGGCATCGGATCGCAAAGCGTTTAGCACACAGGAGATCCGATGCGCATCGGAATAGCCGCAGACAACCAGCGTTGTATGCTGGCGAGCCATGCTCGTGCATCAGCCAAAAGAGGATCTCGCCATCCTGGAGAGCGGGATCGTCACGCGCCTCCAGCAAGCCGGCGTCTCTGTAGTTGGCTTCGCGGATCTCTCGCCTCTGCCGGAACGAGCCACTGGTGGTCTGAAGTCTGCGATCTCTGTTGGCATCGCCCTCAACCCAGAGGTCGTCGCTGACCTTGCTGCCGGCCCAACCGCCCGGTACCGCGCGGAGTATGACCGTGTGAACGGCGCCCTCGCACAGGTGAACAAAAAGGTGGGAGCATGAAACGACGGTTCAAGCAGGCGTTTCTGGTCAAGACCTCCCGCCTGCAAGAGATCGGAACGCGCTACGCGGCTGTGCAGGGGCAGGATATGGGTCGGGATGCCCGACTGCTGGTAAGCCGGTGAGATACGATCGGATCGGCACAGGGTACGTCCACCAGAGGCGTCCGGATCCTCGTCTGGCCGACCTGATATGGAATGCGCTCGGTGACGCCGACAGCGTTGTGAACGTTGGCGCGGGAGCCGGTTCCTACGAGCCGAGAGATCGCCGTGTCGTGGCTGTAGAGCCGGCCATCACCATGATTCGACAGCGCACAGCAGACGCTGCGCCGGTTGTCCGCGCATGCGCGGAGGCATTACCCTTCCCGAATGCATCGTTTGCCGCCGCGCTGGCTGTGCTGAGCATTCACCACTGGTCTGACTGGCAAGCGGGTTTGCGTGAGTTGCTTCGTGTCTCACGTCGCAAGGTTGTCCTGTTCACGTGGGATCCGCAAAGTGAGGGATTCTGGCTCGCTGACTACTTTCCGCACCTGCTCGAAAAGGACCGACAGGGCTTCCCCACTCTCACGGGGCTGCGGGCAGTTTTGGGAGAAATCGAGGCTGTGCCGGTGCCGATTCCGCACGATTGCCGCGACGGTTTCATGGGAGCCTACTGGCGCCGCCCGTCGGCCTACCTTGATCCAGGGGTTCGCGCGGCCATCTCAAGCTTGGCCGCCGAGGCGTCAACCGTCTCACTCACCCGGCTCGCCGATGACCTTGGCAGCGGCGTTTGGCAGCGCAAGTATGGACCGATGCTCGATCAGGACGAGGTCGACTTGGGGTATCGTCTCGTCGTAGCGAACCGCACACGGCGTCCCGATACGTGACGCACCCATCATGGGCGGGTCTGGCATTGCCGATTCATTATCCCGTCATTCCACAGTCCTCTGGCCTACTTCTTCAGCGACTGCGAGAGCTTCACGGCCTCGGCGACGCCCTTCTCCGCTGCGGTCTTCTTCACCATCGCGCGGTCCGCGCCTTTGAGCGATTTCAAGGCACCCAGGTACTGCCCTTGAAGCTTCCGCGCCCTCGCAACCTTCGGCGTCGCCTTCTTCATTTTCTTGGGCGTCGCCGGCCTGGCCCCTGTCGCCTGGCTGACCGTGCCTTCGCGCCGCGCCTCCCGGTACTTCTTGATCTTGGCCTTGGCCACGTTCTTGTGCTGCTTGCAGACCATGCCGAACACCGGCGCCGCAGGGCTCGTGCAGCCGGGCACGGGGCATAGCTGTTTCTTCCGCGTTGGCGTGCGCACAGATGCGAAGGTCAGAGGTGCCGTGGTCGCCAGATGTTTCGGTGGCCGACCAGGTCCGCGTTTCTGTGGAACGCCGAAGACACCGGCAAGGGCAGCCTGGATTCGTTCAGCTACGGCTGCTTCCACTGTGGCCATGATCTGGCCAGTGAAGGTTTCGATCTGAGCGGTAATGTTCGGGTCGGTATTGGGCATTGGTTCTCCAGGGTGTTTGGGGGACGGCCAACCTTATGGGGCCAATGGGAAAAGAGCAACCAGATTGAAGACGCTCGCGCCCGTGAGCGCTGCCTACTTGCCGAGGCCGATCTGCTTCATGAACTCCTGGTTGTCCCAGAATAGGTATTCCTCGTCCATTACGCCGTTCTTCCAATGTCCGATGGTCGCCATTTGGATCTTGTAGGCCTTGCCGGTCGGCCGTATGGGCTTGGCCTTGCCGGTGGGCATCGGCTGCGTGAAGGTTCCTTCCATGACGCCAATGACGGCGGTCCACTCGCGCTGTCCGAGCTTCACGGGGTGCTCCTTGATCCGGGTGTCGGGCGCCCACACAAACATCGCCTTCAGATCCTCAATGTGCTTGTCGAGGCCCTGGGTCGTGTGTCCGTCGGGCCAGTGGACAGTGACATTGTTCGAGTGGCTGCGGTGAAGCTCGGACCACTTCTCTCCCGAGAACACGTTGTAGTCGAGGTCATCGAAGGTCTTGAGGTGGCCGCTGACCAGCTTCTGCTCCGCCTCGTGCTTCGCGGCCATTTCCCTCATTGCACAGCCAGACGCTACGAAACCGAGCGCCAATGTGAAAGTGACAGCGTGGGTGGCTCCTCGATTCGTTGCCATATGAATCCTCCTTGATTGCCGTTGAACTTCGCCCGGCGGTCCCTGGATGCGGTCTGCGCGGCCCCGGGTGCAATCTGCCACGCCACCCGTCGGGGTCTCATTGAGGCAGTGAAGACGGGTCATTCGCCACCACTTCCATCAGTAGCCACAGGTGAGATATTGAGGTCATCCCATGCAGCAGGGATGCGCCAGGGGCAAGAAGGTGTTCACGGGCGGTCCCAATCTGGTGTATTCTCACGGGGTGAAGCCCCCGCAGGACCCGTGATGTTCCCTCCCCGGCTCTTCCTGGCGTCCCTGCTTGGGTTCACCGTTCTTGCCGACGGAGCAGCCTCGGCCGAAGACGCCAACCAATCTTCGAAGGCAGTGCCCGACACCAAGCCACCGCCTACGAAAGTCATCTCGCAGTCTGTCGCTACCAACGATCCATGGAGGAGGGGCAGTACCACGGCGGCGATCAACTTGGGAGCGGGCTCGGCGGTGGGTCTTCTGGGGATGACCTTCTCCTACCTTCCTCTCCCGGTGCTTGAATCCGAAATCGGCGTCGGGCTGGGATATACGGGGTGGCAGTTCTCAGCCATGCAGAAGGTGGCACTCGGCTGGGGCTCGACCCGTTTCGTCGCCGGCGTTGGCTGCTCCTACTCGTCCGGTTCCGACCTCCCCCTCGATCGCAACAATGATGGGTTCCGCGACTTCTGGCTCAATTTTGATCTCGTTGGGTTCGAGGTCAGGACAAGGAGCCATTTCGTCTTCTTCCTTGCCGCCGGTGGCACCTACAAATTTGGAAAGCCAATCCACGTCGAACTTATGTCCATTGACTGTCAGGATTCAACAGACGCATGCGGGTCCCCCAGCAGAGGCTTCGCCCAGTTTCGCATGGGTTTTGGCGGATGGTTCTAGCCGACGCATGGGACCCCCACACTGGCCTGTGGTGGAACTTGTGGGCGAGGCAGCCGCAGATAGCTGATCGGCGGCACGAAGCACACGTTTCGAAGCCCAACATGGAAGAGAAAGACCTTCGAGAGCGCATCCACACCTTTCTGGTAGCCAGACTGCGCATTATCCTGGCTGCGGGCCTGCTGGTGACGTGTTCGTGCGACGGGAACGGACGGCGGATGACCGCCCACGACGCAGGGGTTGCGGGTTCGGCGCTCCGAGCCAGATAGCTTCCGACCTGCGAACGCGGATTGCAGCTGACGTCGGGCTGCCGTCCTGCGACGTGCGGAACACCTGGTCGCGTGCTGATCTTCTGCCCCTCGACCAGCCCTTCTGATAACCTATGAAGGTCGTTCAACAAAGGAGCCAAGGATGAAGAACGTTATGCTTTGTGGTGCGCTTTGCGCCGCATTTGTCGTGGCCGCCGGGGCTGGCTTGGTGGGCTGCGGCAGCAGCAACTCATCGAACACGAACACCAACACGAACACCAACACCAACACCAACACCAACGCAGGGACGCAGACCTTCGTGGCCTCGTGCACGTACGTGAACGCCTTGGGGGCCTTGACGATCACTATCTGCACGGACTACACCACCGGAAGCGGCGTGAGCGCCAGCGACATCCAGGCTAACTGCTCGGACAGCGGGGAGACCTACTCGTCGGGTCACTGCTCGACGACCAACCTGCTAGGCACGTGCACCTTGCCTGCAACTGGGACCGTCGTTTACCACTACAGCGGTGGCCCGGAGACTGCATCCGGCGTCCAGAGCGCCTGCACCGGCAGCGGCGGGACTTGGGCTAACCCGTAGCCGCTGCCAGCCCTGACCAGCCGGGGTCACGCCGGGATTGGAAATGCGGAATGTTCCGAACGGCACTCCTTCTTCTGATCGTGAGTGGTGGGGCTCTCTCGTGCGGCGGCTCAGCCAGTTCCTCGGTTGGCTCCGGTGGGGCCGTCAGTATCGGCGGCTTTGGGGGTAGCGCGGACGCCGGCGGAAACGCAGTGGGCGGCGCAGGAGGTGGCACAGTTGTCGCGGGCGGAGCCTCTAGTCCGCCGGTCGCAGGCTATCACCGTGTCTTCCTCCAGGATTTCACCACGATGGCGAGTCTGCAGGTCAATCCATGGGAGATGGGGTCGGGGATATGGATCGCACACACGCCTTCCGCCAAAGATTGGTTCACCTTCATTGACCCGGTCGACAACTACAACCCATTCGGCATCGGCGACGGCCAGCTGACCATCCGGGTCGCCAAACGCGGCTACGGTGACCCGAACAACTGGTTCTCGGGCTACTCCGGCGGCCTCCTTTGCAGCATGGATGGCTCGGGCAACGGCTTCGCCCAGCAATACGGATATTTCGAGGTCTCAATGTGGTGCCCCGGCGGCCCGAACACTTGGCCGGCGTTCTGGCTGCTCGATCGCACGAGCCTGGTCGCCCCGGGCACGGCCGGCGCCGAGATCGACATCGTCGAAGAGTACGGGAACTGGGGGACACCACCGAACGACCTGCAGCCGGACAACTACATGGCTACGTGGCACCGGTGGGCGAACGGCAACGGCAGTGATGGGGGAAAAGGCTCCGCGGTGAGCGCGCCCGGGTTGACCGCAGGCTATCACCGCTTCGGGGTCGATATCGAGCCCGACACCATCGTCTGGTACTACGATCGGACCGAGGTCTGGCGCGTTCCAAGCTACGACGAGGCCAAGCGGCCGATGTTCCTGCTGCTCAACTTGGCGCTCGGCGGCGGCACCTACAACAACGCCGCCGGTGACGACTACGATTGGAACCTGACCCCGAATCCCTCTGATCTCCGAGTCGCCTACGTCGTGGTCTGGGCGAGCCCGAACAGCCCGAACTACTGAGCAAACCCCACCTTGTGCGCGTCTCCATCCACTCCTGCAAGCCGGCGATGTAATCGTGCCTTGCCTACTTCACAATCAGGCCGCAGGCGATGCGATCACCTGCGTTGCCGGCCGGATCGGTCTTCATGTCGTCCGCTTTGGCGTGAACGACCAGGGAGGTCCCCCCGTTGCTGTACAGCGAATGGGCGTCGGTGCCGAGATTCACGCCCTTGTTGACAATCGTGGCCTTGGCATTGCCCTTTTCGTCTGCTGCGAAATTGAGCATATCGCCGGCATGAGCGCCCATGGGATTCTCCAGGCCGTGCTTCTTCCCATCAGGATTGAAGTGCGGACCAGCGGACTTGAAATCCGGTGCTTCACATTTCGCGTTCTGATGGAAATGGATGGCGTGTTCACCGGGGGGCAATCCGCGGAGGTTGAGTTTGAGTTCTACGCCAGAGGCAAGGGTCTTGATCTTCACGGTTCCGACCTCCTTGCCAGTGGCATCTTTGACCGCAACAGCGATTCCACCTCCCTTGGCCATGCCCTTGGTTGACACAAGAGAGAACAGGAGGAACAGCAGGATGGTTTTCTTCATGGTGCTTGTTGGATGCGTGAGCGCAGGAGGTTGAGACAGATTTTCTAGATCCGCGAAGACCAGCTGTGCACCGCAATATCCGCGCGGACGTGGAAACGGATGGGACTTCTTCCGTGCTCGCGTCGCAAGCGCCCGCAGGACGGCTGCGACGATGCTCGCATCTTTCGAAGGCCAAAAGCAAAACCAAGCGATGATGTGCTCTGACCTGTCGTGCGCAATTGCCCATGAACAACCACAACGCACCCGTCCTGGGAAAGACCGTTCTCGGCGTACATCGCGGCATCTTCCTGCTGGGGCTGGTCAGCTTCCTGACCGACCTCAGTTCGGAGATGGTCTTCTCCGTCTTTTCTGTTTTCCTCACCGCAATTCCATGCGCCTCGGTGGCGCTGCTTGGGCTTATCGAGGGAATGGCGGACTTCGCAGCCTCCTCACTCGACTACGTGGCCGGCTTTGTCTCCGACATTCAGGGCCGTAGTGCGGAGAAGACGCCCAGGGCGCCGCAGAGGATGATGCCCGCGATCAAAACGACACGGGCTACCTTCATCAGGCGCGTGCGCCCGACCGGCTTCCCTCCCTTGGGGCCAAGCCCGGCGAGAACGACGCCAACGACGAGGAGCACCGTTAGTCCCAGCCAAGCGAGGGAATTCATTGGCACACCCCTTTCAGCCGAGATTGATGAGGGATCCAATCGGTCGCGGCCACTGTTGAACCACCTTGATTGGCCGCCATGTGAGGTCTCCTCGTGATTGCTGGCATTCGCGAGGTTAGATGCTCTGCTGTGAGTGAACGTGCCACTTTCGCGTGGCGGGAGGGCTAACGGCCTGTCGTGTCGGTTATCTTCATCTCGCTCCTTCGCTCTTTGGGGCGAGCTTCGCCCAGTTTTGCTGGGCGAAGCGAGGGGGACCGGGGGCTTGTGAGCGAGGGCGAACCAAGCCCCCGTAAGATACAAGGGCTATTCGTAGCGCCGCATGAAGGCGCGGTCGATGCGGTCCTTCAGCTTCCAGACCCATGCCCCCGCCACGGCCCAGCTACCCCAAGACGCCACCGCGCGCCGCTCGCCGAGGGAGAGCAGCGAAAGAAAGCGCCGCTGCGGCTTGTACTCGATAGGCATCCCGCCCCGCAACAGCCGCATCAGGTTTTCGGCCAGCACCGGGCCCTGGCGTACGGCGTAGACTCCCGCTTTGGGCACGGGGCGCAAAGCAAGGCTGGCAATGTCGCCGGCAGCCAGCACCCACGGATGGGACACTGACTGGAGTGATCGGTCTACCGTCAAGAAGCCGCGCGCGTCGGTGGCGAGCCGACTGTGGGCGAGCCATGGTGGGGCGGCGGCGCCAGTTGTCCACACGGTGAATGTGGTCTCGATAGCGGGGCCACTTGCGAAGCGCAGCGTCCCGGGCTTCACCTCGACGGTCTGTCGGCCCTCGAAAAGATCGATCCGCGCCGCCTTGAGTGTGTGCACGACGATTTGCCGCACGCGCTGCGGGTGCGTGGGCAGCAGCTCGTTCGTGACGAGCGAGATCGTCGTCTGGCCGAGCCCCTTCAGCTGCAGGCGATGGTGAATCGCGAACACGACCTCGATTCCCGCAGCACCGCCCCCAACGACGGTGATGCGAACAGGCCCGCTGGAGCCGTCTTGCATCGACCGCAGAAGAGCGTCCCACGCGCGGAGAAACCCACTCACTGGGTGGATGGGCACGACATGCTCGCGCGCGCCCGGCACCGACGCGAGATCGGGCGTCGATCCCGTGTTGAGGGACAGTAGATCCCAGTTGATGGTGCGGCCACTGTCGAGCGCGATGGTCCGGGCCTCCGGATCGACGGCGGCGACCTGCGCCTGCAGCAGTTCGGCGCCAGCTCGACCGCACAGCCGGCCAAGATCGATGTGGCACTGCTGCCAATCGTAATGGCCGGCAATCAGGCCGGGGAGCATTCCGGAATACGGAGAATAGCGATCCGGACTGATGACGGTCAGCCTGTGGCCAAGATCGGACCGGGCACCGAATCGGCGCAGAACCTCGACGTGGGCATGTCCCCCGCCGGCCAGCACCAGGTGCTTCATGGTGTTCCTCGCGCGGACGATCGATGCACCCCTTCGCGCACGTTGCCGTACCAGGCGGCGAGTTCGTTCGCCGGCACGCCCAGCCGAAACAGGAGCGGGAATAGGTTGACCAACAGCATGTAGTACAGAGGTCTCTCGATGAACCGCCTTCCGGATACGGTGACTCGGGCTGGTACTGTGCGGACAGTGCCTCGCGTCCACAACTTGCGGCTTAAGGCGAGGTCCTCCATCAATGGCAATTCCGGGTAGCCCCCCGCGTCCCAGAAAACCTCGCGTCGGAGAAAGATCGCCTGGTCCCCGTAAGGAAGCCGGGAATAGCGCGAGCGGAGATCCGCCAGGTGCAGCAGGGGACTCCACCACGGTTTTGGCCCGACTCCGTCAGCGACTGTCCAGGTCCGAAAAGCGCCTGCCACAGTTCCAGGGCGTGCCAGCGCGCCTCGGATGTACGAGGCAGCGTCGGCAGGAAGGGAGACATCAGCGTGCAGGAAGAGGAGCGCGTCTCCGGTCGCACGTCTTGCGCCTTCGTTCATCTGGCTGGCTCGCCCGCGTGGAGCCTCGACGAGCAGGACGCCGGAAAACCTCCGCGCGATGGCCGGTGTCTGATCGCTGCTGCCGCCGTCCACAACGATGATTTCGTGAAACGCGAGCCGTGCGAGCTCGCTCAGGCGCTCGCCGATTCGCGCCGCCTCATCGAGTACCGGCAGCACAACCGAGATGCGGAGCGGTTCGTTCACCGAGCCCGCGCCGCTCATGCTGACCTACTGCGAGGCGTGAGCCCGGCGAGAAAATGCGCAGTCCTCGGCGCGCAAATGCGTTGCTCGCGGAGCAGGCCCGCGAGCCGCCTGAAATCGGCGGGCACGTCGACGTCGAACCATGACTCCGCCTCGGCCACGGCGAGGCCAGCCGAACGCAATCGCTTCACCGTGTGCTCCCGGGTCGTCGCGGAACTCCACGGGAGCCCACGCAGTAGCCCCGATGGACATCGTTGCAGCCCGAGAAGGTAGAAGCCTCCATCCTCGCTGGGGCCAATGACCGCGTCGTGTGCGGCAAGCTGCAGGCGCGCGGCATCGAGAAACCGGCGTGGCAGTCCCGGAAGGTCCGTGCCAATGACCATGGCCGCCTTGCTGCTTTCGAGAGCGAGGGACAACACCCGTTCCATGCGCTCGCCGAGATCTCCTAATCCCTGCGGCCAGACTTCGGTGCCAGTGGCCAGCTTCAGCGGCGACGGATCTCCGTCGCATGCCACGACAACGCGCGCCCACGCGCAGGAACTCGCCAGGGCGAATGTGTCCGCGAAAAACGCCGCCGCAAGACCGGCAGCCTGGGTGGCTGTCAGGGAGACTAGCCGCGTCTTGACCAAACCAGGCAGCGGCGGCTTCACGAGGATGCAAAGAGTTGCTTTCGTCAGCATCGCGCACCCTTCGTCATCTTCGCCAGGCGAGCAACCGCCGGAAGAAGCGAAGCACGCCCGGTGTCAGCCTGGTTCTCTGGTACGAGTCTCCGAGCCGCTTCCACACCTCGGCCTCGGTCGGATAGGGGTGAATCGTTCGCGAGAGAGCACCGACCTTTGCTTTCTCGGTCATCGCGAGCACGACCTCGCCGATCATCTCCCCGGCGTGTCGGGCGACCGCCGTGGCTCCCAGAATGTGACCGCTCTTGGCATCCACGTGCAGGCGCGCGAAGCCCTCGGGCTCCCCATCGAGCACGGCGCGATCGATCTCGGCAAGGGACACCGTGAGCGTCTGCAGCTTGAGACCGCGCTGGCGCGCCTCCTGCTCGTAAAGGCCGACGTGGGCGATCTCCGGATCGGTGTACGTAACCCAAGGAATGACGAGCGAGCTCGTGCGCTTGCGGCCAAAGAACAGGGCGTTCTGCAGGACCACGCGGGCCATGGCGTCGGCGACATGGGTGAACTTGTAGGCTGAGCAGATGTCGCCGGCTGCGAAGATCTTGTGATTGGAGGTGCGTAGCCTGTCGTCGACCAGGACGCCGCCGGCATCGAACTTGACCCCCGCGGCTTGCAGCCCCAGCCCGTCCAGATTGGGCGTGCGCCCGATCGCCACCAGGACCTCGTCACCCACGAGCTCGTGCTGCTCCCTGTTGCGCTCGAACACCACGACCTTGGCGCCGCCCCTCTTCTCGACACGTACAATCTTGGCGCCGAGGGCCAGCCCGATGGTCTCGCGTTCGAACTGCGCGGCAAGCACGGCGGCGGCGTCGGCGTCCTCACGGGGCAAGAGCCGGACATCCAGGCTGACGATCGACACCTCGCTGCCGAACCGCCTGAATGCCTGCGCCAACTCGCACCCGATGGGGCCGGCTCCGATAACCAGCAGCCGCTTGGGCAGCTCGGTCAACGAGAACACGGTCTCGTTGGTGAGAAAGCCGGCCTCGGCGAGACCCGGAATGGGAGGTGTGGCCGGCCGTGACCCGGTCGCGATGACTGCGCGTGCGAAGCGAAGACGGCGGTCACCGACCTGCAACTCGTCGGACCCGACGAAAACGCCCTGGCCGAGGAACACATCGACACCCGCCTCGGAGGCGCGCCTGGCCGAGTCGTGGTGTGCGATGCTCGCCCGGAGGCGGCGCATCCGCTCCATGACGCCAGCAAAATCCACCCCGCCTGTAGCATCGCGCACGCCGAAGGGCGCTCCGTGGCCCGCATCGTAGGCCGCACGGGACGAGCGGATGAGTGCCTTGGACGGCACGCACCCGTAGTTGAGGCAGTCTCCGCCCATCAGATCGCGTTCTACCAGCGCAACCTTGGCGCCCAGCCCGGCCGCCCCGATGGCGGAGACCAGACCCGCGGTGCCGGCACCGATCACGACCAGGTTGTAACGACCGCCGGGGGTCGGGTTGATCCACTCGGCCGGATGGACGCTGGCCACCAGCTCCTGGTTGTGCGCGTCCCAAGGCGCGACTGTGTGTGATTGCGTGCGACCTCCCGAGTTCATGAAGTGCGCTCCTTGGGCGCGGGAACCTGGTCGAGGGCGTGCTTCAGTGCCTTGCGCGCGATGCGAGTGACCAGGACAACGACAGCCAGGGTCGCGACCAGCCCCACAACCAGCAGGACCCGCCCCTCAACACCCGCGGATGGATGGGTGTCGCTGGCGAGCTCGCTCGCGCTGGTGACGAGCGAGCCGATGTAGACGTAGAGTGCCGTGCCCGGCAACATGCCGATCCACGAGCCGAGCACGAAGTCACGCAGTCGAACCCGCGTGAGGCCGAGAGTGTAGTTGAGGACGTTGAACGGAAAGAGGGGCGACAATCTGAGTAGCAGCACAATCTTGAACCCGCTCTGCCCCACGGCTGCATCGATCGCCGCGAGACGCGGGTCCTGCCCGAGGCGCCGGGTGATCCAGTCGCGCGCAATCGTTCGCCCGAGCAAGAAAGCCGTGGTCGCGGCAAGAACGCTCACGGGAGAGATGAGCATCAGGCCCCACAGGGGGCCGTAAGCGAAGCCGGCGCCTATAGTCAGCACTGATCCGGGGAGCAGCAGGACAGCCGCAGCCACATAGGCGACCGCAAAGAGCGCCGAGCCCGCCGGACCCTGGCCGCGAATCCACTCAACCACGGTCACCAACCACGAGGCAATCGGGAGCAGGGTGAACAGCGCGATGAGCCCGGCGACGCCTATCACCAGGGCGACGAGCCAGATCCAAAGCCTGCGTCTACCGCCTGGCGCGGGATGAGACTGCCTGGCGTCTGCTGCGCCATTGTGTGGAGCGGACCACACGCTCATGCGGTGGCTCCGGCGCAGCTCGATCCCGCGCCGGCAGTGCAGCCGAAGCAGTGACGCCGCACAACGATTCGTCGAGCTTCGAGCGCCGCGCGCTCGAATGCGTCTATGTGTTGGGGAGCCTTTGGCTCGACGCCGAGATCGAGCATCTGATTGAAATCGCAGTCGTACAGCCGACCGTCCCAGCCGACCGAGAGGGTCGTGCGGCACATGACTGCAGCGGCTGCCGTCGGATTGAAGGCCCCTGCCAGCCGCTGGAGATAGGAGTCAAGGTTGCCACTCTGCAAGAGCCATTCGAGGTAGCGGGCGATCGGCATGTTCGTTATGCAGTAGAGAGAATCAAACGAAACCCCGTACAAACGAAACATCTCGCGCTTCCACTCGCGCTCCAGCGACGCCTGGGACGAAGGGAGGAAGGCGCCCACCGGGTTGGCCACCAGCGCGAGCCTCAAGCCCGAGCCAGCTTTGCCATACCCCACCTGGTTCAGCCTGCGTAGCGCCAACAGAGATCGCTCGAACGTACCCTCGCCCCGCTGCCGGTCAGTGAGCAGGGGACGATAGTGCGGTAGCGAGCATACAAGCTCGACCCCATGCTGCGCGAAGAAGGCGGGCAGGTCTTGGTAGGCCGGATACTCGAGTATGGTCAGGTTACAGCGGTTGATGACATTTCGGCCGAGCGCGCGCGCCTGCTGCACAAGCCAGCGGAACTGCGGGTGAAGCTCCGGGGCCCCTCCGGTAATGTCTACCGTCGGGGTATCGCTCGATGCGATCACATCGAGGCAGCGTTGCAACGTGGCTCGCGACATGGCTTCGCGTCGATCGGGGCCCGCATCGACGTGGCAGTGTAGGCACGTCATGTTGCAGACGCGGCCCAGATTGATCTGCAGGGTCGAAATGCGGGTTGGCGTGAGCGGCCACAGCCCATGCTGTTCCAGCAGCGTCTCGAACTCGTGGTCGAGCGACACGCCGTCGATGTGCGCGAGCTGCACCCTCGGTTGCGCCAGCGGGAGGCGGCGCGATGCGAGCGACGTCGCGGGCATGGTCTACATCCCGACTTTGGTGGCGTGCCCCCGCATCTGGACACCGTGAACCAGGGTCGCGCCCCCACGGATAGCCGCCGCCACGTGGATGGCCTCCGTCATTTGATCGAGGTCGGCGCCCTTCTCCAGGCAGTCCTTGCTGTAAGCGTCGATGCAGTAGGGGCACTGGACCGTGTGGGCCACGGCCAGCGCGATAAGGGATTTCTCCCGCGCCGAGAGCGCGCCATCCGCGAAGACCTGCCCGTACCAGTCGAAGAACTTCTTCGCCAGCTCGGGACGATTCTTGCCGATGTCCGGGAATTTCGCGAGATCCGCGGGGTGGTAGTAAGTGCCTTCAGGCATCGAATTCCCTCCTGTGTCTCGGCAGGATCAGGCGCCGAGATGTCTGGTTTTGAACAAATTCCTCAGGCGTTCAACCCTCTTCCTGTTCACCCCGAGGTCACCTTTTCCCACGCGAGACGCCGACCTTACGTGAATAACCTTGCCGGCTGCATCCAAGCGCAGCTCGGTGTCGTCAACGAACCGCCAGATTCTGCTCCGGAACGTGGCCCACAGATAATCGCCGGTGTCCTTCTCGATCCTGCCGCCGAGCTCAGTCAGCGCTTCTTTGGCGTGCTCCCACGCGGCGCCGGGCTCCCCGGAAAACGTTAGCGGCTCGATATATGAATCTTTGCCGCCATCCTCGCTGACAACACAGTTTGGCGTGCCTGGACAGGGGCGTAGCTTGCCGTTCAAGAGCCCCGTCTCTCGGGCTTTTCTTGAATCCATTGACAAATAGATGAACAACCCCAGGCCGAGCGCCACTGCCGCCGCGATCAGATAGATAGCGATTTTCAACTTCGCCTCCCGTCCTACGTCAATTACCCGTGAACCCCTCTCGATTCACCATGGAGCTCAGCCTCACGAACCCATAGCGCCGCGCCTATTCCCCAGACAGCGTTGAGCACGATAGCCAGAAGAGGCATCCGCGCGCTCACGTTGAGCCCCAAGGGTCCCATACCGCGCAAGGGAAATACTACTAACCACGCTACCAGCGTAGGAGCGATGCTGAACAATAGACCCCTCAGCACAACGGAACCCTTCAGCCATGGCAGCAGGAACATCGCTCCCCAGATGCCGCCCCAGGTGACGCCCCAGTATATGTGCTGCGGGTCCCATTTGATTGGCGCATGTATCCCGACAAGGGCCGTAATCCCGACCATTCCGCAAAGCCAGAACAGCAGGGCGTTCAGCAGGCCGCCCAGCGCACCCGCCGAAAACACTATCGATATCCTTCTTGTCATAGAATTGCCCTCCATATCATCAGACGCTTTCAGCGCGCCAAACATCACCGGAATTCGACCACCGTTTGCCTCTGAGCGCCGACAAGACCCAATCGGAGCCTCTTCTGCCCGGCTCCCGCCGTAACTCTCGCCCGATGGTCGGTGAGGGTACCAAAGCCGTGCTCGCCGCGCTCCGCAAAATGCTCCGCGCGCACGTCGCTCTCGTGGCCGAAAACGCCTTGCTGAAACATCATCCCAACCACCGGAATGTCCCGCATCCCGTACCGGCTACTCTGGCCAACCACACAACCGCGCAGCATGCTTGCGTCGGTGCGTCTTCCCGGCAAGACTGACCGGGCGTCAAGGCGCCGCGGCAGGGCCGCGAGAATGCGAGGCGCGGAAGGAGAGTCGAAATGAAGGGGAAGCTTGCCATCGTCACTGGCCCCACGTCGGGCATCGGCAGGGAGATCGCCACGCAACTCGCCGCTCAGGGCGCTGAGGTCGTGCTCGCATGTCGCGACGTCGCGAAGGGGCAGGCCACACTCGAAGAGATTGCACGCCGCACCGGCGCGAGGGCAGTGTCGGTGATGCGCGTCGATGTCGCGAGCCAGGCCTCGATTCGCGAGTTCGCGAAGGCATTCCGGAACACGCACTCCCGTCTGGATGTCCTGGTCAACAACGCCGGCCTCAATTCACGCACACGGCGCCAGAGCGCCGATAGCATCGAGCTCACCCTCGCGACCAACGTACTCGGCTACCATCTGCTCACGCACGAGCTCCTGGAGATCCTCAAGGCCAGCGCGCCCGCGCGCATCGTCAACGTCGCGTCCACGTACGCCGGCAACCTCGACATCGATGACCTGCAGTTCACGAAGCGCCCGTACAACCCGGTCATGGCCTATCAGCAGTCCAAGGCGTGCAACCGGCTGCTGACGTGGGCGCTCGCCCGCCGCCTTGCAGGCAGCGGCGTGACCGCCAATGCCATGGCGCCTGGGCTGGTGCAGACCGGCCTCTATCGCGAGACGCGAGTGCCAGTGCGGCTGCTGCTCCGGATAATAGGGCTCTTCCATGGCCGCAGCGTGGAGCAGGGCGCTGACACGGCGGTCTGGCTGGCGAGCAGCCCAGATGTCGAAGGCGTCAGCGGCAAGCTATTCGAGCTGCGCAAGGAGATCCCGTGCCAGTTCAGGAATGCCGAGCTGGAAGAGCAGCTATGGGCCGCATGCGACCGCCTAGCGGGCCTGGCACCGTAGCAAGCGCGACGGGATGAAAACTTGTCGTCGAGAATCCGCCGTCATCTACGAGGCGATCCGATGAGCAAACTGATCCTGCACGCAACCTCCCGCGATCGATGGCTGGCCTCCAATCAAAGTGGCGTCCACCGTGACCCCAGCCTTGATGCGGAGGGCTTCATCCACTGTTCGACGGCCGCGCAGGTGGTGCGCGTTGCCAACTTCCTCTTCCGTGGGCAGCACGGCCTGGTTCTGCTGATAATCGACCCTTCACGGCTGACCTCGGTGATCAAGTGGGAACCACCGGTCCATCCTGGCCACGAGAAAGGCGCCCCTGTCGAGGCCGATCTCTTCCCGCACATCTACGGCCCGATCAATGCCGCCGCCGTCATCAATGTGGTCGACCTTGAACCAGGTCCCGACGGTCTTTTCAACCTCCCGCCAGACCCGAGCGGCTCGGAAGCGGAGCTTGAGCGCCTTTCGTCAGGTACGCGATGAGCTGCGTCGGCGGATCGGCGATTTCTTCGCGCAACCGTTATCGCCACGTTCGCAGAAATGAGCACCGCCATCAACAGGATGGAAAGGCACGCGCCCCGCACGTGCTCGGATCTATCCGCAGCAGCCCGTTGAGCCCGAACACCCGCACTCCGGTTGCTTCCCGCGATTGCGGCTTTCTCCCTCACCCAGTTCGCCTGGTTTTCCGGTGACCGGCTACGCGACTGCGGACACGTTGGCTTGCCGGCTCTGGCTTGTCCACCGAGTGGCGTTCCAGCAGTGCACAAACCGCCCGCTCGGCATGCTCGCGCGCCGATGGGCTGCGCATGACGTGCAACTCCTGGTGAAAGGCCAGCGTGATACCTCGCAGCTCGAACACAATCTGCGCGACGTCAACGGCTTTGCGCAACTCTCCGGCGTCGACAGCATCCCGCACGATGGCCGCCATCCGATCCCGCGATTCCCGCTGCAGCTTGACGACAAAATCGCGCAGCGAGCCCTCGTGGGCCTCCAGCTCGAAGCTGGCCCCCAGGATCGGACAACCGGCCGGCAACTCGGGCAAGGCTATCCAGTCCAGCCACGCGTTCACAAAGGCGCGCAAGCTCGCCAGGCCCTTGGCCACCCTATGCATCCGCGCCACCAGAAGAACCCCGAAACGAGCGCGCGTGTGCTCGAGCACCGCGAGTTGCAGTGCCTCCTTCGAACCGAAGTGCGCAAATAGACCGCTCTTCGACAGGGAGAGAGCTTCCGAAAGGGATCCGATGGTGAGCCCGTCAAGGCCGTCGCGGCTGGCCAGATGCATGGCCTCCTCGAGAATCCGGCTGCGGGTGAGATCTCCTTTGGACATGGATTTCACATAGCGCCTGCAACGAAAGGTCGCCAGGCACTTGACAACAACCGAACGTTCGTGCTTTTCTAGCGTCAAGCTGCGACGCAGGTAGAAAGGAACCCACCATGAACGCAACAACGCTCACCGAAACTGCCAAGTACCGTGTCGAACACGTTGGTCCCAGCGAGAGCTGGGGCGACCTGGTGCTGCAGCGCGCACCGGGTTCCACCATGAAGGGCAAGGGATTTCTCGGCGCCAAGCTGGGACTGACCGGCATGGAGATCTCGGTCAATTCCATGCCGCCCGGTCAGGCCTACCCGTTCTCGCACGCGCACCGGAAGAACGAGGAACTGTACCTGTTTCTCACCGGCACCGGCGCGATGCTGCTGGACCAGGACGTCGTTCCCGTCGGTCCCGGCACCGCCATACGAGTCGCTCCGCCAGTGTTCAGGTGTTGGCGCAACACGGGCACGGTCCCATTGACGTGCATCGTGATCCAGGCGCAAGCCGGCTCGTTGGAAGGGGCCACTGCCTCCGATGGGTTCCTGGCCCCCGAACCACCGTGCTGGCCGTAGTTGTGGCTCGACTGTGA
>Ga0224523_1000562_pt1 | contig 18656 bp, 22 predicted proteins | sample CFST50metaG_FD_182732 | JGI IMG/M metagenome (GOLD analysis project Ga0224523, IMG submission 182732) | Peat soil microbial communities from Stordalen Mire, Sweden - C.F.S.T50 | ecosystem: Environmental > Terrestrial > Soil > Wetlands > Peat | place: Sweden: Norrbotten County, Stordalen Mire...
TTTGATAGAACACCATTAAAAAATCTCTTTTTAAACGAAAATATTCAAGATGTCAAAGAACAAAATTGTAATCAATTGATATTGTTGTAACTATAACGCAACGCTAGTGTCATAATATAACAATAAGAAAAATGGAAAAAAGTATTTTCGAACCCGGCAATAAATTCAGGTTCAACGAAAGCGTGGATTATTCCACTGATGGAATTGTAAGCAAGCAGGTACTTGACCGCACCGTAGGAAATGTGACCTTGTTTGCCTTCGATAAAGGCCAACGGCTAAGCGAACATTCGGCGCCATTTGATGCCATGCTGCAGGTAGTTGAAGGTATGGGAGAAGTGATCATCAACAAAATTCCATATCAACTTGGTCCGGGAGAAACGATTATCATGCCGGCAAATATCCCCCATGCTGTAAATGCCATCGAGAAATTCAAAATGGTATTAACCATGATCAAAGGATAGTATCCATATAAGAATTCTGTCTTCGATCGTAACCGGGCCATTCCCGGCCATAATGTGCGCATGTGCCATCCTTCAACCCGGCGAGATCTTTGAGATCATTACCCCATTCCCACCGATGCCGATGATTGAAAAGTTGACGGAATTGGGATTTGAAAATTTTGTGGAACCGATGAATAAGAGGTTGTTTCATACCTGTTTTAGAAGGTAAAGAAACACACCATTAATATTAATGAATGATGAGTAATTCCGCAATTAATAATTCTGTAATTACTCATTACCAAGTCTTCTTCAACATCGGGAGGAAGGCCTTTCTCCTCATATTCGACTTCAAAGATCTCCAGGAAGGCAACAAATTCTTCCCGGAAGGTCTTTGTTTTATGATATTCCGCCTGGTTTCTGATATAATCATTAACCTTTTCAATCTGGGAATTTCCGTAGGAAAAAGCACCAAATCCATTTTGCCAGGAGAATTTTTCCTTTAACCAGTCCTGTTGATTGATGAAATTGGCCGAATTGTTTTTAATGTCTCTCACCAGAGCGAAAACGGTAATCCCGGGCTTCAATCCAATCAAAGCATGAATATGGTTTGATCCCCCTCCCACAATAATGGGCTTTTGCCCTTTATTCCGGATGATTCCTGCGATATATTCGAACACTTCGGTCAGGTTTTCCTGCGGGATCAGGTTTTTACGGCTTTTCACCGAAAACACCACCTGGATAAAAATCTGCGAGAACGTTGCTGTCATAATTTCCTGTTTTAAAATTATCCCCTTAATCGGTCGGGAAAGCAAAAGGTAATACGGTTAATTGAAAATTTTTTACTAAGTTTGAAACCAGGAATTACTGTTATTCCCGAGGAACATAACCAAACCATGAAAAAATTCCTGAACCGGATAAAACCACCCTTGCCCTGGCGAATGCCCGTGACCGTTCTGCTTGGGATCTTCTTCGGACTTGCGGTCTATGTTTTTTATATTTCAAAAGCTCAATCCTACCTTGGCGACAAGCCTGAAACCTGTATCAATTGTCATGTAATGATTCCCCACTATGCAAACTGGGCGCATAATTCACACAGCCGGGTGACCACTTGCAACGACTGTCATGTGCCGCACAACAACATCTTCAATAAATATCTTTTTAAAGCTGAAGACGGACTTAACCATGCTACCATATTTACCCTTCGTCTTGAACCACAGGTGATCATCATGGAAGTTGAAACCCGGGATATGATCCAGGCGAATTGTATCCGCTGCCATGAAAAAACAGTAAAGAAGGAGTTTCTTTATGCCATACAGCCGAATTACCATAATTTTCTGGAAGAGCGCTGGTGCCTCGATTGTCACCGGGAAACTCCACACGGAAGGGTAAACGGACTATCTTCCACCCCCAATGCACTTACCATTCCTAAGTCCAAGAGTGTGGTAGCAGGGTGGCTGGATAATGAATTACAAATTAGAAATTAAAAATGAAAAATTATTTCACCACTTAGCTAATTTGTTTCTTAACCACTCGCCAACTCATCAAATCACCAACTCGCCAGTTAATAAATTTTGCAGAACTCAACAAGTAAAATAAAAAAGAAATGGATCAAACAAAAACGCGTAAGCCCTGGATCAATTGGGTTTTATTTTTTTTAACGATCATTGTAGTCTTTCTTCTGGGATTATTGGCATCTTCAATTACCACGCGGAAAGCAGAACGGGAATATGTTTACAAACCCAAAGTGAAAGTCACGGATTGGGAACCCAGGAATGCAGTATGGGGTGAAAATTTCCCGCGGGAATATCAGTCCTATCTACAGACCAAGGATACAACTTTCCGGAGTAAATTCAACGGCAGTACCATGATCGATGAGCTTGCAGAAGATCCACGGATGGTTATACTTTGGGCCGGGTATGCATTTTCAAAAGATTACAGCCAAAGCAGAGGCCATTATTTTGCCATCACAGATATCCGGAACTCACTTCGCACGGGAGCGCCGAAAGGCCCGGATGACGGACCCCAGCCGAATACCTGCTGGACCTGTAAAAGTCCGGATGTCCCCAGGCTTATGATGGATAAAGGGGTGTTGAGTTTTTATAAAGGGGAATGGGCTTCACTTGGTGACCAGGTGGTGAATTACATCGGTTGCGCCGACTGCCATGACCCGGTTACCATGGATCTTCGCATCAGCAGACCTGCACTGGTCGAAGCATTCAAAGCCATGGGAAAGGATATCACAAAATCAACTCACCAGGAAATGCGGTCGCTGGTTTGTGCACAGTGCCATGTGGAATATTTCTTCGATAAACACCAGAAGAATGCCGAAGGGACAGCATACTTGACATTCCCCTGGAAATATGGAACGACAGCAGATTCTGCATTGAAATATTATGATGAAATTAAATTCTCGGATTTCACCCAACAGCTAAGCAAAGCACCCATCCTGAAAGCACAGCATCCGGATTATGAGATCTACCTTACCGGGATCCATGCCGACCGCGGAGTTGCTTGTGCCGATTGCCATATGCCGTATGTAAAAGAAGGAGGCCAGAAGTTCACCAGCCATCGGATCGTCAGTCCGCTGGCCAATATCTCAGGAACCTGCCAGACCTGTCACCGGGAGAGCGAGGAATCACTGCGTGAAAATGTATATGAACGGCAGGAAAAAATAAAAGAGATCCGGGATAAACTGGAGATTGAACTGGTGAAAGCGCATGTTGAAGCAAAAGCTGCCTGGGATGCTGGTGCAACGGATAAAGACATGGAAGCTTTGTTGAACAAGATTCGCAACGGACAATGGTATTGGGACTATGCAACAGCCAGCCATGGCGCTTCCTTTCATTCTCCCATTGAAGTGACACGGATCATAGGGAATGGTATGAACGAAACCCAGGATGCAAGGGTGCTATTGGCAAGACTGCTGGCAAAACTCGGAAAAAACACGGAAGTTCCATATCCAGATATCACCACGAAAGAAAAAGCACAAAAATTTATCGGCCTCGACATGAACCAGCTAAGAAAGGAAAAAGAAGAATTCCTGAAGACAATGATTCCGGGGTGGGTCAAACGGGCAAAAGAACGGGAAGACAAATGGAAAGTGGTGGTGATGAATTAAAAACCCTGCCTGATATGGAACTGCTGACATCATCCTGTTGGAAGGATTACGAACTCATCGATACCGGAGGACTGGAAAAACTCGAACGGTTCGGGAAATATCTTCTAGCTCGCCCCGAACCCCAGGCAGTATGGGAGAAATCCCTCCCTGAAACGGAATGGGAACGAATTTCCCATGCGCGCTATAAAAGAACGAAAGGGATCAACCCCTCGCAACAGGAATTCAACGAAAAAGGCGAATGGAAACTGAAACCTGGGATGCCGGATCAATGGATGATCTCCTATTCCTACAAAGAGATGCAGCTGAAATTCCGACTAGGCCTGACCGCGTTCGGACATATAGGTATATTCCCGGAGCAAGCGGTGAACTGGAATTATATCTATGACTTTTTAAATTCCTTACGCGATACGCGTGACGCGTTACGCGTGTTGAATCTTTTCGCATACACTGGAGGCTCATCTTTAGCAGCGAGAGCGGCAGGCGCAGAGGTTGTTCATGTAGATTCTGTAAAACCCGTGGTCACCTGGGCGAAGGAAGACATGGAAAACAGCGGACTAAAAGGAATCCATTGGGTTGTGGAAGATGCACTGAAATTTGTGAGACGGGAAGTGAAAAGGGGCAACCGGTACGATGGAATCATCCTGGATCCGCCGGCTTATGGCCGAGGACCGGAGGGTGAAAAATGGATCCTGCAAAATTCCATCAACGAGATGATAAGAACCTGCAGCCAACTTCTAAATCCAGAAAGCAGCATTTTCATTCTTAGCCTTTATTCCATGGGATTTTCAGCATTGATTGCAGATAGTCTGTCAAACACACATTTTGGTATTGTTCCTGATCAGGAAATCGGGGAACTTTTTTTTACCGACCGTTCCGGAAAAAAATTACCACTTGGGACTTTTTTACGGTTCAAGAAATAGATCCGCAGCAATTCCATCTGCAAAAAGTTTTCCTTCATCCGTAAGGTAATAGATGCCTGTTTTTTCAATCATCTGACCCGATGTTAAATAACGGTCAGCCAGCCGGGAAAAATGGGCAGCAACCTCTTTTCCGAATCGTTCATCGATCGTATTCAGATCACATCCCCACATGGTTCTCAGCGAAACCATAACATATTCGTTGTACTGTTGCAGCGGGGTCAGCTCTTCCGATTCGAAAAACATATCATTTCTGTTGATCTGGTCGATGTAATGAACCAGATTGGAGATGTTCCACTGCCGGGAAGTGCCATTGTACGAGTGGGCTGAAGGCCCCAGTCCGAGATAAGACGTTCCGTTCCAATACATAATGTTATGCCTGGAATAAGATCCTTTTTTACAGAAATTCGAGATCTCATAATGCTCAAATTCCTGTTCTTTCATCATTCGTAAAAGAATGCGGAAATGTTCAACAATCTGCTCTTCTGCAGGACCAGGTAATTCCTTTTTACGGATGAGCAAATCCAACGCGGTTTTAGGTTCGACGGTCAGGGAATAGGCAGAGATATGCGGCACCTCCAGCGAGAAGCCCTTTTCGAGATTTTTCTGCCATTTTTTTGCCGAGAGTGTCGGGATCCCGTAAATGAAATCCAGGCTGATGTTGGAGAACCCTGCTTCTTTTGCTTGAAGTACCGATTCTTCCGCACGCTGTCCCGAATGAATCCGATTCAGGTATTGAAGGTCATCATCAAAAAAGGACTGAACTCCAATACTCAGTCGGTTAATCCCGAGGTTCCGATATTCACGGAGGATATCAGGATCAAGGTCATCTGGATTAGCTTCCAGAGTAATTTCCATGTTCTCCGCCAGGTTAAAATATTTCCGGAAACCATTCAGGATAGCTTCAATCTCCGATATCTGTAAAATAGATGGCGTTCCTCCACCGAGGTATATGGACTCAATCGGCGTCCTGTCCAAATAATTTTTCCGGAGGAAAATTTCTTCCTTTAACGCATCCAGGAAACGTTCTTTATACTTCAGTGAAGCAAGGGAGAAAAAGTTGCAGTAATGGCATTTTCTCCTGCAGAAAGGAATATGGATATAGATACCGGGCATGGCTATTTTTTCTTTTTCAGCATGACCCGGAAAGTAGTTCCCTTGTTGAGCGCCGATGATCTAACGAAGATCTTGCCGGAATGATAATTATTGATGATCCTCCTCGACAAGGTCAGCCCCAGCCCCCAGCCCCGTTGTTTGCTGGTATAACCGGGATTAAAAATCGTTTTGTGCCGTGATTTCGGAATGCCTTTACCCGAGTCGATAACGTCGATGATCACATTTAAATCATCTTCTGAAATGGCAATGTGAATTTCCCCACTCCCTTCCATAGCATCAACTGCATTTTTACAAAGATTTTCGATGACCCATTCAAAGAGATGGATATTGAGCGGCACCATGATCTCCTTATTCATATCCGGGGTGATGATAAAATGCACTTTCTGTGACGTCCTTGACCGGATATAGGAAATGGAATTGTAGATCAGTTTTACAATATCGGTAGATTCAAGCCGTGCCTGGGAACCGATCTTTGAAAACCTGTCGGTAATTGTTTCCAGACGGTTCACATCTTTTTCGATCTCGGTCAATGTTTCCTGGTCGACCCCTTTCAGTTTCAGCAATTCCACCCACGCCATCATTGAGGATAATGGTGTCCCAAGCTGATGCGCTGTTTCTTTGGCCATTCCCACCCACACCTGGTTTTGTTCCGACCTGCGTGCCTGGCTGAAAAGCAAGTAAGCGATCAGGAGGAACAGACTGATCACTGTCAATTGGATATATGGATAATACCTCAGCTTAATTAGCAGGAACGAATCCTCATAGAAGATATATCTTACGCCAGTCCCGGCAAGGTTTACTTTGATGGGCGTATTGTGGAAAGCCATGGATTCGATCGTGGCTTTTACAAATACCGGGTCGTCCATTTTTTTTGCAGGAATATTACCTGAAACAATTCTGCCATTTTCGTCCCGGATGGGTATCCTGACACTGTCGGTAATGATAACAGGTACGGAAGCCGAATTCAACACGACCTCCGAGAAAAAGGAATTAACCAGGTCATCCAGTACTTTTCGAAGGTCGGTAAAAATCTTCGAATCTTTATAATAAAGGATCAGCTTGGCTCTTGGGTTATAGGGGTTATAACTTTCGATGATTGGGGGATAAACGGAGAACTCTTTCTTCAATTGCGGAGTCATCTTTTTAACCGTATCCGGGCTAAAATCGACATTTCTTGCACTCTGGATATTCCCGTTCTCATCGGACACGATCACGGGGATGGAAACATTATTCTCAATGATGTTACTTTCAAAAGTCAGGTCTTCGCTGATGCTGGCTGTGATCATGCGCCGATGGGTTTCGGCTACGGTCTTCATCCGCAGAAATTCTTCCACCTTGATCTGTTCGAATAGTTTATTGGTATAATTGACGATCCCGGCCCGGTGATGGATAGCATCCGCCCAGATCTGGACATTCTTGCGTTCATCCTTGCGGATTTCTTCTACCAGGACATTGGTTAAATAAAGTGAAATGGAGACTATCACAACGGCAGCACCGAAAAGAAACCATTTCCACCGTTTTTTCTTCAGATAAATATCCACGCTAGGTTCGTCTTGTTATTTATGAAAACGCCGGATTGAATCACTTATTTTCTGAACGGAAGCCATGGTTGATTCCGACATGTCCTGTGATTTAAATATATTTTTCCCCTTTTTCCAGTCGTACGTCATTAACAAACTGCCTGATCTGTTGTTCATCCGATTTTTTACAAACCAAAAGTACATTCTCCGACTCAACTACGATGTAATCATTTAATCCTTCCAGCACGACCAGTTTGTCCTGTGGCATATTCACAATGCAATTGGAAGATTCGCATAACATGACATTTTTCCCTACAACGGCATTCCCGTTCTCGTCTTTTGAGCGGTTTTCGTAGAGCGATCCCCATGTGCCGAGGTCAGACCACCCAAAATCAACGGCAAGAACGTAAACATCACTTGCTTTTTCCATAATCCCGTAGTCGATGGAAATGCTCTTGCAGACCCCGTAGGCTTCTTTGATGAATGCCGATTCGCCTGGCGTTCCATACTGTCCGATCCCTTTGCGGAACAAGATATTGATCTCCGGCAGGAAATCAGAGAAAGCCTTCATGATACTTTTCAGCGACCAAACGAAAATCCCTGCATTCCAAAGGAAATCCCCACATTTGATAAATGTTGTGGCCAGCCCGATATCTGGTTTTTCGGTAAAGGTTTTTACTTTTTTTAAGTGAGGGTCTTTTGGATAAACTGTTCCTTCTTCAAACTGGATATAACCGTAACCGGTATCAGGCCTGCTCGGACGGATCCCGAGAGTAAGAAGCCAGTCATGCTTCCCTGCAGCCTGGAGTGCAGTAAGTATATTTTCCAGGAAGATCTCTTCTTTCAGAATAATATGGTCGGAAGGTGCTACAACGACGCAGGCTTCAGGATCCCTTGCAAGGATTCTATAATTTGCATAAGCTATACAGGGTGCGGTATTCCGCCGTGCCGGCTCGCACAGGATCTGTTCGTCGGATATTCCCGGAATTTGTTCCTTCACCAGCGATTTATATGCTTCGTTTGTGACGATATAGATATTTTCGGTGTTCATGATCTTTATAAAACGTCTGTATGTTTGCTGGATCAATGTTTCACCGGTTCCAAGGATATCGATAAATTGCTTGGGATGACTGGTACGGCTCATCGGCCAGAACCTTGATCCGACGCCCCCTGCCATGATCACACAAAAATGATGATTTGATTTTTTCATTTTAAAAGGCTTGAAATTCACTGCAAAAGTACAATATAATGAACAGAATCCAATGAATCAGTGGGAGTTGTCAGGTTGTTATAGGCATAACCCGCGCCATTGGGCTGAAAAGATAGATCTTCCCGTTATCGAGACACATACATCGGTAACGTTTCCGGAGTTTTTCCCGCTTCCTGAATTTTCTCCCTGTCGGCAAGGTAAAGACGGCATCATATGCCAGCGATTCAATGAATACAGCATTATCGGGAACATCGTATTTTTTCAACGCAACAATCAGGTGTTCATTCGATTTCAAGGAAGAACGGGGATTATTAAAATGGCTGACTAAGTGATGAAGTACCTCTGTTGGGAAAATGAATTCCTTCATCAGTGGCTCCATCAGCCGCCGGTAATGGGTTTCCCATTCCTCACCATGCGGACGGGGCCGGCGTTTTCTCCGGTGAATTCCAAAACCCGGAACCAGAGCAGAGGATTCAGTCCATACTTCGTGGTGCGCCATTTCATGTACCAGGGTGATCAGGAAATCAAACCTATTCAGGTTTCTGTTGACCGAAATCCTGGCCGGAAATTTTTTCACCGGTGGCTGATAATCCCCGAATTTTGAAGAACGGGCTTTTGAAATCCTGAATTGTACCGGATTTGATCGAAACCAATCCAGGATATATCCTGAGGAATTTTCCGGGATAAACGCGTAAAACTCCGGAATCCTTATGCGGGCAGAGAATGATGCAGGAGCGAAGAGGATTGAGCCGGATTTTGTCCCCAAGGAGGGCAGTTGCATGGTTTCGTTCTTTTATAATGGGTTTTCTGGTGGGATGTGGTCGAACAGGAACCCGCCGTAAAGGCGAAAACTATCGCCAGGACAAAAAATCCCAGTCGGGTGAATTTCATCCTGCAAATATACTTTATCCTGGTTAACCGGATTAGGTCTGTCCTTTTTCCAACGATCAAAAGAAGAGATTTTTTTAATTCGAACGCCTGATAATGCAGGATTGTTGTAATTTTAGCGAAAATATTTCCCGTGAAACACCCATACAAAAACTGTTTATACAAACCGGGGATGATAATAATGGGTATTCCCTGCCTACCGGCAGACAAGCGTGTGACCCTTGAAATCAAAATTATTAACGCGTGAAAGTGATTACCAATACCGGTGATTATGTGTTGCTGATGCTCAGGGTTTTCACAAAACCCCAGAAAGGCAGGATCTTTTGGCAGCGTCTGCTGGATGAGATCCAGGGCCTGGGAATCGAATCCATCGGCATCGTTGCATTTATTTCAGCATTCATGGGGGCTGTTGTCGCCATTCAGACCGCATACAACATCGACAATCCTTTTATTCCCCTCTCCATGGTCGGGTTTACAGTCCGCCAATCAGTCATTCTCGAATTTTCGCCAACCGTTATCAGCCTGATCCTTGCCGGGAAAGTAGGTTCACGGATCGCCTCTGAAATCGGCACCATGCGGGTGACGGAACAAATCGATGCACTTGAGATCATGGGGGTCAACTCTGCCAACTACCTTATTTTCCCAAAAGTTGTTGCTTCCATGCTGATCAACCCGGTACTCATCGTTCTCAGCATGTGGATGGGAATTTTGGGCGGATGGTTGGCCATGAGTGCATTCGGACTGGTCACTACAACTGACTATGTAACCGGAATACGCCTTGATTTCGAAGCGTACACTATTTTTTATGCGCTTCTGAAGACCCTCTTTTTTGCATTCATCATTTCAACGGTTTCAGGGTTTTACGGATATAAAACCAGTGGCGGAGCGCTGGAAGTGGGACAGGCCAGCACAAAAGCGGTTGTATTCAGCAGCGTCCTGATCATCCTTTTCAACCTCATTCTGACACAACTTCTATTAACATGATCGAAGCAAAGGAAGTAAATAAATTTTTTGGCGGCCATCATGTCCTGAAGAACATCTCCTGTTCGTTTGAAAAAGGCAAAACAAACCTTATTATCGGCCAGAGCGGATCAGGAAAAACCGTGTTAATGAAATGCTTAGTAGGGTTGTATGAAGTCGACAAGGGAAAGATAATTTATGATGACCGGAACTTCTCCGAGATGAATTTTGAACAACGCAAGAACCTCCGCCAGGAGATTGGAATGCTTTTCCAGGGAGGCGCCTTGTTCGATTATATGACGGTGGAAGAGAATGTGATGTTTCCATTGAATATGTTTACGCAGCAGACAAAAGAAGAAAAACTGGATCGTGTAAACTTTGTGCTGGCAAGGGTTAACCTTGAGAATGTCAACCGGCTGATGCCCTCCGAACTCAGCGGAGGTATGCGCAAACGTGTGGCCATTGCACGGGCGATCTCCATGAACCCGAAATATCTTTTTTGTGATGAGCCGAATTCCGGCCTCGACCCCCAGACCTCAGGGGTTATAGATCAGCTGATAAAAGAAATCACCGATGAATACGGGATTACCACGATTGTCAATACCCACGATATGAATTCAGTACTCAGCATCGGAGATACCGTGGCATTCATTTATGAAGGTGAACTCTGGTGGAAAGGGAACAAAGACACCATCCTTTCCTCGGATAACAAAGAACTCAATGAATTTGTTTTTGGTACCGAGCTTACTTCACGGCTGAAGCAGTGATCCATGAATTACCTCGACATCATCATCTTCTGCATTCTCGGACTCCTGGTCATTAACGGGATCAGGAAAGGATTTATCCTGAGCCTTGCAACTCTCGTTGCACTGGTACTTGGCATCTGGGCGGCCATTCATTTTTCCGGCTACATGAGTAATCTCCTTGTCAAAACAGTTCATTCTTCAAGAAACTGGCTTTCGATCCTGTCCTATGTGCTCACGTTCCTGCTGGTTGTAATTGGTGTTATCATTATTGCCAAACTGATGGAAAAAGTAGTGAAAACTGTTGGTTTGGGGATTGCAAACCGGGTGATCGGCGGATTGTTTGGCTTATTGAAGGGGATACTGTGCGTGAGTTTCCTCTTGTTTATCCTTGTCAGATTCGACCCGAAAGAAATCCTGATCACGCACAAAACAAAGGAGACATCTTTCTGTTATCCATACATAGAGAAGGTTTTTCCGTACTATTCCAGGATGATGTTCAAATGATTACTAATTATTCATTACTCCGTTTAAAACCTATCCGCTTCCGTTCTTTTACCTCAAGTTCCTGCTGTTTGACTTGCTCAAGTTGCTTGAGGTATTCAAAAATCAAAAGGATTTGCTGATCCTGTTCAAGATCTTTTTTCTGTAATTTCTCAAGCTTTCGCAGTATCTCAGCATGGGTTTCAATCAACTGGCGCATTCTTGTAAACACCCGTACGATCTGGATATTAACGATAATGGCTCTGTCGCTATTCAGAACGCTGGCAAGCATCAATACACCATGTTCGGTAAATGCAAATGGCGGAATACGTAAGCCCATCTTTTCCCGATTGGAGGTGCCAAATTGGCGCCTCCAATTTGAAAGTTCTTCTGATGTTAACTCAAACATGAAATCAAGAGGAAAACGGCTAATATTGCGCCTTACAGCTCTTTTTAATTGTTTTGTCTCAATTCCATAAAGCTCTGCCAGATCGATATCAAGCATCACCTTCTGATCCCGGATAAGATAAATTTTACTCATGATTACTTCCTCCGGAACCATCAGTTCATTCTTATCAATCATGAAGTAGGATTTTAAAAAGTAAATATACAAAATTGTAAAATCAGGATGATTAAAATTTTATCCTTTCAAAACTTGATATTCCAATTTGGAATATCAAGACATAGTACAATACTAAATACCATCTTTCCCGATTGGAGGTGCCAAATTGGCACCTCCAATTTTAAAGTTTTTCTAAGGTTAAATCAAACATAAAACCAACGATTGAGGCTTGGAGGAAACTTGAACCCTTTGATGCGGTCGCAATTTGCGACTACCTCAAACTATCAGGATTTTATTCATGATCAGTTCTTTCTTTTCATTCATTGAGTTTTTGTTTTCATAAGGAAAGATAAGAAATTACAAAATCATGTCGATGAAGAGATTTCGTATTGATTGGCAGATCATTTTTAAATCTAACTTTACAATGATTATCAATCATTAAGCCCAATATTATGAAAACAGATGAACAATTTCTAATACCATACAGAAAAAGGGATAAATGGGGGTTTTGTGATAGAAATAAAAAAATAATAATCCCTTGTATTTATGAGGATGCTCATCGTTTTTCAGAAGGATTAGCTGCTGTAAAACATAATGGCAAGTGGGGTTTCATTGATAAAACCGGAAAAGAAATTATTTCGTTTATTTATAACAGCGTTAATTCTTTTTCAGATGGGTTGGCTGCTGTATCAAAAGGCAGTAAATGGGGATTAATTAATAATAGTGGAAAAGAGATTACTCCACAAATTTATGATCATGTGTATTCATTATTTTTTGAAGGGTTAGCTCCGGTAAAACATAATAATAAATTAGGATTCATGGATAAAACAGGGAAATTGGTTGTTCCATGTATTTATGACTTTAACGAAAATGATAGCGATTTTTTTTCAAAAGCATTCGCTGCCATACAAAATAATAGTAAAAGGGGGTTTTTTGATAAAACCGATGATAGAATTAGCTATTTTTTTTCAGAAGGGTTGGCTGCCTTACAATTTAAAGGTAAAATGGGGTTCATTGATAAGACAGGGAAAGAAATTATTCCTTTTATCTATGATTGGGCTAATCCTTTTATTAATGGGTTTGCTTTTGTATCAAAATCCGAATATTCAGATTTCTGCGAGTGTGAAGTTCAGAAATTTGGATTCATTGATAAAACAGGGGAAAAAATTAATACTTTTTGGTATGGATGGGAAATGAATGGTTATGGAGGACATCCTTGGTTCTTTTCAGAAGGAATGGCTTCAATAGGATATACTGATGAAAGGATATATGAGGAGTATGATGAATTGGGTAACTTTATTAATAAAAAAGAATATTTAGTTAAATTTGGTTTCATTGATAAGACAGGGAAAGAAATTATTCCTTGTATTTATAGTGATTTAGAATGTTATATGTCTCCGTACTTTTTTTCTGAAGGGCTAGCTTGTGTAAAATCTTATCGTGGTTGGGGTTTCATTGACAAAGCTGGGAAAGAGATTATTCCTTTCTTCTACTCTTGGGCTTATCCTTTTAAAGATGGATTGGCATTCGTTTCAAAAAACTTACATCCATATGCCGAAGTTCAGAAATTTGGTTTCATTGATAAGACAGGGAAGGAAATTATTCCTTGTATTTATGATTATTATCGGCGTGTTCCTTTTGCAAATTCATTTTCCGAAGGGTTAGTTGCTGTCCAATTTAATGATAAATGGGGATTTATTGATAAAACCGGGAAAGAAGTTATTCCTTTTTTTTTTGATTGGCTGAATCTTTTTCAAATGGATTATCGTGGGTGAATTATAATGATAAAAGGGGATTCATTGATAAGTCCGGGACTGAATTTTGGGAAGATTAGTGGATTTGATTAAGCCAAGTAGTTATTTTTAAAGTGAGCAAACCTTCCGTTGTTAACAGCCCCAATCCAATTATTTAAAAGAGAAAAAAATCAATATTTGCAACATGAACCAAAGAGACTTTGAAATAAGATACAGGTATCCACTTCTATGGTCGGATCAGGCAGATAGACATCTCTATTCAGCACGAATTATCTACAAGGAAATAAAGAAGTTATTATCAAAAAAAATTACTCGGAATGATAATTTTAATCAAAAGTACCAATCATTATCTGAAACATATTTGTTTTTGATTGGTATTGCAATTGAAAACCTAATAAAAGGATTAATTATTTCAAAAGAACCAGCAATCAAAGATTTTTCTGAACTAAAAAGTAAATATGGATGGAATGACAGACATGACCTGTTTTCGATGATAATGAAAAATTTTAATTTTCTTTCCATAGATGAGAAAGATACTATTAGTCGAATTGAGGAATATGTTAAATGGGCAGGGAAGTACCCTTTGACTAAAAAAGCAATGCCCTTTAATGGAGTTGATTATAATCTGAAGGATAAGGATAAAGAAAACATAGAGAAATTATTCTTCGATATTAAGTTACATATTACTAATAATTGGAGAAAAACAGAAAACGAGTATCTTCAATGGATTCAACCGGAAAGGTGAACATCAACTTATTTTCATTAACGATTAAACGGCTCAACAATCCAGAATTTCCGAAATATGCTTCTTTTACAGAAAGACGAACCGATTATGTATCCAACGGTTCATTCAAAATTATAAACCTTCGTCAGATTAACAACAAAAAATTATATCACCGCTTCATGGCGATATTTTATGAATAATGAGAAATTAGTAATGCCGGAAAATGAATAATCAGTAATTCTCTAATTCAATAATTCTGTAATTACTCATTACTCATTTCCCAGATTACTAATTAATAATTTTTCCGCAACCTGTTCCGGGGTAATTGCCCGTATGCATTCACAGTCACCGGTCTTCCTGCAGGCATCACACTTTTTATCCAAAACCAGGTAAGTTGAGTTTTTCCCCAGCGGTGCCCATCGTTCCGGGAAAATGGGGCGCATAGGAGCATAGATCCCGATAGCTCTTTTTCCCAATGCGGCTGCTATATGAAGCGGCCCGGTACTGGCTGCAACCAGTCCATCGCAGGAATTTATAAAGGCCAGCAATTCTGAAATTGACAATTTCCCGGTCATATCATTGATCCGGTTCCTGTGTTGATCCAAAAAATCTTTCATCAACGCGCCTTCTTCTTTGGTGCCGGTGACAGAGATACGGAATTTATCTTCCGGAAGAAGACCAATGAGTTTTGAGAAATTGTCTAATCCCCATTCGCGGGCACTACCTTTTGATTTGGGATGTAAGATCAGATTAAATACACCTCTGACCTCTCTGACTTCCGACTTCTGCCCTCCATTCTCCATCCTCCATTCTCCATCCTCCGACCCCTGATATGGCGCCGGGGTGAGTTTTGTCAGGCCATAGAAAGATGGAATCTCCAATAGAGGGAATTCTTTCTTGATTCCAAGCGGCTCAAGGAGTTTAAGATTAAGCTGTGCTTCATGGAGGTTGGATTTTTTCCGGCTGTAATGAATAAATTTATTACAATAAAGCCAGGAATACCACCGATGCGAAGTGCCGATCCGTACCGGAATCTTGGCTAGTTTAGCAAGTTTCTGTATCTCCTTTACCGGGAACACATGAAGGATAACATCTGCCTGGAATTTTTCATTATCCAGCATCCAGCATCCAGCATCCAGCATCACTTTCAACTCGTCCCAGTCCAGAAACTCATCAACATGTTCACATGCATCCAGGATTGGCTTCGTGTACTTTTTCCCCAAGAAAATAATGTAACAGCCGGGCATCTCCTGCTTCAGGATTCCTGCCATAGGCAGGGTAAGAATGACATCTCCGAGGTTATCGGTACGGCTGATGATGATACGTTTCACCCGTTGATGGCTTTTACACCTGGCAATTCTTTGCCTTCAATGTATTCCAGCATAGCGCCACCACCCGTGGAAACATAGCTGATCTTATCTCCAAGCTCATATTTATTGATGGCTGCCACGGAATCCCCGCCTCCTACAAGTGAGAAAGCTCCATTTTCAGTGGCTTTCGCAATAGCTTCGGCAATTTTCTTTGTTCCTTCTTCGAAGTTATTCATCTCAAAAACCCCCATCGGGCCGTTCCATAAAATAGTTGAAGATTGTTCAATGACATGTTCAAACTTCTGCAGTGTATTCGGGCCGATGTCAAGGCCCATCCAGGAATCCGGAATATCATAAGCATTGCAGGTCTTGATGTTTGCATCGTTGGAAAACGCATCTGCGATGATGGCATCCACCGGTAAATAAAGGTTAACTCCCATCGTCTTGGCTCCTTCCACGATGTTACGGGAGATCTCCAGAAGTTCTTCCTCTACTAAAGAGTTTCCGACTTCCCCACCGATGGCTTTGATGAAGGTAAACATCATCCCACCACCGATAATCAGGTTGTCAACCTCATCCATCAGATGGCTGATAACCTCGATCTTCCCCGAAACCTTGGCTCCTCCAAGAATAGCGGTAAAGGGATGTGTCGCTTCCTTAAGCACTTTGTCAAGGTGGATGATCTCTTCAGCCATCACATACCCGAAACATTTAGACTGCGGGAAATAATTGGCAATAATCGCGGTTGAAGCATGGGCCCGGTGAGCCGTGCCGAAAGCATCGTTCACATAGATATCGCCCAGGGAAGCCAGGTTCTGAGCAAAAGCCTCATCTCCTTTTTCTTCTTCCTTGTAAAAACGAAGATTCTCAAGCAGCAATACTTCTCCTGGTTTCAACCCAGCTGCCAGGTCTTTCGCCGATTGCCCGATGCAGTCATCGGCAAATTTCACCGTCAGTTTTAATTGCTCCGACAGATAAGGCAGGAGATGTTTAAGCGAAAACTTTTCTTCCGGTCCTCCTTTCGGGCGGCCAAGGTGCGACATCAGGATTACCGACCCTCCGTCAGCCAGGATTTTCCGGATGGTGGGCAAGGTAGCATCGATCCGGTTAGTATCGGTAATTTGATAATTACTGTCTAAGGGAACATTAAAATCCACACGGATCAATGCCTTCTTATCTTTGAAATTAAAATTATCAATAGTTTTCATAACGGTTCGTTATTTATTGTCAAGACAAAATTAAAATTTTCGAATAGAAAACGGCAACAATTTTTAATTTTACCTTTGAATTGACCGGCATGAACAAAAAAGATCTGAACATTGTCCTCTTGCAATCCGATATCTTTTGGGAAGATATCGTGAAGAACCTTGCTCACTTTTCCATGTTGATAAAGGAGATCCGGGAGCCGGTCGACTTGGTAATACTACCGGAGATGTTCAGTACCGGCTTTACGACAAATATCGTCAGATGTGCAGAACCCATGGATGGACCTTCGATGCGTTTCCTGAGGGAAACTGCCGGCACAAAGGGTTGTATGATTGTCGGCAGCCTTCTGATCGGCGAGGAAACAGGCTTTTATAACCGACTGGTATGCATGTCCCCTGATGGAACATTCCAGGCATATAATAAACGCCATTTGTTCCGGCTTACCGAAGAATACAAAGTCATGCGCAGCGGAGACAAAAAGATCATTATTCAGAAAGGCGATTGGCATATCCTCCCGCTGGTTTGTTATGATCTTCGATTTCCGGTCTGGAGTAAAAATTCCTTTCAGAACGGGAAATATGAATACGATATCCTCGTTTATCCCTCTAACTGGCCCCGGAGCCGGGCGCATGTTTGGAAATCCCTGCTGATCGCACGAGCAATCGAGAACCAGGCGTATGTTGTCGGAGTGAACAGGATTGGACCCGATGGCTATGGTACCCGGCATGCTGGCAACTCCATGGTTGTTGACCCGAAAGGAAACATTCTAGCGGAAGCCGGTGACAGAGAAGAAATTTTACAGACAACCCTCTCGATGGAGGAGTTAATCCTGTTCAGGGAATCGTTTAAAATCGGACTTGATTGGGACCGTTTTATCATTGAAACCTAACCTATGCAGCAGCTATCCGTTGTCATTATCACTTATAACGAGGAAGAAAACATTCTTCGGTGCATCCATTCCGTTAAGGATTTGGCAGAGGAGATCCTTGTAGTGGATTCCTTCTCTGCCGACCGCACAGTTGAAATCTGCAATTCTTCAGGGTGCAAGGTGGTCTTACATCCATTTGAAGGCTATGGGCAGCAAAAGCAATTTGGCGTGGACCATGCAAGCAATAACTGGATCCTTTCGCTGGATGCCGACGAAGTTGTCACGGATGAATTAAAACAGGAAATCAAAACCCTGATGCAGCAAGAGGCGATTCCTCATGGAGGATATAATATCCCGCGTTCTCTTTTTTATATGGGCCGGATCTTCCGGCACGAGGAAACCGACAATCTCCGTTTTTTCGACCGGACTAAAGGCAGGTTCAGGTTTGTAAAGGTCCATGAAAGTGTGGATGTGAACGGCCCGGTTGGAATGCTGAAAGGAAAGATCATTCATTATTCATACCGGGATCTTTCTCATCATATTCAAAAGACAAACACCTATACCACGCGGGCGGCCGAAGGATATATCGCTGGGGGCAGGAGGTTTTCAAAAATCTGGGTTGCCTTCAAATTTCCCGTTAGTTTTTTCATCTTTTACATCCTCAAACTTGGAATACTTGAAGGTTACCCCGGTTTTTTATGGTCGTTCTTTGCAGCCTTTTATGGCTCGATGAAGGTGGCAAAAACCATTGAAATGCAGGAAAAGAAATAAAAGAAATCTTCCGCAATTCATGGCTTCAGTTTGACCTCCGGATTGTCAACAGAGTCAACCATTGGC
>Ga0224523_1000564_pt1 | contig 18581 bp, 18 predicted proteins | sample CFST50metaG_FD_182732 | JGI IMG/M metagenome (GOLD analysis project Ga0224523, IMG submission 182732) | Peat soil microbial communities from Stordalen Mire, Sweden - C.F.S.T50 | ecosystem: Environmental > Terrestrial > Soil > Wetlands > Peat | place: Sweden: Norrbotten County, Stordalen Mire...
TCCTGCGCTGGCTCTGTTGGATGATGCGCCCGATCTCGCCTGCGGTCCGATTTCCACCGCTTGCCAACAATTGCAGCGCCAAGTAAATCGCACCGCCCACCAGCCCCAGCCCGCCCAGGCCGGCCCCGACGCGCCCGCCAGGAAAACGCGCTCCACGCCGATCTTCGACCTGAGATTCATCGGCTCTGTCTGAGTCGTCGAACTGCACGTTCCCAGCATGCCCGACCTATGCGTTGTTGGCGAGCGAGCCGGGACACTGCCGCGGCGGCCCCGCCGCTCCCTTCGCCCGCTCGGCTTCACAGCGCGCCGCGCTGATTTCCCGACACGCCCGCGCCAACGCCCGGCCCTTGGCATACAATGGCGGCCGAGCCCGCATGTTTGAACAAGCCTTCCGGAATATCGACGATGTCCTTCGCAAGGAGGCCGGCTGCACCACCGAGCTGGATTACACCGAGCAAACCTCGTGGCTGCTCTTCCTGAAGTACCTCGACGGGCTGGAACAGGACCGGGCGGACGAGGCGGCGCTGACCGGCAAGAAGTACGCCTTCCTGCTGGACAAGCCCTTTCGCTGGGAATCCTGGGCCGCGCCCAAGGACAAGGACGGCAAGCTCGACCACAACCGCGCGCAGACCGGCGATGACCTGCGCGACTTCGTCGACAAGAAGCTCTTCCCCTACCTGCGCGGGTTCAAGGAGAAGGCCAGCGGGCCGGACACCATCGAATACAAGATCGGCGAAATCTTCGTCGAGATCGACAACAAGATCCGTAGCGGCTACAGCCTGCGCGAGATCATCGACCACATCGACGAGCTACGCTTCCGTTCGCAGGCCGAGAAGCACGAGCTGTCGCACCTGTACGAAGCCAAGATCAAGAACATGGGCAACGCCGGCCGCAACGGCGGCGAGTACTACACCCCGCGCCCGCTCATCCGCGCCATGGTGCAGGTGGTCCAGCCCAACATCGGCCAGCGCATTTACGATGGTGCCTGTGGCTCAGGTGGCTTCTTGTGCGAGGCCTTCGACTTTCTCAAAGCAAGAAAGGGCCTCACCACGCGCGACCTGCGCACCCTGCAAGAGCGGACCTTCTACGGCAAAGAGAAGAAGTCCCTGGCCTACGTCATCGCCATCATGAACATGATCCTGCACGGGATCGACGCGCCCAACATCCTGCACACCAACACCCTGGCCGAGAACCTGGCCGACATCCAAGACAAGGATCGCGTCGACGTGGTTTTAGCCAATCCGCCCTTTGGCGGCCAAGAGCGCAAGGAGGTGCAGCAGAACTTCCCCATCCGCACTGGCGAGACCGCGTTCCTGTTCCTGCAACACTTCATCCGCATGCTCAAGGCCCCTGGCCGCGGCGCCGTGGTCATCAAGAACACCTTCCTGTCCAACACCGACAACGCCTCGGTCAGCCTGCGCAAGCACCTGCTCGAAAGTTGCAACCTGCACACCGTCCTCGATTGCCCCGGCGGCACCTTCCAGGGCGCCGGCGTGAAGACTGTCGTGCTCTTCTTCGACAAAGGCTCGCCCACGCGCAAGACCTGGTTCTACCAGCTCGACCCCGGCCGCAACCTGGGCAAGACCAATCCCCTCAACGACGACGACCTGGCCGATTTCGTGAAGCTGCAAAAGACCAAGGCCGACTCGCCCAAGAGCTGGACCGTCGACGCCAAAACCATCGACCAGACGACCTTTGACCTGTCGGTGAAGAACCCGAGCGGCAACGAGGAAGTCACCCACCGCAGCCCCAAGAAGATCATGGACGAGATCGCCGCGCTGGACGCGGAGAGCGCGAAGGTGCTGGCGAAGATCAGGGGGCTGGTATGAGGTGCGGCGAAGAAGCGACGATTTTCCAGTCAGCGATTGGAAAATTCCTTGCCGCCAGTAAAGTCCAGACAGCGTCTGGACGATCTCGCCCCACCCGAATAGGCCAGACGACGTCTGGCCAATCGCCCGCAGGTGTCGACGAGGTGGAGAAGAACGATGAGTAAGCTGACGAAGGCATTCTTCGAGGACATCCGCAAGCTGATCGTTTCGGCCCATGCCACCGTCGCGCGTAGCGTGGATCTGGTCCAGGTTCACACCAACTTTGAAATCGGCCGCCGCATCGTCGAGCAGGAGCAGAAGGGGAAGGGTCGCGCCGCGTACGGGGAAGAGGTCATAGGCGCCCTGGCGGATCGTTTGACCGAGGACTTCGGCAACGGCTTTTCTCGACGGAATCTCGCTTACATGCGGACGTTCTACCTGCTGTACTGCGACCGTGGACCAATTTTGCAGACAGTGTCTGCAAAATCACTCGCAGCCAGGAAGACGCAGACGGTGTCTGCGCAATCTAGCCCCATCCGAACAGTCCAGACAGCGTCTGGACGATCGCTCGCCCCTGAAAAATTGCAGACAGTGTCTGCAAAATCGCAGGCCCGTCCCTTCTCCCTGAGCTGGTCGCACTACGTTTTCCTCTTGGGCATCAAGAACCCGGGCGAGCGCAGCTTCTACGAAATCGAGGCCGCCAGCCAGGACTGGACCGTCCGTGAGCTCAAGCGACAGTTCGACACCAGTCTTTACGAACGCCTGGCCCTGAGCCGCGACAAGGCTGGGATACGCAAGTTGGCCAAGAAGGGTCAGCTTGTGGAGAAGCCGCAAGACATCCTCAAAGAGCCGCTGGTGCTGGAATTCCTCGGCCTGGCCGAGCAGGCCCGCTATTCCGAATCCGACCTGGAAGGGGCCATCATCAGCCAAATCGAACGATTCCTGCTGGAGATGGGCAAGGGCTTCTTGTTCGAGGCCCGGCAGAAGCGCTTCAGCTTCGACGACGACCACTTCTTCGTGGACTTGGTCTTCTACAATCGCCTTTTGCGCTGCTACGTGCTGGTCGACCTCAAGCTGGGCAAGCTCACCCACCAGGACCTCGGCCAGATGCAAATGTACGTCAACTACTTCGACCGCCGCGTCCGCACCCAGGGCGAGAACCGGACCGTCGGCATCGTCCTGTGCACCAAGAAGAACCAGGCCCTGGTGACCATCACCCTGCCCAAAGGCGCCCGCATCCACGCGCGCGAATACCAATTGTACCTGCCCAGCAAGGAAGTGCTGCAAAAGAAGCTCGTTGAATGGGCCGGGAAGGCGGCGGATGCGTAGTAGCGGGAAGGTCGGGTGGCAGACGAAGACACTCGGCGAGGTTTGTCAATTTCGAGGGGGCGGCACGCCATCCAAAGCAGTTGATCGCTATTGGCGTGGAAACATTCCGTGGGTCTCGCCCAAGGACATGAAGTTCGATGTGGTTTCTGATTCCATCGATCACATTTCGCGGGAAGCGATAGACGGCAGCGCCACATCCATGATTCCGCAGGGATCGGTCTTGGTTGTTGTCAGGTCCGGCATCCTAGCGAGGATTGTGCCCATCGCGGTTACAGGGCGCGAACTCACGATCAATCAGGATTTGAAGGCGCTCTGCCCGGATGGAACAGTGGACGCCATGTTTCTGTACCATCTTCTCCATTCGAAGATGGACGACCTTCTCGGAATGGTGAGCCGAGGCGCAACCGTTCACCGGCTCATGACGGAGCAGATTCGTTCGCTGAGTTTCATCCTTCCGCCCCTCCCCGAGCAGCGGCGGATCGTCGGCATCCTCGACGAAGCATTTGAGGGCATCGCCACCGCCAAAGCCAACGCCGAAAAGAACCTCCAAAACGCCCGCGCCCTCTTCGAAAGCCACCTCCAATCCGTCTTCACCCAGCGAGGCAAGGGATGGGAGGAAACGACCATCGATGAGTGCATCAAGTTCATCGACTACCGCGGCAAGACACCCGAGAAGACTGCGAGCGGCTTGAGGCTCGTCACCGCGAAGAACGTGAAGATGGGTTTCCTTCAGGAAGAGCCAATGGAGTTCGTGGCCCCAGAAACTTACGGGCCGTGGATGACTCGTGGAATTCCACGCAAAGGTGACGTTCTCTTCACGACGGAAGCGCCTCTTGCGAACGTCGCCCAATTGGACACCGCGGACAAGGTCGTCTTTGCGCAGCGGATCATCATCATGCAGCCGGATGCCCACAGGTTGGACAGCACCTTCCTGAAGTACCTGCTGCTCTCACAACCGATTCAACAGCGAATTCACGCAAAGGGAACCGGCGCAACGGTGAAGGGAATCAAGGCAAGATTGCTCAAGACAGTTGAGATCTCGTTCCCGAAGAACATCGCCGAGCAGCGGAACATTGTCGCCGTGCTCGATTCCCTCTCCGCCGAAACCGACCGTCTCGCCTCCATCTACCAGCAGAAGCTCACCGCGCTCGACGAGCTCAAGAAGTCGCTGCTTCATCAGGCCTTCAGCGGTGAATTGTAGGCAGTCGAACTTGTAAGCGTTCCTTACAAGTTGGCCAGACGAGCCCGGCGCTGGCCGAAAAGGGCTTGAATGTTCCCCTGTGTGGGGTACACTCTGGCGTGTGCGCGTCGAATTGTCGAACACGGCCGACAAACAACTTGCCAAGGTACCGGGACACATCGTCAAGAAGTTCGCGCTCTGGGTCGATCTCGTCACGGTGGAGGGTCTTGCCGCTGCGCGGGCCATTCCTGGATACCGGGACCATGGGCTCAAGGGCGAATGGAAAGGGTATCGGGCCATCCGCCTGAGCGAGGCATACCGAGCCATCTATCAAGAACGGCAGACCGGCACGATTCACGCGGTCTACGTCGAGGAGGTCAACAAACATGACTACTAGAAAAACCAAGCGAGCGGCAGGGCGAGAGGCGTCGAGGTATCTCGAATCCCTGATGGGAGGGCCGCTGACCCTTGGTGCCGCGCTTTCGGGCCTGCGCGAGGCTGAAGCGCAAAGCCTGGCGGAGTTTGCCAAGCTGCTGGGCGTGTCGCGGTCGCACCTGTGCGATATCGAGCAGGAACGACGAGCGGTCAGCCCGGAAAGGGCGGCACGTTTCGCCAAGGCGCTTGCTCAGAGCGAATCCCAGTTCGTCAGGCTGGCGCTGCAGGACCAAGTCCGCTCGGCGGGCCTGCACCTGACGGTTGACGTGAAGGCGGCATAGGCGCCCGGGCAACTGTTCGGAGATTCCGAATAGTTCGTCGCTGGGGTATTCTGGAGACAGCCATCCGGAAATCCCGGATAACTGAAGCAGGCCATGAACGAAGCCGAAACCCGCGCCGAGCACATCGACCCTGCCCTTGCGGCGGCTGGTTGGGGTGTGGTCGAGGGCAGTCGCATTCGGCGCGAGTATCCCATCACACTGGGGCGGCTGGAAGGGCACGGGCGGCGGGGCAAGGGGCTCACGGCCGACTATGTGCTCGTCTATCGCAACACCAAGCTGGCAGTGGTCGAGGCCAAGGCTTGGGATGAGGCACTGACCGAGGGCGTGGGGCAAGCCAAGAACTACGCCGACAAGCTGGCGATCCGGTTTGCCTATGCAAGCAACGGCCAGGGCGTGTACGGCATCGATATGCAGACCGGGTGCGAGGGCGTGCTGCCCGGTTTCCCCACGCCCGACGAGCTGTGGAGCCGCACCTTTGCCAAGCAGAACGACTGGCGCGACCGCTTTGCCACGGTGCCGTTCCCTGATAAGTCCGGTTCGTGGCACATTCGTTTCTATCAGGAGATCGCGGTCAATCGCGTGCTGGAGAAGATCGCGGCGGGCAAGGACAGGATCCTGCTGACCTTGGCCACCGGCACCGGCAAGACGGCGATTGCCTTTCAGATCGCGTGGAAGTTGTTCCAGACGCGCTGGAACCTGGGCGGCGAGCCCACGCGCCGGCCGCGCATCCTGTTCCTGGCCGATCGGAACAACCTGGCCGATCAAGCGGTCAACGATTTCACGTCGTTCAACGCCTTCAAAGAAGACGCCTTCGCGCGGGTCAATCCCGAGGAGATCCGCAAGAAGGGCAAGGTGCCGAAAAACGCCAGCCTGTTCTTCACCATCTTCCAGACCTTCATGAGCGGGCCGCCAAAAAGCGGGAAGCCCTCGCCCTACTTTGGCGACTATCCGCCGGATTTTTTCGACTTCATCGTCATCGACGAGTGCCACCGCGGCGGGGCCAACGACGAGAGCACCTGGCGCGACATCCTCACGTATTTCGCGCCAGCGGTGCAGCTTGGCCTGACCGCCACGCCCAAACGCAAAGACAACGTCGACACCTACAAGTACTTCGGCGAGCCGGTGTTTGTCTATTCGCTCAAGGATGGCATCAACGATGGCTTTCTCACGCCGTTCCGGGTGAAGCAGATTTCCACCACCCTCGACGACTATGTGTACACGCCCGACGACAGCGTGATCGAGGGCGAGATCGAGGCCGGCCGGCGCTACGTGGAGAAGGACTTCAACAAGGTCATCGAGATCAGGGCGCGCGAGGAGCACCGGGTGAAGCTGTTCATGGAGCAGATTCAGCCGAACGACAAGACCCTGGTCTTCTGCGCCACGCAGGTTCACGCGCTGGCCGTGCGCGATCTGGTCAACCAGATGAAGGCCAGCAAGGATCCGGACTACTGCCATCGCGTGACCGCCAACGACGGCGAGCTTGGCAATGGGCACCTGCGCGCCTTCCAGAACAACGAGAAGACCATCCCCACCATTCTCACCACCTCGCAAAAGCTGTCGACCGGGGTGGACGCGCGCAACATCCGCAGCATCGTGCTCATGCGGCCGATCAATTCGATGATCGAGTTCAAGCAGATCATCGGCCGCGGCACGCGCCTGTACGACGGCAAGGACTACTTCACCATCTACGACTTCGTGAAGGCCCACCACCACTTCAGCGATCCGGAATGGGACGGCGAGCCGGTGGAGCCGGAGCCGACAGAGCCGAAACCGCCCAAGCCCTACCCGCCCGCCGAGCCTGCGACCAATCCCAAAATGTCGGACGACTCCGAGAACAAGCCTCGCCCGGCCAAGATCAAGGTCAAGCTCGCCGACGGCAAGGCGCGCACCATCCAGCACATGATGTGCACCACCTTCTGGCACCCCGACGGCACGCCCATGTCGGCCCAGCAGTTCATGGAGCTGCTCTTCGGCAAGCTGCCCGACTTCTTCAAGAACGAAGCCGAGCTGCGCGCCCTGTGGAGCGCACCGGACACGCGCAAACGGCTGCTGGAAGGGCTGGCCGAAAAGGGCTTCGGCAAGGATCAACTGTGCGAGATGCAGAAAATCATCGACGCCGAAAAGAGCGATCTTTTCGACGTGCTCGCCCATGTGGCCTACGCCCTGGCGCCGCTCACCCGCGAAGAGCGCGCCCAGCATGCCAAGGTCGCGATCAACCACCGCTTCAACAGCAAGCAACAAACCTTCCTCGACTTCGTGCTCTCGCACTACGTAGCCGTGGGCGTGGACGAGCTGGACCAGGACAAGCTGACCCCGCTTCTGCGCCTGCAATACCACGACTCCATCGCCGACGCGGTGGCCGACCTCGGCCGGCCGGACGAGATCGGCAAGGTCTTCAGCGGGTTCCAGAAGTACCTGTACGAGCAAGTGGCGGCGTAGCTAGGCCCCAGCATCACCGATGCCAGAACGGCTTCAAACCAATTCCCGCCAGTTGGCCGCGACGGTATCCAGTACATCGTCAATCTGGCCTGCGAAAGCGATCTTGGTCATCGCCAGCGCGAAGCCCGCGGCCTGCTGAATTGTCGCTCGCGGCGGCATGGCTAGAGCGTTCGGGTCCGTGACGACGTCGACCAGGGCCGGCCCATTGTGCGCCAGCGCCTGCTTGAGTGCGGGTCGAACCTCCGCGGGGTCCTCCACGTGCACGCCGAACAGACCGACGGCCTGTGCCAGCGCGGCGAAGTTGGGATTCTTCAGGTTGCATCCAAAGGGAGACATGCCAGCGACTTCCATCTCCAGTTGGACCATAGCCAACGACTGGTTGTTGAAGAGTATGATCTTGACCGGCAAGCCGTGCTGACCGAGCGTCAGGATATCTCCCATCAACATGGCAAAGCCTCCGTCGCCCGACAGCGCGATCACCTGTCGGCCCGGGTAGGCCGCTTGCGCGCCGATGGCTTGCGGCAAGGCGTTGGCCATCGACCCGTGCACGAACGATCCCAGTAGCCGCCGCCCCTTGGCGGCGCTGAGGAACCGCGCGGCCCAGACGCAGGACATTCCGGTATCAGCAGTGAAGACTGCATTGGGGCCGGCCAACTCGTCAAGCGTGGCGGCAACGTACCCGGGATGGATCGGCCGCCGCGTGCTGCCGGCGTCTAAGTCCGCACGGAGCTTGCGGCGGACGGCCTGCTGTTGCTCGAGCATCGCATCGAGGAACTCGCGATTGGTCTTGGGCTCGACCAGCGGCAGCAGCGCCTTGATGGTTTCGCGCACGTCGCCGCACAGACCCAGGTCGAGCTTCGACCGGCGACCCAGACGTTCTCCACGAATATCCACTTGGGCAATCTTCGGTTTGGTCGGCATGAAACTGTCGTAGGGAAAGTCGGTTCCTAGCAACAACAGGGCATCGCAATCGTGCATCGCCTTGAAGGCTGCCCCCCAGCCGAGCAAACCGCTCATCCCCACCGAGTAGGGATTGTCATACTCGACCCACTCTTTACCGCGGAAGGCATAGCCAATTGGCGCCTTCAGCTTGTCGGCAAGGGCCAGAAGCTCGTCGTGCGCGCCGGCACAGCCGCTGCCGCAAAAGAGTGTGACCTTGGGTGCGCGGTTGACGAGTTCGGCCAGGCGAACCAAATCAGCGTCCGTGGGGCGCACCAGCGGAGTTGCCGTTGCGATTCCGTGACCGGAAGATTCCGCGGTGGCTTTGAGGGCCGCGATATCACCCGGCAGGACGATAACTGAGACGCCCCGTTTGCTCACAGCGTGCTGCATGGCCGACTGCAAAATGCGTGGCATCTGTTGCGGGTTGGAGACCATCTCGCAGTAGTGGCTGCACTCGCGGAAGAGCTGCTCGGGGTGGGTCTCCTGGAAGTAGCCGATGCCGATCTCGGAGGTGGGAATATGCGAGGCAATGGCCAGGACGGGAGCCATGCTTCGGTGAGCATCATAGAGTCCGTTGATGAGGTGCAAATTGCCCGGGCCGCAGCTTCCCGCACAGACAGCCAACTTGCCGGTCAGCTGCGCTTCGGCTCCAGCTGCAAAAGCCGCCGTTTCTTCGTGGCGGACATGAACCCACTCGACCTTGCTGCTGCGATGAAGCGCGTCGGTCACCGGGTTGAGGCTGTCACCCACGAGCCCGTAAATCCGCTGGACGCCGGCTTGGGCAAGAGTCGTAACTAGTTCGTCTGCCACGGTTCGAGACATGATTGGCGCGCTCCAGTCTTCTTACGCTAGCGTTTTGGTCGATTGGATGCCCCCGCCAAGCCCTTGTGCCCGGATTCCGCCTTCAGCAGTCCTTGGGCACCGGACACGCGACACGGCCGTCTTGAGCGTGGAAGAAAGGAGTAACGGCAGCATGGCCGGCCGCATCCCATGGAGGCGGCGGCTTGGCCAGGAAGGGTCCTGCCACCGGGACTTGTCGCAGCTAGCGCCGCGACAACAGGGCGAACCCTTTCGATTCCGTCTCGATGCGGGTCTGCTGCGATAAGTGTGGCAGGCGAGACGTTGGTACAATCAAATATTGAACGCACAGTGCGTTCAGTCGCCGTGTCAGTTCCGCGGGACTAGACAATGGGTCATGCTCGCGGTGACGTGGGTCGTGTCGCAACAGCGGCGCGGAATCAAAGGGACGCGCGAACCCGGCCTGAACCGCGAAAAAGCCATAGTCTTCAGTGTAGACCGCTAGGCGCTGCCCCGCGGGGACGAGGGCAGCCGCCAACTGGCCGATCGCTATCTCACGAGAGCGATCGACGAACGAGTCCGATTTGGTGATTCGTGGACGAGCGATGAGTGTCGTCGCGACCACGGCGGCGAAAACACCGACTGATACGGCGAGGCGCAGGGGCGAGAGCAAAATGTCTCGCAAGAGCCGATCGAGCAGTTCACCCACCAGTAGCGCCATAGCGAGCCATGCCAGAAGCAGGGTCCGATCTTCGTGATGGGTCGCCGCGCCGTCGAGCAAATCGCCGACGATCAAGAATGCCACGAGGGCGCCAATGGCTAGACACAATCTCGCCCAAGCTCGCCCACGCAGGCCTGTGCGACCGTGGACCCAAAGCGCGATGAATGGCAAGAGGAGTGCCAACAACGTCAGTTCTGGCTCTCCGGTGAAGAGTGCCAGCGGCTGTTGTACGAGGCGCAAGCCGAGTGTCATCGATTCGCCACCCAGCGCTCGGCGGTAGGCTGCGACGCGTGTGACGAAGAAGAGAGCATCGTGGTGATGGACGAGACCATAAGACATCCAGGCGGTGACCCCCAGGGACGCGATGATGGCGGAGCCCACCAACCAACGACGCCGGTGTGGCTGCCGAATCGCATCGAATGTCGCGCATATCGAAACCACGCAGGCAATCGGCCAGGTTTCATAGCGGCAGAGTGTGGCCAAGCAGGCTGCGAGCGCGCCTGTTGCTCGTATTCGATCATGTTTCGAGCTGAGCGTCGCGCTGGCCAAGAGGGCAAGTACGGCCGTCGCATACTCGGGCACCATCGCAGCACCGTAATAGGCGGCGTGGGGCATGCAGGCAGCAATCATTCCGGCGATAAGGGCAGCTCGTGCTGACAGCTCGATCGAGCGAGCCACCCACCAAACGCCAACCGCGGCGCAAGCCCCGAGCCCGATCGCCATTACCTGTGCAACCGCCAGCGTAGGGCCAAAGGCCGCCATTGCGCTACCCCAAAGCAAGAATGGAAATGGCAGCCAGCTTGTCCCAGAGGGATCAAAGTGCGGATGGATGGCGAACTGCTGTGCAATGATGGCACGAGCGAAGTCATCATCGCTGACGGATCGAAATCCCGTCCAGAGCAGCGCTAGCGAGACGACGATCTTGGTGGTCGCGATGATACAGGGTGCGGCGTATCGTCGAATCACGCTGTAGTCCTTGAACGTGGACTCCGAGACTCAATCACAGAGTTACCGTTTGCGTGCAACCAGGCAGAAGAGACCGATTAGTCCTGCGTCGTCGTTCGGCATCGCCTGCATGATCGGGTCCTCATTCTGATCCGATGGGCGCTCTACCCAATAATTGCGCAATAACCGGTCGCCCTCAGGCAGAAACTGAGCGCACTGCACATCCACCAGCCCGGTCTTCTGCCAGTGCTGCTTCCACCATTCAACAGTGTGTATGGACGACCAATACTTCTCGTATTGAGGACGCAAGTATTCAGGCGCCTCCTCAATCGACCCGATCTCACGCCTGAAGCCAATATCCACCACGCCAATAAATCCGCCTGGCCTAATGAAGTGCACGAGGTAGGGCAAATAGCGCTCGTCAGTACCGAAATAGAGATAGGAGTCGATGGCGACCACCGCGTCGAAAAATTCTTTTGCGAACGGCAAGCTGTGCGCATCTACGCGTAGGGGAAACACGCGGGTTTCGCTCTCGAGGGCGATGGCCCGATGGAAATTCTCTGTAGCAGAGGTGCCGCTGTCGGTGGCCCACACTTGGACCTCGAACTCGCGCGCCAGAAAGATCGAACTGGTCGCTTTGCCGCACCCGAGTTCCAGCACCCGCATGCCAGCGCTGAACGGAAGGTGGCGCGCCAGACACTCCGCTTGGCATAGTGCATTTTCTCCGAGAGCATTCTCGCGAATCCAGCGCTCGTCATACTTCGCCGTCCGCGGAAAAACCAGTTCGTCAATCAAGGGATTTACTCCAGACTGCTCTTCGAATAGACGGGCCAACGGTTGGCCTATCGTGGGAGCCCAACCTGCAGCAGTGCTCCGAATTCCTCGATAGCATCAAGGTAGGACTCGGGAGACTCCTCTTCCGCGTCCTTGGTGTATTGCCAATTGAAGCTGAGCGCGGCGGGTGTCTTCCATCCGAACCACTTGAAGTTCTGCTTCTGGGTCTTCAGAACCTGTTCGTCGTTCCAGTTGTGACCGAAGAGGACGATGCCGGCTTCGAGCTTCTTCAATTGGGGTATTGGTGCTTCTCCCAGCGTGCTGACCCTGTTCTCGATCCAGCTGAGGCGCTCGAAGAGGCGCTGATACAGGCTGTTGGTCTGTCCCCAGCGGACGGAGACGAAGAAGACTACGACTTGCGATCTGAGTAATTCGCGGCTGACCTTGTAGAGTTGGTCGTCCTGGTTATTGATCGAGGCCCAGCATCGGTGCTGGCCCGTCGGGTTCTTGCCATGGTCGCGCAGCTTCGCTTCGCGCTCGCCGCAATTATTGCCGCGCTTTCCACTGATATTGCCCTCGCAGGTATATATCTTGAGCTTCGCGACATCGAGCAGGGTGACGCGCTTTCTTTCTTGTTTCAAGTGGTCCTTGATTCGAAGCGCGAGCTGTGTGGTCTTCGGAATATCCCAGGTGTGCTCTTCGTACCGATTGCTCGTGGTCAGCAGCAGGATATCATTCCTCGATTTGAGATACCTGATGAGCCGCGAGCACGGCTCGATCAACTGGATCTTTCGGGCGCCTGATCTGTGTGCATCTGCGAGCTGCTTCATCTGCCTATGCCCGTTCCGAGGACCTTGCCGTTTGATCCGTGCTTACACGTGAGTGAATTCGGAACCCATGAGAAAAATCTGGGACGAGGAATACACCCACGTGCATAGGACGGACAAGCCCGTGTTTCTCCATGCCGCACGTCATCTGACCTTGTCCGATAACTCACTTCTTGCGTCAACTACAGAGACCTACATGCCACTTCCCCAGCAAACTATCCCCATACCCCAGCTCCTCCGCCTTCTCAATCCTTCACCTCCTGTTGCCTGTCGCTACCGTCGAATTGAAGGAGACGCCAGCTCATCTTGATTGATCTATACATTCCCCTGAGTTGCGTGCGACCCAACTACCTGAACTTACTTGTGCCTGACCAGTGGCCTGAAAGCTGCTTCTGATGGGTTCGGTACGCGAGATTGCCCAGCTTCGGCTGGTTCCGAACCCCAAGAAAAGGGACCGACCCATGAAATCCGCATTCCCTGCAGCAGCATTGGTCTTGCTTGTCGGAATCACCATTCCTGCCAGCGCACGGGAAGAGCGGAGGCAGGGCGGGCCTCCGCAGGCGGCCAGGCCGGCACAGCAGCAGGCCAGACCGGAGCAGCAGCAGCGGCAAGACCGGCCGGCCGCACGGGAGCCGGCACAGATTGCCAGGCCCGCGCAACCGCAACACGTGCAGCAGGCCGCTCGTCCGCAGCAACCGCAGATCCAGCCGGCCAAGCGCGCCCAGCAAGCTGGCCCGGGACGCAGCCAGGTGCGCGCGCAGCAGTCACAGCCGGCGGGGCGAGTTCGAGGCGGCAACGAACATGGTCGCATCTCCAACGACCATTACGCCGCCCGTTTTGGCAGCGAGCACAGGTTCCACGTGAGCCGGCGCGACTACGATCATCGGCGCTTTCGCTATGGCGGCTATGCGTTCGGATTCATCGATCCCTGGCCAATCGGCTGGGGCTACTCCGACGACGTCTACGTCGAGTACACCGACGGTGGCTATTACATGTACAACCACGTCCAGCCGGGCGTGCGCATTTCCGTCGACATCCTTTAGTGTTTCACTCAAATCAGGGGAGGATACAAATGGGCGCATTCAGCAAGAAGGTCAAGGGTAGGATCGAACAGGCCGTGGGCGGACTGACTGGCAACAGGGAGCTGCGCAAAGAGGGCGAGGCAGACGAACGCGCGGGCCAGGTCGAGGGGGCGGTCGGGGACATCAAGCACGCCGCGAAGCAGGTGGCAAGCGACGCGAAGCGCGCGATCAAGGAGGTCTCGAGGTAGCAGCCTGGGCTTCATCACAGTGATGGAAGCCGGCAAGAAAGGTCATGTGAGCGGCCCTTGCGGGCCAAAGGGGAATTTCCATGCTATTGACGATTGTGTTGGTTGTGCTTTTGGTATTGGCGCTGGGAGGCGGCGGATGGGGGCATTCCCACTACGGTCCTTGGAGCTGGTCGCCCGCCGCCATCATTCTGGTGATTGGCATCATCCTGCTCTTGACCGGCCACGTGCACTGCAGGTGAGCCGCACGCATGCGACGGGGAGAAGATACATGAACACGATAACGACCATCGAGGTCTGACCGACACGCACAAGGACCGGCTCAATGCGGACCTCCTGGAATTCCTCAAGTCCTGAACATAAAGCCAAGGGTGCTCCAAGGGACTTCCCTGTCGTTTGTGTGGGTGGTTCGGCCGGCGGTCTTGACGCCTATATCCGGCTGCTACGCAATCTGCCGGCCGATATGGGTGTCGCGATCGTGATCGTCAATCACCTGAGAACCGTGGCCACCCTGCTCCACGAGATTCTCCCGCGGTACACAACGATGCCGGTTGAACTGATCACGGACAGGCTGATCATCGAGCCCAATCATGTGTTCATCATCCCGGCACAGCATGATTTACATGTTCTTGCTGGTGAGTTCCGTCTGAAGCCGATATCCAAGCCTAGGGGATGGCCCGACGTGATTACGGTCTTTCTGCGTTCCCTGACGGAGCACTGGGACGGCAAGCTTATCGCTGTCATCGTCTCTGGCTATGATGGCGATGGGGCAGCCGCGCTGCGCGGCATCAAGGAGGCGGGGGGCACGACCATCGCGCAGAAGCTCGACACCGCCGCCCAGCCGGACATGCCCGAGAGCGCGATAGCAAGCGGGTGTGTAGATTTGGTGCTCTCACCTGAGAACATCGCCAAAGCAATTGTGCGACTTGCGCACGCAGTTGACTAATCGACCGGAGCTGTAGGGAAAGATGGTTCAGCAATGACTTCAGCAAACGCCCCGGAGGTCGCCTCGCGTTGATAACTGTCTAATCGACCAGCGGCGCAACCCACACCAGGATACCGAAATGTCAATGGGCGTACTCGACCGTCTCCGTCAGCCCGGATGGCTGCGTCGCGCCCTGTTTGCTCTCGGGCTGCTGTTTGCGCTGATGATTATCATCCGTATCGTGCTCGATCCTATCGCCGCTCACTTCACGCGCAAACAGTTGAATGAATCGGCAGAAGTGAGCGGCGACTTCGAGAGCGTGCATGTGACCCTACTGCCACCCGGCTACGGGATCCGTCGTATCAAGATTATAGAAGCGCAAGGCGGCGATTGGCGCCACCCACTCTTCTACGCCGAGCACGCGCGGGTCACCCTCGACTGGCGGCGGCTCTTGCACGCCGAGTTGGCGGCGCGCCTTCGCCTGGATGGCCCCAAGATGGTCATGACCGCGACGGGTGGAAAGCAGAAGATTCCGGACATCGGCGCCGCTCTCGAGAAAGTGATTCCGGCGCGAGTGGATCGGGTCGAGGTTCGTGAAGGCGAGTTTCTCTACCGCGCTGTCACCGCCCCGCGCCATCCAGAGTTCTGGCTTCATGATATCGAGCTCGCCGCGGAGAACCTGACGACCCGCAAAAGGCTTGCTGGCGGGCGCCCGGCGACGGTTAGCGCGCGCGCTACCCTCGGCAAGAGCGGGACTGTCACCTTCTTCGCTTCCGCAGATCTTTTCGCCGCGAAACCTGAGTTTGCCGGCCAGCTGGCGCTTCGCGGCTGGAGGGTAGCTGAACTTTACGATCTGGAAGAGCCGGCGACGAAGCTTCAAACGCCGAAGGGGACTTTGGACCTCTTCGCCGAGTTCAAGGCTCGGGACGGCACGATCTCTGGCGGAGTCAAGCCTGTGCTCAGGAACGTCGAAGTGCGGCCAACCGAGGATGGCTTCGGCAACAAACTCAAGGCGTGGATCGCCGACAATGGCCTCCGCCTGTTCTCGGACCGCGTCCCCGAGCGCAACGCGGCCGCGACCGTCATCCCCATCCAAGGTCGCCTCGATCGGCCCGACGTCCAGATCTGGCCGACCATCTTGGGTGTCTTACGCAACGCCTTCGTCGAAGGGATCTCCGCGGGGTTCGCTCATCTTCCGCCCCCGGCGTCCCCAGAGAAAGAGAGCGTGCTGACCCAGGCCGCACACGCCCTGCAAAAGGACAAGGGACCGCCGAAAGCGCAGCCGCCAAAAATCGAAACCGGGAGCGATAAGAAATGAGAGTGGCCGAAACCCTGAGCATCGCGTTCTTCGCGCTCGCCCTTGTCGGCTGTGCCCACGTGAAGACGACTGAGCCGGCCGAGCCCGAAGCCGCGGAGAAGCCATCCTCCACTGAAAGAGCGCCGCGCATGGGCAAGCTGCGAGTAGCACCAACCGGCGACCAGCCAAAGACGACGCCGCTTGCCCAGGCGCCCGAGGGTCTTCTCACGCCAGGGGCCGAGCAGAAGATTCGCGACAAACTGTCGGCGGGGGGCTTCATGAAAGAGGATGCGAACGCCTCGACCGGGGTGGCGCTCCGTCGTTTTCAGGCCGCGCACGATCTTCCGGCGACCGGCGTCCCCGATCACGAGACCGTTCGAAGGCTGGGACTTAACCCGGATGACTTGTTTCGCAAGGCGGCCCCGTGATGAAGTCGCTCAAATCCGCTTGGCAATTGATCAAGGAGACATTGAGCAGTTGGAGTGACGACAAGGCGCCGCGCATGGGGGCTGCCCTCTCGTACTACACTGCGTTTTCGCTGGCGCCAGTCTTGGTCCTGGTCATTTCAATCGCCGGTCTGGTATTCGGACGGGATGCCGCGCAGGGCCGCATCGTGGGGCAGCTCGAAGACTTGCTGGGGCACGATTCGGCAACCGCATAGGTGCGGATAGCCTGCGTTTGGATGTGCTCCATCAGGAGCATGGTCATTTCAGGCGCCATTTTGCCTTCATCAAATTGCATCCGCAAAATGTCTCATAGAAGAGGCTGCGCAGACCACATCCACCTACACGCCCGAACTATCCCTATAGCCAGCCCTTGGCCGTACGAAACCTTGCCGGCCACCGACGGATGCTATTCTCACAAGCCATGCCCTGCATTTTGCCCGGCACGATGCCATCGTTCCGAAAGTTGTAAGCTCTGCTCGTGTCAGCAGCAACACCCTTGCGCAAGACCACGGGTCTAGGACAAGTCTTTCGCGCCCTCAACAACCGCAACTATCGGTTGTTCTTCTTTGGCCAAGGCGTGTCCCTCATCGGAACCTGGATGCAGACCATCGCCCAGGGCTGGCTGGTTTACCGGATCACCCATTCGCCTTTCCTATTGGGCATGGTGGGATTTGCCGGCCAGCTTCCCTTGCTGCTGCTCACGCCTCTTGCCGGCGTGCTCTCCGACCGTTGGCCCCGCCGGCCCGTGTTGGTGGTAACGCAAAGCCTCGCCATGCTCCAGGCCTTGGCGCTGGCCTGTCTGACGCTAACCGGGTTTATCCAGGTTTGGCACATCATGGTCCTGGCGGTCTTTTCGGGAGCCATCAACTCCTTCGATATGCCCACCCGTCAGGCTTTCACTCTGGAGATGGTCGGCCGCAAAGAGGATCTGCCCAATGCCATTGCCCTGAACTCATCAGTCTTCAATGCCTCACGCCTGATTGGCCCATCCATTGCGGGTCTCCTCATCTCATTGGTTGGGGAAGGGACGTGCTTCCTCTTGAATGGCCTCAGCTACATTGCGGTTATTGTCGCTCTACTCTCCATGCGCCTCGCTCCCCCACAGGAGCGGGCCTCTGCAGCGGATTTCCTAAGTGACCTGCAGGCAGGCGTGCACTACGCTTTTGGGTTCTTGCCCATCCGCAATATTCTGCTGCTACTGGCGGTTGTCAGTCTGGTGGGCATGCCTTACACGGTACTGATGCCAGTTTTCGCCAAGGACATACTTCGCGGTGGGGCACAGACGCTGGGAATTCTGATGGCCAGCACTGGCGTTGGAGCACTGGTTGGGACGATTTACTTGGCGGCGCGCAACTCGGTTGTGGGATTGGGGAAAAGAATTCCACTTGCTGCGGCCTGCTTTGGTGTGGGGTTAATCGGCTTCTCGTTTTCCCGTCAGATGCTCCTTTCCTTGCCGCTTATCGCTGTTGCCGGATTCGGGATGATGGTGAGTATGGCGTCTTCCAATACCATCCTCCAGACCATCGCCGAAGAGGATAAGCGCGGCCGGCTTATGAGCCTGTACACGATGGCCTTCGCAGGGGTCGCGCCTTTTGGCAGCTTGTTGGCAGGCACGCTGTCGACCCGCATCGGCGCACCGGCCACGCTCACCATCGGCGGCTGTGTGTGCCTGGTCGGCGCGGGCTTGTTCGCACTGCAGTTGCCCCAACTGCGGGCGTTGGTCCGGCCGATCTACAGCCAAAAGGGCATTCTCCCTGCCGTGGCCTCTGGTTTGTCGGCCGCAAGCGAGGTCACGTCGGCCACGCGGGAAGGGTGACGACGTCCACAAGCTGAACAGCGATGAACAGTAGTCACAGTGGAATGGCTGGCAGAACAGCCTTGAACGCGAAGGAGGGGCCGTAGTGTCCGATAAACATCGTTACCTCTCAATGCGACGTTCTCGCCGCCTGACTTAGTTCTTGCGACCGTCCTGTCCAGAGACGGGAAAGGCTCTTCAGCCCTTGATGAACGCGAGCAGATCGGTATTGAGTTCGTTCTTGTGCGTGTCGGAAAGACCGTGTGAGCCGCCCGCATAGACTTTCAGGATCGCGTTCTTGATGAGTTTCGCGGACGCGTGAGCTGAAGCGCCGATGGGCACGATCTGGTCGTCATCGCCGTGAATGATCAG
>Ga0224523_1000565_pt1 | contig 18577 bp, 10 predicted proteins | sample CFST50metaG_FD_182732 | JGI IMG/M metagenome (GOLD analysis project Ga0224523, IMG submission 182732) | Peat soil microbial communities from Stordalen Mire, Sweden - C.F.S.T50 | ecosystem: Environmental > Terrestrial > Soil > Wetlands > Peat | place: Sweden: Norrbotten County, Stordalen Mire...
TTCCCGAGCCTCGTCGGGAATCCGTGGATTCAACCGCTGGATGGCCTCGCGCAAGCGCCCCATGAGCACCACGTCGCCGAAGCTCTCGCGCTCTGCCGCAGGTTCGCCGGGTGCCAGGTGCGGCCCGTGTGCGACCGCATAGCCCAGCTCCCCGAACCAGGTCAGGGCAGCGTCTTCGACGGTGGATTCGTTCAGGTTCGACATGGCACCTAACCGGCTTTGATCCGATACACCGGGTATCCGGTCTTCACTGGCGGGAGATGCTCCCCTCGCGCAATTCCGACCTCACTTCCAGCACTGGCCAACGCGACGCTTGCATCATTGAGCTGGAGCGAGGCTATTTCTTGTTCCTCAAAGTCCACCGGGAACTCAATCGCCAATCGTTCACCGACTCTCAGCTCCGATGCCTCAAGATGAACGCTGAACGCGGGTTTCCAGACCTGTTTCACCCTCCCGACATACTCATAGTGCGTCGGAATCGGCAGGATTCGACCGGTGTTGTAGAACAGCGGCTTGACGTGGCCGACGTTCCAACCGTTCTTCAACAGGCCGCGAGTTAGGCGGAAAAGGTCCCAGGTCGTCATCAATCCGAGGCTTAGCTGCCCTGCGTTGTCCAGTATCTCCTTCCGAAACGGCATGTCGTTCTCTCGATCAAGCGGTGGCAGTAGTCGCTGATGATTGATGATAGTCAGACCTCGGACATCAGCTCGACCCTGCTCCTGAATGTAGATGAAGGCGTGCTTCTGGGCCTGTAACGCTTCCGCGTCAGCGGGCCGACCAGCAACACCCTTCACGTCCACTACAAGGATCGGAGAGAGATCATGAACGCGGAGATCCTCACGAAGGGACCGGGCTGTCCCAGCCAGCTTCATCTCCTCGTCGACGTCTACGATTAAAACGAATCCGAGAACGCGAAGGGCTTCCTTGACAGCGCGCACAAGATCGTTCCCGGTTCCTTGAATAAGCTCATAGAGAAACTGATTCTTCTCCCGTTCAGCGCAGATCACCTTCTCCAGCGCTTCCACCTTGCGCGCAGCCTCATCCTGTATGTCAGAGATCTGCCTTGCACTTTCCAGAACAGTGGGAAGCGCATACTCAATCCTGTGAGCCCAATTCTTGCCCTGTGCATGAGGGAATAGTAAAGGGGCCAGATCGGGCAGGATATTCTTCAAAAAGGCGGCCAGGAATTCCGCGGGCCTACTGATGCGCGGCAAGAGAAAGACCCAGCCGGCCTTAGTTTTTCCCGCGGGAGGAATGACGGCTGCGACCGTGGCCCCATACTTGTTCTTTGCCAAGGGAACCCACCGATCCTTGAGCCCCCAGCCAGGCTCGAACGTGCATGTGAATTCGCCATCGCCAAGATGATCACCCAACAATCTCACCAGCGGGTGATCATTGCCAACCGGCTTGATCTCCTTCCCGTGATCTGCGGAAACCGTGAGATCCGACAACACTGAAAGTAGGCTCCAGTTGTCGTAGTCGAGCTTCTGAGCGATGGAAAACTTGTATGCGTCGGCGCATGCCCAAACCAACTGTTGGGCGTCCCTGCCGTCGGCGAAGATGACGAAAGCTCCTCCATTTTGCAAGATGCGATCCAGTTTCTCGCGAACCAACGACATTGCCACTGGCCTGGGATCGACTATTCCGCGGCTGCACTTCGCCCACCAGTCAAACTCTTCGTTGGGCCGAAGCTTATCGCCAGAGGGACCTTCAAGAGCCGCACGCGGCTTCAGATCTACTATGACAATTTCCTGTTCTGTGTAATTCGGTAAGAGGGCCGCGAGAATGACGGGGTTGTAGTGGGAACCTTTGTCCACTTTGTAGGGGCTTCCAAAGCTTCCGCTGTGCACATTGTATCCCTCGCTTCTGAGTGCGTCCTCGGCGTCCTCAGCCAGGTCGACCAAGAGAATCTTGGGCCTGTCGAACTTCGGCACCTGCGCGTCGCGTTCCGCGTTGTCGGTTGGCCTCTGATCTGGAGTCTTCTTCTTGAACATGACAAATGGAGAGCGCTAGATTGCCGGCTCCAGCTCCCCACTCAGAAGCTTGGGCAGGAATGTGTCGCGGATCGCGGCCAGGGTTTGGGCTTCCATGGTGTTCCGAAAGATCGCCCCGAAAAGTGGGTCGGCTTGGTGGTCCCAGGCGCTGAGTACAGGGGCGTCCGGCTTGACGATCAGAAGCCGCTGCATATCGCCAGCGGTCACATGGCCAAGGCCGGTGGTTTGCTTGTTGCGAGCAATCTCCGCGAAGACAGGTCGCAAATACTTCAGCGTGGCCAGCACGAATGAGCGTTCCTCATCGTGGTGGGGGTCCACTCGGAAAATGTGCTGGTTCAACCAAGCCGCCCCATGTGACCAAACAAAAGTGTCGATGGACGTATCTGGATTTCCCGACCAAGAGAACAGGATGTCGCCAGTTCGAAGTCGGTATTTCTCCGGCATCTGAACGTCGGAGTACTTGGTCTGGTCGGTGACACCAGCCTTCAGTTCCGCGATCTTGATGATGGGAAGCCCTCGACCCTCGCCGTTCGGTTGAAATGCCGTATAGGCAGCCCCATTGACGTACGTCGCCAGGTCGTAGAGGGGCAGCGTGGCCCACCCTTTCGGGATGGGGCCGATTGGGGATTCTTGAAAGGCAGCGGGGAAGAGGGCCGCGGTGGGTTTGTCGAGGCCGTCGGGTTTGCGGCCGTCGAGTTTGGCGCGGACGGGGTCGAAATCCACGAACCAGCTCTGGAACAGTGCCCGCGCCATCGCCTCCAGGGTCGCGTTCATCCGCCGGTTTAGTTCGATCTTGTCGTCCAGCGCCCCGAGCACCGCCGCGATGGCCTTCTGCTCGGCGGGCGGCGGAACGCGAACCGGGATGGGATAGATGAAGTTGCGGTTCAGCGAAGGCTGCGCACTCCCCGAATTGTAGCGGTCGAAATCGAGGGCTTTGAGAAAGTAGAATGCGAAGCGCTGGTCGTTGCCTTTGAAATCGGTGACGTAGAGGCCGGTGTTGTGTGGCCAGAAATCGACCGGTGAAAAATGGACTTGACCAAAGGATGCCCCACTTCGTCCTATGACGATGCCAGGGCCTTTACACAAGGCAGTGTCATGGAAGCCGTTGTGACCAGCAGAACCCACAACCGGGACGCTACCAGGGCGGCGGTCCGGTTCAGTGAGGTCGTGGCCTCGCTGGAGGCTTACGAAATCACCAAGCGTTATGTCTCTCCACTCACCTGCCATATCCCAGCCCCTTCAACTTCGGCATCACGATCCCCCCTTGCGGAAGCCGATGCGGGGCTTCTCCTTGGGCGCGGGGGCCATCAGGTCGCGGATGGCCTCGAAGACCATCTTGAACTGACCGTCGTACTTCCTTTCCAACGCCGCCAGTTTGCGGGCGAGTTCAGTGTTTTGCTGCAACATCTGCCGCAGGCGCACGAAGGCCCGCATGATTTCGATATTCACGTGAACGGCGCGCTGGCTGTGCAGCACGCTGGAAAGCATGGCCACGCCTTGTTCGGTGAAGGCATAGGGTTCGGTGCGACGGCCCCCGCGCCCGGCCTTTGAGGTCACAGATTGTGACCGCAAAGATGTCGCTTCCTCCTGGTTGAGCCGGAACATGAAATCCTCGGGAAACCGGTCCAGGTTCCGTTTGACGGCTTGGTTGAGCGCCTTGACGGGTACTTCGTAGAGCGCAGCCAGCTCACTGTCGAGCATCACCTTCTGCCCGCGCAGAACAAGGATGGCGTGTTCGATGCGCTCCGCTGGCACAAGCAGCTTGTCAGCCATTCACATCGCTCCTTCCGCTCAAGGTCACAATTTGTGACCGCAAAGACATCGCCCTATCCGCCATAGCCCAGCCCCTTCAAATTCGCCTTGATGGCCTTCTCCAGCTTCGCCCCCTCGGCGAACTGCCCGCTCAACTCTGCCACCAGCCGCGCCATCTTCTCGCCGAAGGGCTCGCCGTCGTCTTCGACTTCCTCGGCACCGACGTAGCGGCCAGGGGTGAGCACGTGGCCGTGGGTGGCGATTTCGGCGGTGGTAGCGGACTTGCAGAAGCCAGCGACGTCTTTGTACTTGCCCGCGCCCTTTCCCCCTTCGGGGGCTGCGGGACCTACCCGCCCTACACGCCCACCGCCGCCTTCGGCGGCGCCCTTGTCCCCACGCCATGCGTGGTAGGTGCCTACGATCTTATCTAGGTCGGCATCGGTCAGCTCGCGGTGGACGCGGTCGATGAGCGTGCCGAGCTTGCGGGCATCGAGAAAGAGGGTCTGCTTGCGACGGTCACGGCGCTTGCCATCGTTCTTGTTCTTGGCCAGGAACCACAGGCACACGGGGATCTGCGTGCTGTAGAAGAGCTGGCCGGGCATCGCGACCATGCAGTCCACCAGATCGGCCTCGATGATGGCTTTGCGGATGTCGCCTTCGCCGGACTGGTTGGACGACATGCTGCCGTTGGCGAGGACGAAGCCAGCCATGCCGTTGGGCGCGAGGTGGTGAATGAAATGTGAGACCCAGGCGAAGTTGGCGTTGCCCTTGGGCGGGATGCCGAACTGCCAGCGCACGTCGTCGTCCTTGCGGAACCAGTCCGAGTCGTTGAAGGGCGGATTGGCCAGGACGTAGTCGGTGCGCAGGTCGGGGTGCAGGTCGCGGCGGAAGGTGTCGGCTTGCTCGGGGCCGAAGTCGGCTTCGATGCCGCGCAGGGCGAGGTTCATCACGGCCAGACGGCGCGTGGTGGCGTTGCTCTCCTGGCCGTAGATGCTGATGTCGCCCAGCTTGCCGCCGTGGGCTTCGACGAACTTTTCCGACTGCACGAACATGCCGCCGGAGCCGCAGCAAGGGTCGTAGATGCGGCCTTTGTAGGGCGCGAGCATGGCGACCAGGCAGCGCACCACGCAGGACGGGGTGTAGAACTGGCCACCATTCTTGCCCTCGGCGCTGGCGAACTGGGTAAGGAAGTATTCGTACACGCGACCCAGGATGTCCTTGGCGCGGTTTTCGCGGTCGCCCAGGCCGATGGTGCCGATGAGGTCGATGAGTTCGCCCAGGCGGTGCTTGTCGAGGCCGGGGCGGGCGTACTCTTTGGGCAGGACGCCCTTGAGGCGCGGGTTGTCGCGCTCGACGGCGACCATGGCGTCGTCCACCACCTTGCCGATGGTGGGCTGCTTGGCGCTGGCCTGCAGGTGCGCCCAGCGGCCTTCCTTGGGCACCCAGAAGACGTTCTCGGCTTTGTACTCGTCCTTGTCTTCGGGGTTGGCACCCGCGTAGTCACCTTTGCCCGCGACCAGCTTGGCGTGGTGTTCGTCGAAGGTATCGGAGATGTACTTGAGGAAAACGAGGCCGAGGACGACGTGCTTGTATTCCGCAGCGTCCATGTTGTTGCGCAGTTTGTCGGCGGTCAGCCACAGCTTGGCCTCGAACCCGAGGGTGGCTCCCGACTGCTTGGTCTCCGTGGCGGCTTCGTTCGTCACCTGGGTCTTGGTCGCTGACCTGGGGGCGCGCTCGCTACGTTTCGCCACGGTTCATCCCCAGGTTTCGGCGCACGCAAAAGTCCATCGCGGCGCATGATATCACCTGGGGCGGAGGTTGTAATCGCCTCAGCGACGGTGGCTGTATCGCCCGACCAACTGGGGCAACGCCTTGCCCTCCAGAACCAGCGCACTCACGCGGTTCCGCCTGTTTCTCGGTCTTTTACGGACAGGTAATCGGCACGGCTGGGCTCGGCGCGACGAAGGTCGGGTTCTGCGCGGCCGCCTTGGCTGTCAGAGTGCCATTGTGGGCAGTATGACCGGTGGTGGTCACGGAGTCCGCCGCACTGGTGGCGGTCGCAGCATCATCGAACTTCCAGTAACCGACCAAGCCGGCTTCGTTGCCCACCATCGGCTTTTTGTAGTTGGCCAGGATGTCAGCCGCACTGCGGGCCACGTTCCACACGCGGAATTCGGCAAATTCGCCATTGAAGCAGTTCGGTGCTGGTTTGTTGGTGGGGTTGCAACCGATGTACAGGGTCGCCTGGGTGGTGTTGAGCGCCGGGATGGCCGTCGTTGCGTTGTCGGTGATCTTGGCGACACCGTTGACATAGGTCACGAGCGCTTTTTGATCCCAGGTCATTGCGACGTGCACCCACTGGGCGGTCGACGAGTTGATTCCCAGATCAGCGCCCGTGTCGTCGTTGAGCCCATTGGTGAACGGGTTCAGCGTGGCGTGATTGCTCGTGCTCCCGGTTACGTTGTTAGTGCCGAAGTCGAGACCGAATGTCGAGTCCGATGTGGCTCCCGTGGCTAGGCCGATATAGTAGACCTCATTTTTTTCACCGACCCAGTCCGTGGTCTTGATGTAAGCCCAGAACTCGACAGTGCGCGCCGAGTTTCCAATGGGCAAGTCGGTCTTCATGTCGACTTCGACATGTGAGTAGGCCGTGTCTGCGGCCGAGCCAGTCGCGTTGGAACTCAGCGAAAGCACGCGAGGCGCGCAGGCCCCTGTGCTCGTGGATCCGCCGCTGCTTGCGCTCGTGCTGCTGGTCCCGCCTTGGCTGCCTCCTGTGCTACCGCCTGCGGCTGAACCTCCGGTTGCAGAGCCCGAGGCGCCGGCACCGCCACTGGTGGCACCGCCTGTCTTGGTTGCGCCGCCGGCAAGGGAGCCGCCGGCCACGGTGGCACCGCCAGGAGCCGAGCCGCCTGCTGCACTCGTGCCACCGGCTGCTGAGCCGCCGGCCACGGTTGCGCCGCCCGCAGCCGAACCGCCTGCTGCAGTTGCGCCGCCGGTGGCTGAGCCGCCTGCTGCGCTTGCGCCGCCAGTGGCCGAGCCACCGGATGCACTTGTGCCGCCAGCAGCCGATCCCGCGCTCGCGCCGATCCCGCCCGACTGTGTCGAGCCGCCAGTCGAAGGAGACGTGCTGCTGCCACCGGCACCATTGCCTGCGCTCCCAACCACGCTGCTGCCTGCGCTGCCAGCTGCGCCGTTGCCAGCGCCGCCACCCGTGGTGGAGTGGATCGTGCCACCCGACGGAGCCTGGCCGTTGTTGTTCGAGCCGCAGCCAACACTCACGGCCGCCGCGTACCACAGCCCGAAAGCGGCCATGATGCCAAAGCGAAGTTTCGCCATTTCAATCCGTCCAGTTTGCATTGCATTCATCCTTCATGAAAAGCAGGGGTCTCGGCACTACCGGCGCATCGAAGCGCGAAGTGTATCATGTCTTGCCTCACGCCATTCTCAATCACGCCATCCGAGCGGTGCGCCACCAGAACGCGGCGCGACCATAAAGGTCAGGGCAACGATTCCGCTTGCTCACGTCTCTCATGGTGACACCATCAGCAAGGGGGATTCCTCATGAATCGGTTCTCCGTCCTTGTCGTCTTGGCGTGTTGTCTGGGCTCCTCTGCCTGTAGTTCATGCTCAAGACGTGGCTCACCGTCGGGAACAGGTGGAACCACAGACGGAACTACCGGCGGAACTTCTGGCACCGGTGGTACCGCGCCAACCGGCGGAACCACCGGCACCACCGCAATCTCTACGGGAACCAGTGTGCCTGGGCCGTGGCAATCGCGCGGCGTGGGCGGCGGTGGTGCGCTTTTCGTGCCCGAGATCAGCCCCTTCGACCAGCAGATCTACATGTCGACCGACATGGGTGCGGTTTTTCATTCCAGTGACTTTGGCGCGACCTGGACGACCATCGATTTTCGTGCGCTGGGCGGCGGGGCCAACGCCCAAATTCGTTTCACCTCCGCCGCGACAACGCTGTACGGGATCCCGTCGGTTTCTGAATCGCCCACGCTGTTCGCTTCGACCAATGGGGGCACGAGCTTCAAGCTCGCGGCCGGCAACGGCACGGACTTGCTCTACCTGGAAGTGGATCCGACGAGCACGCAGCGCCTGCTGGTGGGCGACTATGGCACCCTGTATTTCTCAAGTAATGGTGGCGCCACGTTGGCCTCGGTCTACACGGCCGCGGATTCCGGCGCTGGCGTGATCCTGGGCGGAGCATTCTGGGACGGCACCACAATCTATGTGGGGACCAACGACGGTCTGCTGGTCTCGACCAACAACGGCGCCAGCTTCGCCTTGCAGTCCCATGCCGGCATCAAGAGTGGGGAAGTGATTGTGTCGTTCGCCGGGGCCAAGACGGCGACCACCACGCGTTTCTTTGCTGTCACCGCGGGCTCGGGCGATGCATGGGCCGGCATTTCAGGCTGCGAGCTGTACGGGTCCGCCTCCATCGGCGTGTATCGGCTGGATGTGGGCGACACGAACTGGACGGACCTCACCGCGAATCTTCCGGCCGGCCAGGCCCCAGCGTTCGTCGGTATGGCCAAAGACGATATTACTATCGCCTACGTGGCCGGTTCCGACACGGGGACCGGGGCACCGAGCGTCTGCAAGACCACTGACGGCGGGGCGCACTGGTCGAACGTCTTTCAGACTACCGCCAACGCCAATATCGCCACGGGTTGGTCCGGCAGCGGCGGAGATGAGAATTGGGGTTTCGGCGAGTGCGCGGAAGGGTTCGCCGTGCTCAAGACCAACGCCAATAGCGTCGTCATGACCGACATGGGGTTCGTGCACGTGACCTCCGACGGCGGCGCGCACTGGCACCAGGCCTACGTCAATCCCCTCGACGAGAATCCCCAAGGCGCGGCCACGCCGAAGGGCAAAGCCTACCGGACCTCGGGCGTGGAGCAGACCTCGGGCTGGTGGATGACTTGGGCGGATGCCAGTTCGATTTTCGGCTCACTGACCGACATCAAGAGCGTGCGCTCCAAAGATGCAGGCGTGCATTGGATGCGCGAGTCCAACAATGGTCTTACCCTGAACACCACTTACCAGACGGTGCTGCATCCCACCTCGGGAGTGATGTACGCGGCCACATCGTCGGTGCATGACATGTACATGAGCTATCGGCTTACCGACGCGACTCTGGACAGCGGCAGTGGGGCCATCATGCAGTCGACAGACGGCGGCGCCCACTGGACGACGGTGCATAGTTTTGGACACCCGGTGATCTTTTTGGCCATCGATCCCAGCGACGGCAAGAGCATGTACGCCAGCGTGGTCCACAGCACGCAAGGAGGCATTTTTCACACCAGCCAGCTCGACCAAGGAGCAGCGGCGACCTGGAGCAAACTCACGAACCCAGCGCGCACCCAAGGCCATCCCTACAACATCGTGGTGCTCAAGGACGGTACGTTGGTGGCCACCTATTCTGGGCGGCGCACCACCGCGTTCACGGATTCTTCGGGCGTGTTCGTGAGCAGCGACGGCGGGACGACCTGGATCGATCGCTCCGACTCCAACATGCACTACTGGACCAAAGACATCGTCATCGACCCCAACGATTCTGCGCAACAGACCTGGTACGTCGGCGTGTTCCAGCAGTTTGGCGGGGTGGGGCCCACGGGCGCCAATGGGCTGTATCGAACCACCGATCGCGGTCAGCACTGGACGCACCTTTGGCAGGGCGACACTGAAGACTACAACGTGGAATCCTGCACCATCGACCCAGGCAATCCCAACCACATGTTCATGACCACCGAGACCAACGGACTGTGGAGCACCAGCAATCTCTCGGCCGCATCCCCCACGTTCGTTGCGGATCCGGACTATCCCTTTGCGCACCCGATGCGTGTCTTCTTCAATCCCTACAAAGCCGGCGAAGTGTGGGTGGCCAGCTTTGGCGGCGGCTTGCGGGTGCGGACGTACTGAGCAGGTTGCACGCGGAAAGCACAGATGATTCCTTGACTTCATGGGTTCTTGCCCGCATCACTACTGGCGTAGTTAGTAACCAACCTCGAAGTGGTCGTCTCGGATCGTTGCGCGAAAAGGCAGGCTCGGATGGCGTCTCTCGGGGACAACCGAGAGAAAAATGAATACCATCAGCTCCTTTTCCCAACTCGAGATCATCGAACCCATTCGGCGTGCGCTTCACACCGAGGGCTACAGCGTGCCCACGCCCATCCAGGCGCAGGCCATTCCGCTGCTTCTGGCCGGCCGCGATCTACTCGGCTGCGCGCAGACCGGCACCGGCAAGACTGCGGCCTTTGCCATTCCCATCCTGACCCGCCTGGCCGGCACTGCACGGCGCGAGGGTCTGCGCGGACCACGCGCCCTGGTGCTGGCGCCCACGCGCGAGCTGGCCTCCCAGATCGGCGAAAGCTTTGCCACCTACGGCCGCCATCTTCCGCTGCGCCACGTGGTGGTGTTTGGCGGCGTCGGTCAGAAGCCGCAAGTGGACGGCATCCGGCGCGGGGCCGAGATTCTGGTGGCCACTCCCGGTCGCCTGCTCGATCTCATGCAGCAGGGACATGTGCGGCTGGATGGCGTCGAGGCGCTGGTGCTCGACGAGGGCGATCGCATGCTGGACATGGGTTTCATCCAGCCCATCCGCCGTATCGTGGCCGCAGTGCCGCGGCAGCGCCAGACCATGCTCTTTTCGGCCACCTTGCCTCCTGACATCGTGGCGTTGGCCAGCGGCATGTTGCACAACCCAGCGACGGTCTCGGTCACGCCCACGGCCAGCACGGCCGAAAAGGTCAGCCAGTGGGTGCTGCACGTGCAAACCAACAACAAGCGCAACCTGCTGGCCGAGGTGCTGCGCGATCGGGCCATGGCCCGCGTGCTGGTCTTCACCCGCACCAAGCACGGCGCCAACCGCGTGGCCGAGCATCTCAATCGGGGCGGAGTGTGCACCGAGGCCATCCACGGCAACAAGAGCCAGTCGGCGCGCGAGCGCGCCCTGGCCGGCTTCAAGAAGGGCAACGTGCGCGTGCTGGTGGCCACCGACATCGCGTCGCGCGGGATCGACGTGGACGGGATCACCCACGTGATCAACTTCGAGCTACCCAACGAGCCGGAGAGCTACGTGCACCGCATCGGCCGCACCGGGCGCGCCGGCGCCGCCGGGATCGCGTTGTCTTTCTGCGACCCCAGCGAGCGCACCTTCTTGCGCGACATCGAGCGGCTCACCCGCGCACGCCTGCGTGTGGTGGAGAGCCACCCCTACAGCGATCAGCAGCGTACTTCCGGCGCCATAGCGTTCAGCTGAGCGCGATCCTGCGAGAGATCAATTCACGACCGGTCCTGGCGTCTGTTCGTCGGGCCGGGACTCGCTCCTCGGTTCCGGCGCAGTTTCCGCCACGGGCGCCTGCGCCAGGGTTTGTTCCAGACGCTCCAAGCTTGGCGGTTTGGCCAGATGTTGATCGAACCCGGCCTCCGACGCTCGTAGCACGTCTTCGGGCTGGGCGTATCCGCTCAGCGCCACGAGGTAGGCGCCGCCGAGGGCGTTGTCAGCCCGGAAGGCACGCGCAACCTCGAACCCGTCCATGCCGGGAAGTCCGATGTCGCAGAAGACAACCTCGGGCCGGTACTTGCGGGCCTTGGCGATGCCAGCGGGTCCATTGTAGGCGACCTCGACCTCATGCCCGCCGAACTCGAGCGCCTCGCGCAGGCTGTCGGCCGCGTCGATGTTGTCCTCGATGATGAGCACGCGCCGGCGGCCGCTGGAGGCCGGAGTGCGGGCGCGTCCATGCCCGACGGACGCGGCCTCCTCCGTCGCGAGCGGGAGGCGCACGACGAACTCTGCCCCTTGGCCTAGCCCAGCACTGTGCGCGCTGATCGTGCCTTGGTGGAGTTCGACCAGCGCCTTTACCAGGGCCAGCCCGAGGCCCAAGCCGCCCTTGCTGCGATCGAGCGTGGCATCAGCCTGCGCGAACGGCTGGAAGAGACGCGCCAGCATCTCCTGGCCCATGCCCACGCCGGTGTCGGCCACACGAAGCACGGCCCGCTTGCTTTCGCGGTCCACCGACGCGGAAACGCGCGTGCGGCCGCCCGGCCCGGTGAACTTGACTGAATTCTGCAGCAGATTGCCAACGATCTGGGCCAGCCGGTTTTCGTCCCCGCTGACAAACACGGGCTCGGGCGCGGGAACAAACTCGATGTGCACCTCGTTCTTGTCGAACTGGGGGCGATGATCATCCATTGCACGCCGCACCAGTTCGTTGAGTTCCAATCGCCGCCGCTGCAACGTGAGCTTGTTGCGCGAGATCCTTGTCGCGTCGAGCAGGTCGTCGACCAAGCGAGCAAGCTGTCCGACTTGTCGGGCGATCACCGCCTGCGCGCGCCGGGCCTGTTCGCCGCCGGGAACCGCGTGGTCGAGGATGTAGAGGCTGTTGGTGATGGGCGCGAGCGGATTGCGCAACTCGTGCGAGAGCACGGCCAGAAAGTGGTTCTTGTTGCGATCCGACTCGGCCAACGCCTCAGCCGCCTCGTGATAGCGCGCGTCGCTTTGCTGACGTGCCTGTTCCGCGCGCTTGCGCTCGATGATGGTCCAGGCCACATCAGCCAGGTGCGCGACGATCTGGACGTCGCTGGCTGTGTAGTCGCTAGGCTTGTTGCCAACCCCAACCATGGCCACGATGAGGTCCGAGCGGATGATGGGCACGACCAGCTCGCGCGTGATGGGGGCGTGTCCCTCGGGAAGTCCCTTGTGACTGGGGAGCGAGGCGTAGTCGTTGTGGATGACCGGCCAGCGCTGGCGCGCGCAGTCCGCCCAGACACCGGCTTGGGCGATGGGGTAGAGGTCGCCCTGGCCTTTGGCCGAGCCGAACTCCTTGACGGTTCGCCTGGACCAGGCCGCCAGCCGAAGCGTGTTCTGGTCGGGCTCGACGAAATGATAGAACCCAATCGGGCTGTCGGTCAGCTTTCCGACGATGTCCAGCGTCTCTTGCAGCAGTTCTTCCAGCGAGTGGCCGGCTGCATAGTCGAGCAGCGAGATACGAAAACGCAGGGACTCTTCAATGCGCCGACGCTCGGTCACATCGGTCAATATGGCGCGGCACTCACGGCCGCCGTCATCGGAGGCGACCGCCTCGATGTGCACCCACAGTGGCGCGCTCTTCTCTGGACCGATGGTCAGATCGCAGACTTGTTTGGCCTGGCTCTCGAACACCTTTTCGAGCAAGGCGTTGAAGGCGGGGCGATACTCAGGGGAGATGAACAGGCAGAAGCGCGCCCCGACCAGGTGAGCGCGCTCCAGACCCAGTAAGCGTGCTGCGGGGAGATTCACCTTCTGGATCGCCCCGTCGCCGTCGAGTGTCAAGTAGCCGATTGGCGCAAAGTCGTAGAGGTCAGAGTAGCGTTCCAACCCAGCTTCCAGTTCTGCCCGCGATGCCTGCAATTCCTCGTTCTGCAATTCCAGCTCGATCTGTTGAACCTGCAGCTCGTGGACCAGACGCTGCGACTCTTCCGCGGTCTTGCGTTTGGCGGCCCGCGAGCGGCCCGCTTTCTCCTTCAGCCGGCCCTCAGCTCGTGCGCGCAGAGTCGCGGTTTCGGTGAGATCCCGCTTTTTCATCTGATCTCCTGGCTGGGCAAGCTCGATCCACTGCTCGGCTGGTCAGGCGGCGTTTCGTCGAGGACCTCGCGCACCATGCGAGTGAGGTCGGCAGCGTTGAACGGCTTCGCAATGAAGTGCGTCCCGGGGTCCAGCACGCGGCCGATGGCATCGTCGGTGTATCCCGACATGTAGACAACCCGCAGGGTGGGGTACAGCTTGACCAGGCGCTCGGCCAGATCCTTGCCGTTCATCTGCGGCATGACGATGTCGGTCAACATGAGATGCACGGCTCCCGGGTGTCGCTCACAGACGAGCAGCGCCTCGCTGCCGCTGGCGGCTGCCAGCACCGTGTAGCCCGCCCTGCCGAGGATTCGCCTGGCCAGGTTGCGCACGGTCTCCTCGTCCTCGACCACCAGGATGGTCTCGCTACCAGCGACGCGGGCGGTGAGCGGCGGTGCTCGCCCGGCGGTCTCGTTGGCCGACAGCTCGCGCGGGAAATACACTTCGAAGGTCGTCCCTTTGCCTGGCTCGCTCTCGACCCAGATGCTGCCGCCGCTTTGTTGCACGATACCGTACACCGTCGCAAGACCGAGCCCGGTTCCCTTGCCGGTCCGCTTGGTCGTGAAGAACGGTTCGAAGATCTGCGCGCATGTCGTCTCGTCCATGCCGCAGCCGGTGTCAGTCACCGACAACATTACGTGCGGCCCTGGCTTCACCTGCGTGTGCTGGCTCGAGTACGCCTCGTCCAACTCGACACAGACCGTCTCGATGGTGAGCTTCCCGCCTTTTGGCATGGCGTCGCGCGCGTTCACGGCGAGGTTCATCACCACCTGCTCGACCTGGCCCGGATCGGCCATCACTTTGGCGAGCCCCGGGGCGAGCAAGACCGAGACTTCGACGTCCTCGCCCAGCAGCCTGCGCAACATCTCTTCCATTCCGCCGACGATTTTGCTGAGGTCGAGGACCTGAGGCTTCAGCACCTGCTTGCGGCCGAAGGCGAGGAGCTGCCGGGTGAGATCGGCGGCGCGATCGGCGGCCTTGCGGATCTCGATAAGGTCGGTCCGCACAGGGGCGCTTTCCCCAGCCTCCTCCATGGCGAAGTCCGCGTGGTTGATGACGACGGTGAGCAGGTTGTTGAAGTCATGGGCGATTCCGCCCGCGAGGCGGCCAATGGCGTCCATCCGCTGCGCGGCCCGGAGTTGGTCCTCGTTCTGCCGTTGCTCGGTCACGTCCTCGGTTTGCAGCAGCACCAGGTCGGGCGGGACGAAACCGTAGCTGGCCAGCAGCCGTCCCCGGGTTTGCGAAACCGGAGAGACGAAATCGAGTTCTCGCCTGACCGACACCCGTTGCTCGAAACAGCGCCCGAGGTCCAGCACGAGATCGGGAATGCCGTAGGGGAACTCGGCCGCACTTCGACCGAGGAGATTGGACATCGCGCCGTTGGTCGCGGCGTGGGCGGCGTCGTTGAACGCGGTGAGCACGAACCCTGTCGCACGATGCTGCCAAACGAAGGTGGGGTTCGGCAGGTGATCGTAGATGGCCCTGATTCTCCCCTCGGTTTCTTGCCGGAGCCTTTCGGCCAGCTTGCGCTCGGTGATGTCGAGCAATACCGCGCGGCACTGATTGCCACCTTCGTCGCAAACGGCGGTCTCCATGTGCACCCAGAGGGGGGCGCTCTGCTCCGGCCAAAGTTCCAGATCACAAGCTCGTTTGGTCTGACTCTCGAAGACCTCTTTGAGGAGAGTGTTGAAGACGGGGCGAGACTCGGGGGAGACCAAGACGCCGAAGCGCATTCCGGCCAGCCGGGCGCGCTCCCGTCCCAGCAGGCGCGCCCCGGTGAGATTCGCTCTGTGAATCTCACCGCTGCTATCGAGCGTCAGGTAGCCGATGGGCGCGAAGTCGTAGAGGTCGGAGTAACGTGCCAACCCCGCCTCCAATTCCGCCCGCGCCCCCTGCAGTTCCTCGTTCTGCAGCTCAAGCTCAATCTGATGAACCTGCAGCTCGTGCACGAGACGCTGCGACGCCTCCAGCGTATCGTGGCCTTCGGCCGCTGCTCTGCCCGATTTCACCAGCAGCCGGTCCTCCGCCCGGGCGCGCAATTTCGCAGTGTAGGTGCCCTCCCGCCTTTTCATCCGCTTGCCCCCGACTGCGTCGCTCGCAGCTTCGCCTCCAGCGTCTTGGCGACGGTGATGTCGACGAAAGTGATCACCACGCCATCGATGCGGTTGTCGAGCGTGCGGTAGGGCATGATGCGCACCGAGAACCAGCGCCCGTCGCTGGCTGCAATCGATTGCTCGTTGAAGACCAGGCTACGTAGCACTTCGCGCGCATCTTCGGCGAGCGCCGGGTAGACCAGGTCCGAGGCCAGGTCGGTGAGCGGCCGGCCCACGTCGCCGGGGATGAGCTTGATGATCTTGAGCACCTGAGGGGTGAAGCGCCGCACAGTCAGCGCATCGTCCAGGAACAAGGTCGCGATGTCCGTACTGTCCAGCAGGTTCTTCATGTCGTTGCTGGTGCGCGACAGTTCGTCCACTTTGGATTGCAGCTCGTTATTGAGCGTCTGCAGTTCCTCATTCATGGACTGCATCTCTTCCTTGGACGTTGTCAGCTCCTCGTTGGTGCTTTGCAGTTCCTCGTTGGTGGATTGCAGCTCCTCATTGGCCGATTTGATTTCTTCCTGCGAGGTCTGCATTTGCTGACGCGTCGCCTGCAGCTCGTCGCGCGCCTGGCGCAGCTCCAGCTCCCTGCGGGCCAGCGCGGCTGGGGCGGGCGCGCCTGGCTTGCCCTTGCCCTGCGCTTTGGCAGCGGGAAGCGCCACGTCCGTGAACATGACCATGACCGTGCCCCGCAACGCCTCCGGCTCCTGGATTGGCTCGATTACGATATCCACCGCTTGCACCCCGCCGTTGCTTCCCACCTTGGCGCCGGCCTGGGTGATGGTGCGCTTCTCGCGCAGCGCCTTTTGGAAAGCCGAGCCCAGCTCATAGCGCAGCCCCTCGCGAGCCATGGCGTAGATGTTCCAGTTGGCCTTGCCCGCCGCCGGCTCCAGGTACTTGCCGGTGCGGCCACTGATGAAAAGGATGTCGCCCTTGTCATTGGTCAGCACAGCGGCCGGCACATAGCGCTGCAAGAGAAGCTGCTCGGCCAGCGTCTGGAAGTTGGGCGCAGCTTTGTGCGCGCCGGTCTCGACCAACGATGCCTCACGCGGACGCGCAAGGAAGCCCGAGCCGGGAAAAACGACCGGCTCGGTCCGCAGAGTGCTGTCCAGCCGCCGAAAGATCCGCGTCTTGCCGTCCAGCGGGGCAAACAGGTCCGTGGCCGTGCCGATGGTCTCCGCACTGCCAAGCAACAGAACCCCGCCGGGATTCAGGCTGTAGTGAAAGAGCGGCAGCAGTTTCCTCTGCAGCTCAGGCGCCAGATAGATGAGAAGGTTACGGCAGCTCAGAATGTCGAGCCGGGTGAAGGGCGGGTCCATGATGAGGTTCTGCGGGGCGAAGATCACCATCTCGCGAATCTCTTTGCTCACCTGATAGCCGTGTTCGTCTTGCACGAAGAAGCGTCGCAGACGTTCCGCCGACAAGTCGTTGGCGATGTTGGCCGGATAGACCCCCTGGCGGGCCCGGTCGATGGCGTCTTTGTCCAGATCGGTAGCGAAAACCTGGAGTGCAAAGCCGCGGGTGGGCTTCTGCTCGGCCATCGCCTCTTTGAAGATCATGGCCAGAGAGTAGGCTTCCTCCCCGGTCGAGCATCCCGGCACCCACGCGCGCAGCGCCCCGCCGGCAGGATGTGCTGCCAGGATTGCCGGGATGACCTTCTTGCGCAGACACTCCCAGGCCGCCGGATCGCGGAAGAAAATGGTCACGCCGATCAACAGCTCTTTGAAAAGAAGCTGGGTCTCCTGCGGGTTTTCCTGCAAATAGCGGACGTAGTCCGCGATGCCGTCGATCTGGTGCAGGCCTATGCGTCGCTCGATGCGGCGGTACACGGTACTGCGCTTGTACAGCGAAAAATCGTGGCCGGTCTGGCTGCGCAGAAGCACGCACACCTTCTCGATGGCACTCTGGGTCTTGCCCGCCAGCGGCTGGTCGCGCAGTTTGACCAGCGGCCCGTGCGCGAGATAGGCGACGATCTTGTCGGCCAGTTCCTCGACCGGCGCCACCACGTCGGCCAACCCGGCGTCGATCACGCTGCGAGGCATGGCGTCGAACTTGGCCGAGGCCGGCGCCTGCACGAAGACCGCCCCGGCGTGCTCCTTGATGGCCCTCACACCCAGGGTGCCGTCCGAGCCCATGCCCGACAGGATCACGCCGATGCTCCCGTCGCGCTGGTCGTCGGCCAGCGCGCGCAAGAAGAAATCGATGGGCAGGCGCAGCCCGCGCGGCGCCACCGGTGCCAGCAAGTGCAGCACCCCGTGCAAGATCGACATGTCGTAGTTGGGCGGGATCACGTAGACACGATCCGGCTCGACCCTCAGGCGGTCCTTGACCTGGACGACCTTCATGGCGGTGGCCCGCTGGAGCAACTCCACCATCATTCCCTTGTGGGTGGGATCCATGTGCTGGACCACCACGAAGGCCATGCCACTTCCCTCGGGCAAGTGGCGCAAGAACTGCTCGATGGCTTCCAGGCCCCCGGCAGAAGCGCCTATGCCCACAATGGGAAATGAACCGCCTTGCTCGCGACGGGCCACGGGGGCGCCTCCACGGGTTTTGCGCATTCGCCCGGAATCTTGGGGCTTACTCCCCGCGGTCTGTGTTCTCAGTCTGTTCACGCGGGTATACCCACAGTCAGCAGCGGACCCCCTCATTACATAAGGCGAGAGGCCGTTAGTTTAAGTTGACTGTGCGATTCTGTCACGAAAGATTCGTCACTGGCGGGTCTGACCGCCTCGACCGGCTACGTCGTCTCAACGCTGTTCAGTTTGGCAGCTATGGCGCGCACCACGGCGCGCGGGGCGATGCGCACCGATTGCACGCTGAGTTTGTTCTTCAGTCCTGGGATGGCCACCACGGTGCCGGCCAGCATGGCGCGGTAACCGTGGCGGGCCACCGAGGCCGCGTCGGCCACGGGACGCCTGAACAAGTTGGACTTGCCGCTGCCCGCGACGTCGGCGAACTCGGTTGCCGTGGGCCCGGGGCAGCTCGCGGTTGCCGTGACGCCGGTGCCGTGAAGCTCGCTCGCCAGCGCCTCGGTGAAGCTGACCACGAAAGCCTTGCTGGCGTAGTAGGTCGCCATGAACGGTCCGGGCACGAACCCGGCAATCGAGGCGATGTTG